>JAEEGG010007464.1_pt1 | contig 25196 bp, 10 predicted proteins | sample 9134161 | NCBI WGS metagenome assembly JAEEGG01 (sample SAMN16246543, study PRJNA631951) | gut metagenome | biome: gut microbiome; feature: rumen; material: CR-attached | host: Bos | place: Iran: Karaj | collected 2018-10 | reverse complement strand
GGGCGATGACATCGGAAAGCTGCGCGACACGTACGTCATCTTCATTACCGAGAATGATGTGATGGGACGAGGGCAAGAAGTGTATGTGTATTATCGGATAGAGAAGGTGTCAGGTGAACATCTAGATGACGGAACTCACATCATTTACGTAAACGGTGCGACGCGAAGTACGTCCGACATTGGAAAACTGGTGCATGACCTGCTGTGTTCCAATGCGAAGGAAATGTATTTCGACGTTCTTAGGAAGCGAGTTAGTCAATTCAAGAATTCAGAAGAAGGGAGGCACATCATGTGCGAAGCAGTAGAGAGAATCGCAGAACGCAACAAGGCCGAGGGTAAAGCTGAGGGCAAGCGTGAAGCCATGAAGGACATGGCAAAGCGGATGCTGGAGAGTGGAATGCTCGCGCTGAAGGACATCGCTAAGTTTTCCGGCCTGTCGCTCGCGCAGGTCAGGAAGCTTCAGGCGTCGATGGCGTGAGTGACATAATGGCCATAACTGCGGAAATTTCCCAGATTTGCGGGGGGGGGGCTAAACAGCCGCGCGAGGCGCGTAGCGGGCCTCTGCCTGGCCTCTGGCGCAACTCAGGAGTGCGTTGCGGAAGGCAGGGACAAAAGCAGATTCACAAGACGCTCGATGGCCGATAACCGGCCGTTGGGCGTTCGTCGTTTTCACTCAACTTCAAACTCTAAACTTCAAACTTCAAACTCTAAACTCACACTCGAAAGGAGACAAAATGGAGACGAATGGTAAAATGAGAACATGCCGCGGACGAATCCTCGCGCTCGCGGCAGCTGAGCTTGTGGTGTGCGCCGCGACCGCCGCCACAACGGCGTTCTACCCGTTCGACGAGGGAGCGCCCGGGACCGATGTCGCATCCGTGTTGAACGCTGTGGATTCGACGCTCTATTCCGGCACTCCGTCCCAGATCGCCTCAGGTCAGATGCCGGCATACTCCTCCGACATCCCCGGAGGTTGGCTATACTCCGACGCCCAACGCACCAATCTCCTGTCCTCGTCGGCAAACTCCGTTGCCTTCGCGCCAGCCGACGGCGTGTCCAAATCCGGCGGACTCCTGACACTCGCCAACCTCTCCACCGCCATCAGCGCGATGGACGAAGGCACTGTCGAGTTCTTCGCGAAAAGCGACGCGAACCAAAGCTGGCGCAACATAGTGACGTTCAACGGCGGGCAGAGCTTCAAGATATGCTTCGACGGCACGAGGATATACTGGCAGAATTTCTGGCAATACAATCTCGCGGGATCGTATGACAGTTCTACGGTTTCGGCGTCGTCGGGAATATGGTTCCATATAGCAGTTGTGTGGAGCAAGGCGAACAATGTGGCAAGTAACTACTTGAACCGTGTGTATCAGCACAAGGAATTCCTTACAAACGTCACCACCACGGCGTCGCGTCCCTTCTATGTGGGAGGAAGCGGCTCGGCGGGCGAGAGTCTATACGGCAAAGTGTGCGGGCTTAGAGTGTCAGACCGGATCCTTGCCCCCGACGAGATGCTGCACACGAGCTGGTTTCCGTTGCACGACGAACACATCCTCGTGAGCCTTGACGCCTCAGACGCCAAGAAGGCCACTTTGCTGATTATTGATTCTGGTAGCAGTCTCAAGGTGCGTGAAGGAGTCACGCTTTCTGCCGACAGGGTTGTATACGGTGGAATCGATATTTCGGCGGGCGTCTACACTGGCATTGGCGGCGCCTCCGGAGCGACGCAGGTGGGATGGATAGACGGCGCGGGGACTCTCACGGTGTCCGGCGTCACGCCAACATCTCCATCAATATGGATCCACAAGGGTGATGGCAACTGGTCGGACGCTGTAAACTGGACCGGAGAACGGCTACCGTCCGCCGACCGCGGCGCCAACGTCGACCTCAGTTTGCCGCTGTCATATACGGTCTCCGTGAACTCGGCTGTGACTGCACCGGCCTCGCTCAACATCGCCAACACGGTTTCCACCACGGCCACGGTTGACGTGGCGACTGGCGGAAATCTCACTTTTGCGCCAGGCTCCTCGGTGACCATTGGCCGGGGCGGTGTGATGAGGCTTTCGGGCGGTGCATTCTCCGCCACAAACACAGCCTTCAACGTCGAGGCTGGCGGCGTCATGCGCGTCGAGTCTGGCGTGTTCGCCTTCACGAACGCCACGCAGTCGGCGTTCAAGGTGAAAGCCGGCGCCGCGCTTGACATCTCCGGCGGCGAGATGCATTTCTTCGGCGCGAATTGGCTCTGCAACCTGCAGGACAACAGCCGTCTCGACATTTCCGGCAACGGCAAGTTGTACGTCACGGAAAACGCCAAGCGAAACTTCAGATGCGGCGGCAACGCGTCATTCTCCGGCAATGCGTACATCTACCTGCATCATTCGTTCTTCGGGCCGGATGGAGCCTCGAGCAGCGGCGAGGTCACCTTCAGCGACAATGCCAGCATGGGGTTCTACAGTGATGCCGTTCTCTATGTGGGATGTTCTGCAGGAAGCGCGACGATGAACCTTGACTCCGCGGCCAAGACCGATGTCCCGTATGGCGTGATAATCGGTTCAACCTCGGGGTCGGTCCTCAACATCCGCAACGGCCATTGGGTGCGGGGCAGAGGCAACCTGAATGTCGTGGGCTACAACCCGAACACCGCCAGCATAGGCGAGGTGAACGTCTATGACGGCGCATTCGTCCAGTATTCCAGCGCGCAGTACAGCGACTGCCTGTATGGGCTGAGCGTGGGCGAAGGGAAAAAATCCAACGGGTCGGAAGTTCGGGGCACGTTGAACATCTTCCCACAGGGCGTGGTGTCAAACCTTGTCAACACATCCAGACCCCAGAAGGGCGCAGGTGTGTATCTTAAGGTAGGTGTGGGGCGGAGCGCATACGGCTGCATCAACCAGCTGGGAGGGTCGCTTTATCACAACAGCAACCTCCAGTGCATGATCGGGGCGTTCGGGGGCGTCGGCGAATGGAACGTCTGCTCCGGGAGCGTCGCGACGGTGTTGACGGATGTCTACATCGGCGGAGCCGTGACGAACGAGCTGGTGGGTTTCAACGGCGTGGCCCAACCCGGCGGCACTCCGTGGAACGGGGGCGAGAATTTCGCGAAGGCCTACAATGCGTTCGCGCCGGCGAAGGGGACGTTGTCGGTTGAGGACGGAACGTTCCACACGCCGTCCAACCTCTTCGCCGCCGTCGTGGGCGAGGGCTTCGTCTCGGTGGGGCCGGGCGCGGGCGTGATCGAGGCGAAGAACGTGACGCTCTCCAATACCGTCTGCGAGGTGGAGGGGGTGGAGACGACGAGCAACGCGACGCTGCGCGTGCGCTTCGGCGCGGGCACGGCCGGGTGCGTGGCCGTCTCGGAGAAGTTCACCGTGTCCAGGGGCTCGAGGCTTGTCCTTGACTTCACAGATTATGCGAAGAGCCCCAGGTCGTGGTTCCCGATTGTGAAGTATGCCGAGAGGGAGGGATATTTCGCGGACGAGGACATCTCGGTCGTCGGCGACGATCCGCACGGCAGCCTGGTGAAGGACGTCACGCACAACGGCGTCCATGGCCTCTGGTACGTCATCCCGCGCGGCACGTTCCTGATATTCCGCTGAAAAGTGATTGCGCGGCTGAGCGATTTATGGTATGAGGTAATCCATAAACCCCTTGATCGTGTTTTTGCAGTTATGCGGCTTATTTCAGGTCGAGTGGCCTGAACCGCAAACGCCACGAAAGAGGGGTTCATGAATTACCTCAACTCAAGAAAGGCAGAAATCAATGACAAGCCAGAAAGCACTCGATGGAAAGGCAACGGCAAGGCGTGGATCTCCTCTCTACAAGTCAGAAAGAAGGACGGGATTCACAACAGCGTTTCTTTTGGGGGCGTTGTGCGTCTGTGCGGCGGAATGTCCGCTTCCTGGTGAATGGAGGCTTGACATAGAGATGAGCGATGAGTTCAACGCGGAGAAGTTCGACAAGTCCAAATGGTGGGATTTCACCCCGCGCTGGCGCGGACGCAAGGAGTATGTGAACAGAGCTGCGAACGTTGTGCAGACAAACGGAGTCCTGGAACTTTGGGCGAAGCGCATTCCTTCGCAAGTGCAGGAGTATGAAGACCGGGCGCAGGGCTTCTGGCCATATACATGCGGCATAGTCAAAAGTCGCCGAAAGGTGAAATACGGTTATTTCGAAGTTCGCGCGAAGGGCATTGCCGCCGAAGTCCGCAATGCATTCTGGCTCTACGACCCTCTTTCGGACCGCCTTCGTAGTAAGTATGCCCCTGGCAGCCATTCTGAGGAAATAGACATTTATGAGTTTATCGGAAAGTTTCAGGACGAGGCGGAGAAGACGCCGTACAAGATATGTTCCCATGTGCATCGTTTCGAAACGCCTTACGTCGAGGGCGTGGTAAACGGCGCCAAGACGAAACTTGAGAATGAGGGTGGGAGGTATGCCGTTGTGTGGCGGCCTTGCGACGACTTCCACGTCTACGGATTTCTATGGACGGAACGCGAGATGGTGTGGTATGTCGATGGCGTTGAGACGTATCGTCGGGCGAACGACTACTTTCACACGGAACTGCATGTGATGATCGATGTGGAAATCGCCCGTTGGCAAAAGGCCGAGCCCGACAAACTGGACGATTCGACGCTGCCAGCGGCCCATAAAATAGACTGGTTCCGTCGTTGGATTCCCGCACGGTGACGAACTACTGCGACAGTAACTTAGGCTGCGTAACCGATGGGGTCGTACCAGCTCCGCAGTTTTCTTGCGGCGCCGGCGGCGCTTGCAGACGCCCATTTTCAACGCCTTTAAGTCGCGCCCTTCGGTCGCTTTAAGTGGTTAAGTGGCTGTTGCACAGCCTGAGTGGACTACCCCCCATACGTACCCGAAAGTGTACTTTTTTTCGCTTTTTCGCTTTTTCGCATGTTAGGTGTTGACAGGTCTAGGTATATTAGGTATAATGCCCCTGTTCTATTTTTCGGAGAAGTAGGATTTGACAAAACCAATTCCATTCGCGGTTGATCGAAACGACGAACGGACGCTGCTCGGCCAGGTGGTCGACGGCTTCCGGGGAGCCATTATCGACGGCTACTACACGGCGGGCGACATCCTGCCGTCGTCGTATACGCTGGTGCATGCCCTCGGCGTGAGCCGCATCGTGACGAGGGCCGCGTTCCGCAAACTGTCCGACGAAGGATTCGTGATTGCGCGTCCGCGTGTGGGCACAATGGTGAACGCCCGCAAGGCGAAACGGTGGCGTGGGCATGTGGCGTTCATCTGCCCGGACAGGGAAGTGGGCTACTTCCAGACGCTTTTCGTGGACGAGATCAGGAACGTCTTGAACGAAGCCGGTTACCACTTCACGTGTGCGGGCGTGAGGATGAAGCCTGACCGTTCGTGCGACTTCTCCATCCTTGACGCGATGCTCTCGCGGTCTGTGTCCCTCGCGGTGTCCATCTACGATCGTCCCCAGATCGCCTCCTATCTCTTGCGGCGCGGGATACCGTTCGTGACGGTCTGCGAGCGCGTGGACACGGCAGCTGGCAGCAAAGGATTCACGATGTTTGATCACAACCTTGCCACGGCGGAATTCGCCGCGGCGTGTGCTTCCGCCGGTGTCGGCGAGGTGGTGCAGGTGGGTTGGCTCCGCGAGGAGATCTGCGACGCGTCGTCTGCGCTCAAGGCCGTCGGCATACGGTCGACCAAGATATGCCTGGATCCGGATTTGTCCACGCCGATGCTGGCGGCTGTGGAACGCACCGGCTACGACGCCTTCAGGAGGATGGTCGCAGACGGCAGGCTTGGACGCGCCCAGCGTCCGGACACGGTTTATTTCATCTCGGACGACTATCTGGCGCGCGGGGCGCTCACGGCGATTCTGCAGGCCGGGCTTCGCATCCCCGAGGACGTCCGCCTCGCCGTGTGGGCGAATAAGGGGCTGGGACCAGTCTATTCGCGCCAGTTCTCGCGCATGGAGATGGATCCGTCCGAGGCGGGGCGGACGGTGGCCGACGCCGTCCTGGGATACCTGAGGGACGGGGAATATCCCTCCGGAACCGTGATCGGGCCGAAGTGGATAAGGGGTGAGACCTTCTGATTTCAAGTCACGCAAAAAACAAACAAACAAACAAGGAGAAACGATAATGTTCAGCAAACTGAAGAAACACGCGGAGCCCAGAGGGGAACGGGCATTCCTCACGGCCGCCTTCGCGGCGGGCATGGCCCTTGCCGCCACGGCAGCGCCCACGATCGCCATCGACAGCGTTGCGCAGCGTTGGCCGTGGAACAACAAGGTCGACATCACCTACACGATCGAGAACGGCCAGGACCTTGCGAACGGCATCTACTACAAGGTGGTGTTCGAGGTGGATGCCGCAGGAACCAAATACACGATAGACGGCTCGGACGACGTGATCGCGAAGGCGGGGACTGGCACGCATAAGGTCACGTGGACAATGCCGGGCGGCATCAAGCCCACCAATTGCAAGATGGTCGCGAAGCTCTACGAGACGACCGGAGATTACATGATCGTGGATCTCAACACGGGTGCGTACGCCTTTCAGGATCTTGCCGAGGGCGCGACGCCGGCCTTGTGCCAGACGAACTCCAACATCCGCTACAACACCGACCTCTACAAGACTACGAACAGCGTCGGCGAGTGCCGCATGGCATTGCGCAGAATTCCGAAGGGAGGCCCCTACCCCACTGGCGACAACGCGCATTTCGCAAACACCAATAGCGTAAAGACCTGGAATACCGACAGGGACTACTTCATCGGCATTTTCAAAGTCACCGGATTTCAATTCCGGAAGCTCGGCGGATCGGCTTGTTCCACCGAAAGCCAGAATTCCAGACCTTCCCTCTTCTCAAACTGGAATCGTCTTCGCCGTTCGCAATCGCCGGACACCGATCTCGGGAAAGACGCTTCGTCCGGATCGTGGTTCGAACGCCTGAACGCCAAAACCGGCATGCGGGGATTTGACCTGCCCACGGAGGTGATGTGGGAAATCGCTGCGCGTGCGATGACTGCGGAGACGACATACTGGTGGGGAAACGACGCTTCGAAGCGCACGTCCTACATGACCGCAAAGGCAAGTTATCCGGAGACTGGCTCAAAACTGCCGAATGCATGGGGCGTGTACGACATGGCGGGCGCTTGCTTCGAATGGTGCCGCGATGGCGCATCTCTCGTCGACCAGGCAGACGCGGCAGATCCGTTTACGCCGGCTCCCTTCATAGAGAACGAATCGCCCGCAATGATACGTACGCGTGGCGGTAAACATCAAAATAGCGGTTGGAGCAATACTGACACATCATGGTACGTGTCCTATCGCGGCAAGCAAGATCGCAATACCAACAATATATACGCTACGTTTACGTTCCGTGCCGCGTGGTACTACGTTGGCGACTGAGGACGTCCGCCAGGGAGGATTTTCGACATGAGTGCAAAACACAAGCTGCTGCTTGCATTCGCCTGTGCAGGCGCGTTCGCGACGGGCGCGGCCGAGCTGGCGACATCGACCGAGGTGGGTTTTTTCGCGGACACGGCCGTTCCGCACGCCGCTACGAACCTTCCGGTGTCGCTTCCATATGGCGCGGGTGTGACCTTGAAGGCGACTCCGCCCGGCGGGACGGCGGCCACGCTCGTCTCGTCTGCCGGTTCGGCCGGCACCTACAGCTGGTCGGCGTCGTGCGGCGGGGTCTGGACGCTCCAGAACTCTGCGGAGGGCACGACGACGTTCACGGTGCGCTACGGCTTCTTCCCGGGGACGGAGGGGGACGGCACGGCGGCGAGTCCGCGCAAGATCATGGACGCGGAAGAGCTTAGGGACCTGGCCGGAACTGGGGCCGTTGGCGACGGAACGGTGTTTACGCTGAACGGCGCGGACAACCTGCTCGCGTCGCTGAAACGCCCGGCGGGCTTCGCAATCATCGTCCTTGACGGCGGCGCATACGCCCTCTCCGCAGCGGCGGACGGGTTGTTGATGGTGGGCGGCGCGGCGGCGTTCGTGGCGGATTCCCAGTTTCCCGGACCCGATCGCAAGGGCTTCCGGCGCGGACCGTGGCCTGGTATCGCCTACACGGGCGACGGGTGGGCCGGAAGCGCAACGGCGTCTTCGACGCTCACGTTCACGCCCCCCGGCGGCGTCGCGACGAACGAGGCGCATGTCGGCACCGGGACCGTCCCGTTCTCGCCGGACAAATTCGGTGTGTGGACCATCGGCCTTGCGTACGGTTCCACGACGCGTGTCGGGACCGTTGTGGTGAACAGGCGGGGCTTTTACATGAACGTAAAATAATGCGCGAAAAGATGGGCGACATGGGCAAGGTCTTTTTCTGGGCTTGCGCGCCGCTGGTGGCGTTGCATGCTTGCGGTGCATTGACGCTTTTCGACTTCGAGACCGATGAGGAGCGCGCCGACGTAAGGAGGTGGAACGGCGGCGACGCAAGGAAGGTCTGCGTCACCAACCGCATGGCCGGCTCGGGCGCGAACGCGCTTAGGGCCACCAACATGGGCGACGTGGAGGATGCGAAGATAGGTTTCCCGCCGCACATCCTTCTGCGTCCGAAGACTACGGACTGGCGAGGCTACGACCGCATGGTGATGGACGTTGTCAGCGCCCGCGACTCCGGCGCGAACGGGGTGATGCGGCTCTTCCTCTGCGGACCGACCGGCGGATACGACCGCGGAATCTGGCTGCACCTTCCTCTGGTGGAATGCGGCTACAGGCAGTGGGTGGTTCCGCTGAAGCCGTCCAAGCGCCTGGGGGACATCGCCCGCCTTTACTTCGCGTTCGAGAGCTTCCAGAACGGATGCGACGTATACATCGACAGGATCGCGCTCCTCAAGAAGGGCGAGGATTTGCCGGTTCCGTCAAGCCCGTGCATCGGGCGCGAGGTGCTGCCGCTGGTGATGGCGGCGAAGGATACGCTGAGCGCCACGAATTCAGCGTTGGCGGCGGAGCTGGGGCATCTCAGGGCATACGTCGGCTTCTGCTCTGACGCCGCGAAGTCCGCCTTCCGTTCGCCGCAGATGGCGATCGGCACGGCGACTTCGATGGAGAAGGTGCGTCCGCGTGCCGACATCGCGGCGCGTGCGATACCAAAGGAGGGGCTTTCCGTGAGGTTGGCACGCAACGAGTACGAGAGTGTGCAGGTGGTGGTGGCGTCGACGGGCGGGGATCTCAAGGGCGTGAAGGTGTCTGTTGCCGGCGACCTTCGCGGCGAGGGCGGAGTGTTCGCCGCCACGAACATCTCGTGCGACGTGGTGGGGTTCGTGTCCGCGCGGCTCCCGCCGTATTACAACGTCGGCTACACGGCGTCGGCGCAGAACGGGCCTGGATACAAGCGCATGACGCGGAAGCCGAAGGAGGGGTGGTGGCCGGATCCGATCCTCGGCTTCATGGACGGCGTGGACGTGAAGGGGACTGACGTGCAGAGCTTCTTCGTGCGTGTCCGCTGCCCGAATGACCAGGCGGCGGGGACATACAGGGGTGAGCTGGCGGTCTCGGCGGCGGGTGTTGAGACGGTGCGCATTCCGTTTGCCGTGAGGGTGAACGGATTCGCGCTAGGGGTGAAGTCCGAGCTGCCGCTGATGATGACGTTCAGTCCGAGTCCGGAGGCGAACTGGAAGGTGGCGAAGATGCCGGGAGCGCCGATGAACGTTTGGAAGAGGCACAAGACAGAATGGGTGGATTTTCTGGCGGACTACCTTGTCTCCTACGACAACATATATGGCGGCGGAGGCGTCGACTTCGACGCGCTGGAGCGCCTTCGTTCACAGGGCCGTCTCGGGCTCTTCAACATTGCGTACATGACCCGTCCGGATTCGACGAACGCCGAGGCCGTGGCTGTCTGGCGCAAGAAGAATGCGTCAAAGTTCGAGAGAATGCGCAATGTCTATGACGAGGCGAAACGGCGCGGCATCCTTGACCGCGCCTACATCTACGGCTGGGATGAGATGCCGGAGAACACGTTCCACAGCGTGCGATTCTCCGTCGAGGAGATCAAGAGGATGTTTCCCGGCGTTCCGATCGCCACCACCGCGCACGACCTCTCGTACGGCATCAAGTCGCCGCTTTCGAACATGGACTGGTTCATCCCGAATCTGTGGGAGCATTTCCCCGCGAGGGCGGCGGAGAGCCGGAAGGCGGGTCACAAGGTGTGGTGGTACATCTGCAACGGGCCGCGCGCGCCGTATCCGAACTGGTTCATAGAATGCCAGGCAATCGAGGCGCGCCTCATCATGGGCGCCATGGCGCAGCGCGTCAGACCTGACGGTTTCCTCTACTTCCAGATGTCGATTTGGGGCGGGGAGCGCTGCATCGAGACCGGGCCGTTCGTAGACTGGCCTGTGGCGTTCGGCAATTTCAACGGTGACGGGAACATGACATACGTGGGTCCAGATGGTACGCCGCTCCCCTCCATCCGCCTTGAGAACTTCCGTGACGGCCTTGAGGACTATGCCTACGCGAAGATACTTGAACGCAAGCTTGAGAAAACCGGATGGGCGGCGTCCGAGTCTGCCGCAGACGCGCAGAAGCGTGTCCCTCCCGAATGGGTGAAACGCGCGCGAGAGCTCCTGGCCGTGCCGCGCTCGGTCATGGACACGACTACCAACTACAACGACGATCCCGCCGTGCTCTACCGCTGGCGCGACGCCATGGCGGACCTTATCGAGGGTTCCGCCGCCGCATGTGCCGCGTCTGCCGAAGCCCACATCATACCCTTGCCGAAGGGAGGCATCTCGACTAAAATAGAGAACGCCCGCCTCGCCGTGCAGGATCTGGTCGAGACTTTCGGGAAGGACTATCCCGATGGTCCCGCGCATCTGGCGGAACTCGACCGATTCGCCGCCGATCCGTCGAACGCGCCCTCGGCGCGTATCGACGCCATTCTACTCGAGAACCCGCTTGTAGCCCGTGCCAAGATACTTGCTGTTCGTGGGAATTTCCCACTGAACTCGAACTTCAGCGGGCCCGCGCTATACCTGCCTCGGCCATCAAAAGGCAGGATCGCGGTCATTGACGTGGCGGCGGAGAAGGGTGCGCGCGTCAAGGACGTCATGCCGAACGGGAAAGACGGCGTCGTCGCGAGTCTCGACCTCCACTGGGACGGCGACCGCGTCCTCTACGGCGACGGCGGAGCGCTCTTCGAATTCCGCCTTTCCGACAGCAACCATGCCGCGCGCGCCGTGACCCGCCGCCCACATCCCCGCATCCGGCACTGGGACGGCGCCTATCTTCCGAACGGACGCATCTGCTGCGTGTGCAACTCCGGCTGGCAGACCGTTCCCTGCACCGGCACGCCGGACGTCGGCAACCTGCATCTCCTCGACGCCGACGGATCGAACGAGAGGCGCATCTGCTTCGACCAGGACCACAACTGGACCCCCGTCCCCATGAACGACGGCCGGGTGATGTTCTCGCGCTGGGAATACGAGGACACTCCGCACATGTTCACCGGCCTGCTGATGAAGATGAACCCCGACGGCACGCAGCAGATGGAACTGTATGGTTCCAATTCCTACTGGCCTAACAGGCTCCTGTGGGCGAGGCCGATCCCGGGGGATGCGAACCGGTTCGTAGCCGTCGTGAGCGGACATCACGGCGTGGGACGGCGCGGGAAAATCGTCCTTCTCGACGTGCGAAAGGGTAGATTCGAGACGAGCGGCGTTGTCCAGTACATCCCGCAGAAGAACAGGAAGATAGAGGCGACGATACTCGACGAGCTCGTGAACTGGGACTACCCGCACTACGTCGCGCCTTGGCCGCTTGCAGATGAGGCGAACGGGAACCGCGGGGCGGGAAAGTTTTTTCTCGCGAGCCGCCTGAGGCGCGCGTCGCATCTCGAAAAGGCGGGCAAGCAGCTTTGGGATCTCGTGCTCGTGGACGTGTTCGGGAACGAGACCATTCTCGTGTCGGCCGAGGAGGCCGGGAACGGTGATACGGGCAAGCGGAACGAAGGGTGGATGTTCGCGCGTGTCGCGGCGAAGCGCCCCATGCCGCGCATCATACCGGACATGGTGGATCTCTCGCGCAAGGACGCTGTGATCTACCTCGCCGACATCTACCGCGGCGACGGCCTCAAGAACTGTCCGCGCGGAACGGTGAAGGCGCTTCGCCTGGGCACCTATAACTACCGCTTCTGGGGCAACGCGCTCACGTACTGCTGCGCTGTGGCTGGTGGATGGGACGTCAAGCGCATTCTCGGCACTGTGCCGGTGGAACCGGACGGCACGGCGATGTTCCGCGTGCCGGCGAACACGCCGATATTCGTGCAGCCGCTCGACGCCGAGGGCAAGGCGCTCCAGCTGATGCGCAGCTGGTACAACCCGATGCCGGGGGAGGTGGGGAGCTGCGCGGGGTGCCACGAGTCGCAGAGCTCCACGCCGCCGGTCGGGAGCTCCATGGCGGCGAAGCGTCCGCCGTCCGTGATCGCGCCCTGGCAGGGGCCCGTGCGCGGGTTCGACTTTGAGCATGAAATCCAGCCCATCCTCTCGCGCCGCTGTGTGGGATGCCACGGCGAGGACGCCGCGCAGAAGGGGCGCGAGGACTTCCGCGACAAGCGTCTGCGTCCGCCGGAAAAGGTGACGGACTGCAACCATTTTGAATGGGGGTGGCTCCGCTACAGTCCGCACGTGAGAAACGTTGGCAAGAAACTCAAGGACGGATTCTCGCCATCCTACGGACGTCTCATCAAATACGTGCGCAGGGCGGGTCTCGAAAGTGACTACCATCTCGCCAAGCCAACGGAGTTCACGGCCGACACATCGATCCTCGTGCAGATGCTGAAAAGCGGCCATCCGTCCAAGGGCCCGACGGTTGAACTGACACCGGAGGAATGGGAGGCATTGTACGCCTGGATTGACTTCAACGTGCCCTACTATGGACGTTGGACGGATTCCCCCTGTCCGCCGCTGTCCACCAACCTGACGTTGCGCGCCACCTTCCTGAAGCACTATGCGGGGCTGGAATTCCACGACGAAGACCCGATTCCCGAAATTCCGATCCCGAAGTTCGTGCCTCCGGCCGGGAGACGTCCGGCTGTACCTGCGCATCTCGTATGCGCCGCGGCCGCCGTCAAGGGCGGGGCCGTTCCCCGCCGCATCTTCGGCGGAATCACATTCCGCCGCGTTCCGGCGCCACCGGACGGAAAGGCGTTTTGGATCTGCGAGACAGAGGTGTCCAACGCCCAGTTCGCCAAGTTTGACCCGAAGCACGATTCGGGGTATATATGCGAGAAGCTCTTTAAGGACCGTAAGACACGCGGCGCGCGTCTGAACAGACTGGATCAGCCCGTGTGCCGCGTGACGTGGGACGAGGCAAAGGCGTTCTGCGACTGGTTCGGGAAGAACGTTGGCCGCCCGTGTCGGCTCCCGACGGAGGCGGAATGGGTCTGGGCGTTTGCCGACGCCGGGCCCGGAAACGACTCCGCCAACATCATGGGGCTTGAATTCAAGGAAGACATACTGAAGATCAACTGGGCGCGCGGCCGGTTTGACGCCGACCACAAGGACCCCTACCGGTTCTCGGCTCCCGTCGGCTGGGGCGCGCCGAACGCGCTCTGTCTGCGCGGCATGTGCGGGAACGTGGCGGAGTGGACGTCCACCGATTTCGCGCCCGGCGTGAAGATTGTGAAGGGTGGTAGCTGGGCGGACACTGCCCGCTACGCCACCCCCTCGTGGCGCTGGCGCTATGAGGCGTGGCGTCCGGTCTATAACGTGGGGTTTCGCATGGTACTGGATGATGGGCCAGTACTCCAGCAGCCAACGCGTTCGAGGCAACCGCACACGGAGCCGCTGGCGGTCAGTTTGCCAGTCACGGTTGTGACAGCAAAGCGCGCGGCGGCGCCCACGGCCCTTGAGAGGCAGATCGCCGACGGCGGCCAGGGGCTGGCCGCCCTACCGCAGGGGCGATTCGGCGGATCGGGGGGACGCCTCGCCCTGCCCCAGAGGCAATACGGTGAACGCGCGAGCCGCGCGTTCTACTAGGGGCGCATCTAGTAGAACGGGCTGCCAGCCCGTTCGATAATTGTTTGTGCGCAGGGCGTGGACCCTCTTTGGGAAACACGCACCTCGGCTACCACCGGATTTATATAAATGCGGGGGTAGTCGGTGGGAGGTTGAAGCGCCGCCAGATGGCCGTCTCCGCGATGTTCCACATCAAAGGCGACGGCCTTCACGCACAGCTCGCGCCGTAGGAATTGATAATTGAGAATGGAGAATTGAGAATTTTGGCGGCGATTCGGCGGTCACGCGGGACGCGTGACCCTACCCAGCGTCCGCGACGCCTGACGGCCCTACATACCCGAAGGTGTATATTGCGATTTGGCAGTATTGTAGTATAATTTTCCAATGTTGGTTTTTGTTAACCTAGAGAAGGAAAGGAACACGACATAGATGAGAACGATATGCGGAACGATTCTCGCGGCGGCATTGCATGCGGCGCCTGGTTGGGGGGAACTGGGGGCGGTGCGCCCGCTGCCGAATCCCACGCCTTTTGCCGAGGGCGGCGAACTGCGTCGCGCCGAGGGGGCGTTCGAGACGGGCGAATTCTTGTGGGAGGCACACGGCAAGAACGTCCCGCTGCGCTACGGCGCGCTGAAGTTCGGCAACAAGGAGATCGCCGTCCGCAGGGTCGGCAAGAAGATGGAAGGCCGCGACCATGGGTTCAAGGTCAATATCGACGGACGGAAGTTCTTGTCAATCTCCCTGGTCCCGGCCTGGAATATCGAAAGTGCCGCCTGCGAGGTGTCGCTGAACAAGGCCGAGGACACGCTTGACTTGAGGATACCCTATCTGGACAAGGAGACCGGCAGGAACGAACAGCTCGTGTGCAGGCTCTGGAAGGCGGGGCCGTCCCGAGCGCGGATAACGTGGCGGAACAGCGCCAAGAAGCCGGAAGGATCGGAGAAGGGCATACTCGTGTACGTCAACTGCACCGACGACATGCCGGCGGGGACGATGCCCGACGGGACGTTCTACCGTGGCAAGAAGGTGATGTTCGGCGATGCGGAGTGGCGGCAGCGTGCGCGCGAGGAGCTGCTGGAGTCCGACCCAAAGCGCCAGCAGGGCGTTGCGCGGCAGAGCGGCATGTCAGGCCCGTTCACTGTTGACGCGGAGCATCTCGAGCAGACGGCGACGGTCGATCTTGGAACGGCGAAATACATCGCAAGCGAGCAGCTGGAGGTCCTTCACGGAGGTGACATAGACAGATGGAGCGTAGGGATGATGTGCGGCATGCAGCCGGGCAGCGAGATCGCAATCGATCTGCACGACGTGCGCGCAAACCGGAAGAGAACGACTGCCGTGAACGGCATAGACTTCGAGGCCATTGACGGATTCCACTACGAGCTGCCGCCGACGAAGAACATCTTCCGCAATCCGAGCTTTGAGCGCGGGATGCTCTTCTGGCGATACGAGCAAGGTGGTGCGGTTTTCACGTTAAAGGAGCCGCAGGATCACTACGCCGTGGTGCCGGGCGGGAAGTTCGGCGAGCACTGTCTGCACATCCGGCCCTACAATATGGGTGTGCAGGGGCTGCAGAGTTTCCCGATGCCGCTGGAGGCGGGCGCGAAGTACACGTTGAGCGTGTGGGTGAAATATCTGGCGTCAAAGATTCCGGAGGCGGGCAGGGCGAGGGCGAAGGCCGACGTCAAGCTGGCCATCTCGAATGCCGCGAGGGGCGGCCCGATAAAGGTGGCCGGACCGTGGGGCGACAATGGCGAGGGCTCGCGGCAGACCGTGTGGCATTCAAACGGCTGGACGCGCATCTCGCGGACGTTCACGGGCGATGCGTTCGGTCTGATCGTGCATTTGGGCGGCAACGACTGTCTCTTCGACGGCATCCAGCTTGAGAAGGGTGAACGGGCGACGGACTTTGTGGCGCCGCCCTTGGAGGGGCATCTCATCACGGACGATCCAGACAACCATCTGCACTTCGGCAGGGAGTCCGCGTTCGACTGGCGGCTTGTCGGCGCGAATGGCGTGCGCGGCAACGTGACGCTTACGGTCACGGACGCATACGGCGAGACGCTGGGCGTGACGAAGCTCAGAAACGTTGGGCCGGGCGTCTATCCGCTTCGCAAAGGCCGGTTCGTCTGGCCGCTCAAAGGCGTGTTCCTCGTTCGGGCGGACTACGACGTCGGTGGCAGGAAGTGGTTTGAGTACGAGCGCCTGACCGTCGTGCAGCCGCTTGCGAACAACCATCCCACGAAGAACCTTTTTGCCTGCTTCGCGCATTCCGACATACAGAACCGCGGCGAGGACAAGCAGCGCAGGCTCATGGAGTGGGGTTGGGGTTCGACGACATGGATAAGACCTGATAGGATGAAGGATGCGAAGAACTCCATACGCGAGCTTTTCGAGAAATACAGATTCCAGAACCTCGTGTCGTCGGGGCTGGTGCGCTATGAGGATGAGCTGTTCCCGAATCTCCCGGCGGGGCGGCCGCGCTTCGACGCGCTGCGCAAGGTCGAGAAGTTCACGCCGGAGATGCTTGAGAGCATAGAAAGGCAGGCATACGAGGCGCTGAAGGACGTGCCGACGAACTTCTGCCCGGTCGTTGCGTTTGCGAATGAGGAGGAATCTTCGCCGCTCGTCAACGGCGCGACGGACGGCGGAGTGGAATACGGCAAGGCCCAGTTCGCGTTCTACAAGGGCGCCAAGCGCGCCAATTCCGACTTCCAGGTGGCCCCCACGCACGGCACGAGCGGCTGGAGCAAACTGCGAGGGCGCAAGGCCATCGACCAGTACCTCAACGCCGCCAACTTGAACGGATTCAAGTACGACGCCGTCTGCGTGCATCCATACGGGAATGTGGATTGCGGAACGCTTGGGCGTGGCGATGCCGCCGCCGAGATAGACTACATGCGTGAGCTTCTTGCGAAGCACGGATACGATCCGGTGAAGACGCCTCTCTACATGAGCGAATGCTGGAACGTGCCAGTGGCCCTTGTGCCGTCGTGGGGATGCGACGGAAACCAGGACGTATATCCTCACGGCAAGACGGGTTACGACTTCGGCAACCGCGAATGGCAGAGCGCCTGCCAGGTTGCGCGGATGTATCTCATCTACCTCAAATACTGGCCGCAGGTCCGCTGTGTCCACTGCTGGATGGATCCAATGATCGACGCCGCGATTCAGCCGATGATGGCCTCGGCCGCGGTGAACATCATCGGCCATCTGCTACCCGATCCGGTGTTCGCGGGCGAGGCGTACCCCGTAGCGGGCGTGCGGGCGTATGTGTGGAAGTCGCGCGGGCGGGCGGTGGCGGCGGTCTGGGCCGTGGACCAGCTCGCGGAGCTCGGCCGGAGGCGGTGCCCAAGGCTGAACGTGCGGTTCTCGCAGAAGGTGCGGTTCCTGGACTTCATGGGCAACGAGCGCGTGAACGATGGGGACGGTCTGCAGCTGACGTCCGCGCCGCTCTACATCGTGGCGAAGGACGCAGACCGCCTTGTCGCCGATCTAAAGGCCGCGCATTCGTCAGATGCCGCCTCCTGCCTGCGGGTCGACTTCGTCCCCGCCGCGAACGGCACGATCGGCGCGCGGCTGAGGAACCTCACGGACCGTGCTCAGAAAGGCGTCCTGCGCGTAGACGGCAGGGATCTTCCCTATGCGGTGCCATCCAAAGGAGAGAACTTCCTCGCCGTGGGGACGGTTGCTCTGGACGGGCGTGAGGTGAAGCAGTTCCGCTTTGACTGGCGCCTGTCTCCCGATGGAGGCGGCAAGCCGTCCTCGGGCTCGTACGCGCTTTCCGCCTTCGCCGCGCCCAAATGCGGCGCGCAGCCGGACTGGACGAAAGTGCCTGCGCATCGGTTCGACAACTGGCATGAGAGCGTGGCGGCCGACGGCGCGGACATCTCCGCCGCGTACCAGGTGTGCTGGAACGCCTCTGCGCTCTTCGTGCGCGTGATGGTCAAGGATTCGCAGCTTCTGACGATCCCCCGGAACGCGGCGGACCCGCAATTCCGCAAGTGCCTGTGGAACGCGGACGGCGCTTTGGAGCTGTACCTGGACTGCGGGGCGAACGGACGCTCCAGCATCAAAGGCGGCTATGACGACGACGACTACCGCTACGACTTCGCGCCGCCGCTCGACAACCGCGACGGACGCGGCTTTACTTGGCGATATGTAGAGGTCGACCACCAGCTTGCCGACGGCGTCAACATGCCGAGCAAGGAGGAGGCCGCCAAGAACGTGGTTTGCGATTTCCGCCGGACGGCCGAAGGCTACGAGTATGTTCTTACTCTGCCGTCGCGCTACATCGAGCCGCTGTACCTTAGGAAGGGGACGATCGCCGGCTGCGCGCTTTACCTCCACGACAAGGACGGCGACGCCGACAACTCTTCGCACAAGGCGATTTCAACGGGAACGCTTCGGAGTGAACACGTTCAGGACAGGCCGAATACGTGGCCGCTGGTGATTCTATGCGAGTGAGAAGCGATTATGCGCTCCAGCCGCACTGTACCCGAAGGTGCATGTTGCACATCGGGGCGAAATGTCATATAATGCCTTGGCGTAAAGGTGAAACAGGAAGGAAAACAGCGCAGATGAGAGATATATGCGGAACGATTCTCGCGGCGGCGATGGCCGTTGGCGGCGTCGGATGGGCGAATGCCGCCGCTGCCGGAGATGGATCATGCAGCCAAGGAGGCCAGAAGGGCGTCCGCGAGCGGCTGGAGAGGGTGGCGCGCGGACTGGGATTTGATGGACGCATCGTGTCCGCCGCCGAGACGAACGGCGTCTACGATGTGGTCTACGAGTATGTTACCGGCTCCAACGGACTGGTGCGGTGCGAACTTGCGCTGCCGCCTGCGGCGAAGTGGAAAGGCTGGTTCAAGGGCGTGGGGAACGTAGGCGCGGCGGGAGGTCTCAACAAGGGATGGGTGCTTGGGCCTGCCGCGGGCGGCGTCGCGGCGGCGATGACTGACATGGGGGCGTCCAATGGGCGCTGCAGCCGCAATCCAGTCGCGATCCGCGACTTTGGCCATCGCGCGACGCATTTGATGACGGTAGGCGCGAAGCAGCTCGTCGAGGCGCACTATGGCCGCAAGCCGTCGTATTGCTTCTTCTCGGGGATATCGTCTGGCGGCGGGCAGGGGCTCCACGAGGCGCAGCGGTATCCGGCCGACTACGACGGCATCATCGCGGGAGTGCCGGCGAACATGCGCCTCTCCATTGCCGCGTTCTTCCGCCATGTCTACCGCCTCACGCATGACGACAAGGGAAAAATCGTCTTCTCGCCGGAACAGGCGGCGGCGCTGTCCGACGCCGGCGTCGAGTACTTCAAGGGGAAGGACGAGCCATACTGTGACGGAAAGTTCCTCTCCGAGCCGACCTACACGCCAGAGTCGGCGAAAGGCGTGGTGGCGCTGGCCGCGCAGAGATGTCCGTCGCTTGATACTCCTGACATGCGCAGGCGCGCCGAGGCGCTTTTCGCGGATGTTGTGGTGGACGGGAGGCGCGTGTGCGGCGGATTGCCGTTCGGCGCCAAATTGCAGACGATCCTGGGGCGCGAGTCCTTTGTGATGAACTGGCACAAGGGGAGAAGATGGGATTATATGCGCGACACGGATGCCGAATTCGCCGCCGCTTGCGCTAAACTTGCCCCGGATCTCAACGCCGACAGCCCGGATCTTTCCGCATTCGCGGCGCGCGGCGGAAAACTTATAATGTATTCGGGGGTTGAAGACCCGATCATCCCCTGGCGCATGATCACAGAATACTACGAGTCCGTCGCGAACAAGATGGGTGGTTTCGGCAAGGTGCAGAGGTTCTTCGTTTACTACCCCATGCCCGGGCGGGCGCACACGCCGGACAACTGGCGGAATTTCGGAGGGCGCGGCATCTGGAATCTCGACGGCCTTGAAAAGGCTTTGCACGACTGGGTGAAGGGCGGCGTCTTCCCAGGCACGCGGCAAGGCCGCTTCGCCGATCGCATGACGACCGTCCCCGTGCCGCCCTATCCGCTCAAGACGACCGGTTCCGAGTCCGTCGGCTGGGGCACGCGCCCCTACGGGCTCTCGAAGACGGCGCCGCAGATAGAAAAGCTCGGCTCCTTCGCGGAGACGATGGCTCACCATTTGGCGCGGCTCGGAGAGTGGGAGCGCGCATGGTCGCATCAAAGGCCGCTGCCGGGCGCCACGGTGGGCGACTGGTACTCCGCCGGGCCGTTCGACCCCGAAGACAAGGCGGTGAAGGCGCTTGTCGAAGGCACATGGGAGCCGTTCGACGTGGCGAAGCCCCTCAATGTGGGCGGAAAGACGTTCACATGGCGTAAGGCCGTCGAAATCCGCGAACGGGCCGTGACGCACGATCTCTCCGTCATCAAGGGATACGAGCGGGGGAAGGCGTATCTGCTCGTGCGCAATGTCCCTTACGTCGAGGGCAAAGTGGAGGGCGATCTCGCCGTGAAGACTTCCCTTTCGCTGGAGAAGGGTTCCTACAGCGAATGGCTGCCCGGGCGCAACATGCGCAACGAGCATTTCGACTGGCCGCTCGTCTCCATCGGCAACATGCCGCCGAAGGGCGAACGCAATCAGCAACTCGTCCTGCTCGCCCCCGGCGCCGACGGGAAGTCGAGGATATGGGCCGATTTCTGCACCGTGAGCGGCGCTTACCCCGACCACCACGGCTGGGTGCGCGCGATGCGCCGCATCGATCTTGTGCCGGCCGTCGAGGCGCTGTTCCCCGATCCCGTCTCGCGGCATCGCATCGAATGGCAGAAGAGCGCAAGCCTGTGGATACATCCCACGCAGATGTACCGCTATCCGTACGAATGTGCGCAGGGCGCAGAGCGGGAGCTTGTGGGGAATCTCATACCGGACTGCTTTGAGAAGGATTGCCTTGCCAGGGACGCCGCCGCGATCAGGCAGAGCCTTCGCGACGCAAAGGCCGCCGTGGCGGACCTCGCCGCCACGTTCGGCAAGGACGCGTATCCGCGCGAGGCCGAATATCTTGCGAGGCTGGAGGCCCTTTCCTCCGAGGCGGAGAAGATCGCCGGCGGCGAAATCGCATCCGGCGTCGCCAAGCTCCTCTCAATCGAAGCCGAGCGCAGGCGCATCCTGCTCGACAATCCTGTTCTGAAGGCAAATCCGATTCTGGTGGCGAAGGGCAAGGTCGGGCTGAACACGAACTTCGAAGGGCCGAACCAGATCGGGCAGAGCATCGTGGAGATCGACGCCGCGCATCCGGAAAGACCAGAGCGGACGATCGTCAAAGACAACATCGCCAGCTACGACGTCCACTGGGACGCCGACCGAATCCTCTACTCCGACCGCCACCATCTCCATGAGACGAAGATGTCCGACGGCACGACGCGCACCATCACCGCCGCGTCCGACCGCGAAGTGAACCACTACGACGCCTGCTACCTTCCGAACGGCAGGATATGCTCCGTTTGCAACGCATGCTGGCAGACGGTTCCATGCGTCGCCGCGAGGAACGTCGGCAACCTGCACATCCTCGACGCCGACGGCGCCAACGAGAGGCGCATCACCTACGACCAGGACCACGACTGGAACCCGATCGTGACCGAGGACGGGCGCGTCCTCTTCACGCGCTGGGAGTATGCCGACACTCCCCACTACTTCTCGCGACTGGTGATGCGCATGAACCCCGACGGGACCGGGCAGATGGAATACTACGGCTCGAACTCCTACTGGCCCAACTCGCTCTTCTGGCCCGTTCCCATCCCCGGCCAGCCGCAGCGTTTCGTGGCTATCGTCTCCGGCCACCACTATGCCAACCGCGCCGGGCTTCCGTACATCTTCGACGTCCAGAAGGGCCGACACGAGGCGGACGGCGTGGTGCAGATGCTCACGGACCGCAAAAAGAAGACGGAGCCGATCATCAAGGACCGGCTCGTCGAAGGCATCTGGCCGCTCTACGCCGCCTGCTATCCCCTTGCCGTCGGGCCCGACAACAAGGGCGCGGGGACGTACTTCCTCGTCTCGCGCCTCAAGAGCGCTACGGCCGGATGGGACCTGTGCCTAGTGGACCGCTTCGACAACGTCACTCCGATCCGCGAGGCGTCCTTCGAAAACGGACAGCCGGTGTCGTGGATGAGCGCGCGTCCGCTGCAGAAGCGCCCTGTGCCGCGCGTCATTCCGGACAGGATTGACGTGGCCGCCACAAACGCGACCATCTACCTTGTGGACATCTACAGGGGCGACGGACTAAAGGGCGTTCCGCGCGGATCCATCAAGAAGCTCCGCCTCGGCACCTTCTCCTACCGCTATTTCGGGAACGGATTCACGTTCGCCACGGCGTATGAGGGCTGCTGGGACATCAAGCGCATCATAGGCGAGGTCCCGGTGGCGGAGGACGGTTCGGCCATTTTCCGCGTTCCCGCCAACACGCCGGTCTTCGTGCAGCCGCTAGACGCCGAGGGCAAGGCCCAGGCGCTGATGCGCAGCTGGTACAACGCCATGCCGGGGGAGGTGGGCAGCTGCGTGGGATGCCACGAGGCGCAGAATTCCATTCCGCCGTCCAGCCTCGGAACGGTGAACCGTCCGCCCGACGAGCCTGAGCCGTTCTTCGGCCCCCCGCGCGCCTACTCGTTCGAGCGCGAGATACAGCCGATTTTGAGCAGACGGTGTGTTGGATGCCACGACGACAAGTCCGAGGCGAAGTCCGGCAGGCCCGATTTCCGCGACGCGCGGCTGCGCCCCCCGGAGCGCGAGCTCGTCCCGCGCAACTGCCACTGGTGGAGTTGGCTCGGCACGAAGCATTACAATCCGCATCTCGACCACGAGGGCGACCATTTCTCGCCCGCGTACTGGAGGCTGCAGCGCTACGTCCGTCGCGCCGGGCTCGAGGCGGACTACAACCTTCTTCCGCCAGCGGAGTTCGAGGCCGACACAAGCCCGCTCGTCCAACGCCTGAAGCGCGGCCACCATGGAGTGCGCCTTGCGGACGAGGAATGGCGCCGCCTCTACGCCTGGATCGACCTCAACGTTCCGTACTACGCCACATACTCGGAGTCCTCGATGCCGCCGAATCCCGTGGACATCGCGCAGCGCGCGAAGTACGACAGGCTCTACTCCAACAAGGAGAACCACGAGGAGGATCCCGTCCCCGTTCCGCCGATTCCGGCCTTCGAGCCTCCTGCCGCGGAGGAGCCCCCGCCGCCTGCGGCGCCCCCCGCGGTCGACGTCCCCAAGGGCTACAAGCCTGAGAGAATGGAGCTGACTCTGCCGAACGGACTCAAGATGGCGTTCATAAAGGTTCCGTGCGGCAAGCCGTACTGGCTTGGCGAGCGCGAGGTCTCGAACGCCGAGTACGCGGCGTTCGACGCAGCGCACGATTCGCGCTACGCCGAAGGCCGCGACAAGGACCGCACGTCGCGCGGTTTCCCGCTACACAAGCCGAATCAGCCGGTGTGCAGGGTGACCTGGGACGAGGCGGCGGCCTTCTGCCGCTGGCTTTCGGAGAAGACGGGGCGCCGCTGTTCGCTGCCTACCGAGGAGGAGTGGCAGCGCGCGGCCGCCGCGCCGGGCGGCGAGCGCAACATCGCCGGCGAGGAGTTGAAGTGGTGGAACTACGGGCGCTGCGTGAAGGGGCATGCGGACGGTCAGATGTTCAGCGCGGACACGGGCTGGGGCCGCGCAAACGCGCTGGGCCTCAAGAACATGATCGGCAACGTCTGCGAATGGACCTCGACGGAATACGAGCCGGGGCTGAAGACGGTGAAGGGCGGGAGCTGGAGCGACACCGCGGAGGCGGCGACGCCCGAATGGCACTGGCGCTACGCACCGTGGAAGCCGGTTTACAACGTCGGTTTCCGCGTGAAGGTGGCGGAGTGACTTTAAGTCGGCCTTCGGCCTTTAAGTCGCCGTACGCGGCTTTAAGTGGGGCGGCGCATATTTGCCCGGTGGTCAGATTTTAAAGGGAGGGGTATTTCGCGGACGCGGACATCTCGGTCGTCGGCGACGATCCGCACGGCAGCGTGGTGAAGGACGTCACGCACAACGGCGTCCATGGCCTCTGGTACGTCATCCCGCGCGGCACGTTCCTGATATTCCGCTGAAAAAGTGAAATTCGCCTTTTGCGGTCGGCGCGGGGATATGGTATAATTTGATCGGTTTCGCGGCGGATGGCGTCGGTCGGGTGGCCGGGGCGGTGCTCCGCCGGTTCGGAGCTGAGCGCGGGAGCGCGCAGCTCGGTCTTTCAAATAGAAGAGGCTGATGAAAATGGCAGAACTTGAAGGCAAGGTGGCGATAGTCACAGGCGCGGCGCGCGGAATAGGCGCTGCGATAGCGAAGAAGCTCGCGGAGCGCGGAGCGTCCGTGGCCGTGTGCGACCTCAAGGAGGAATGGTGCGCCGAGACGGTCGCCGCGCTCGAGGCGCTCGGCGCGAAGGCGAAGGGATACGGCGTGAACGTGGCCGTATCCGCCGAGGTGGACGCCTGCGTCAAGGCCGTGCTGGCGGACTTTGGCAAGGTCGACATCATGGTGAACAACGCCGGAATCACGAAAGACGGACTCTTGATGCGCATGAGCGACGAGGACTGGGACGCCGTCCTGAACGTGAACCTGAAGGGCACGTTCCTCTTCACTCGCGCCGTGGCGCGCCCGATGATGAAGAACAAGTCGGCCGACGGCGCGCAGCTCGGCGGCGCGATCATCAACATCGCGTCCGTGGTGGGCATCATGGGCAACGCCGGCCAGGCGAACTACACGGCGTCCAAGGGCGGCGTGATCGCCCTCACGAAGACTACGGCCAAGGAGCTCGGCTCGCGCAACGTGCGCTGCAACGCCGTCGCGCCTGGGTTCATCCAGTCAAAGATGACGGACGTCCTCCCCGACGATGTGAAGAAGGCATACATGGACACCATCCCGCTCAAGCGCTTCGGCACGGCCGATGACATCGCCAAGGCGGTGGCCTTCCTCGCTGGGCCCGACGCCGAGTACATCACCGGGCAGATAATCTCCGTCAACGGCGGGATGATCGGCTGATGAAGGCGACTTTCGCATTCTCGGCCGCGCTCCTCGCGTGCTGCGCGGCCGCGGCGGCGGGCTTCGCCGTCGAGAGCGCGGCCATGCGGATCGTCTTCGCAGGGCCGGACGGCGGGCGCTCCGTGCGCCGCATCGAGAACAAGCTCGTGGGCGCGGCGTTCTGCGCGGGCGGCGTCTCCAACGCTCCGCTGTGGAGGCTGTCGTTCTGGCGCGAGGATGCCCAGGCGGGTGCGCCGTCGCGCGCCTATCTC
>JAEEGG010007463.1_pt1 | contig 25196 bp, 20 predicted proteins | sample 9134161 | NCBI WGS metagenome assembly JAEEGG01 (sample SAMN16246543, study PRJNA631951) | gut metagenome | biome: gut microbiome; feature: rumen; material: CR-attached | host: Bos | place: Iran: Karaj | collected 2018-10 | reverse complement strand
TGAAGCTGGATGCCTTCCGGCGGGACCCTTCGGCCCGCTATGCCCTGGTCTTTGGCAACGAGGTAGACGGCGTCCAGCAGGCCGTAGTAGACGCCTGCGACTTTGCCCTGGAGATTCCTCAGCAGGGCACCAAACACTCCCTCAACGTCTCCGTTTCCGTAGGCGTTGTTCTTTGGGGTATTCGCTAATTAGTACTCGACTTTATTCAGGAATAGAGCATTCCCAGGAACGGATTCCCCGGCATCTCCGCGGGTGCCGCTCTTGATGAGTTCCGCCACCCACTCCGGATCGTGTTTACCACGTCCCACTTCTATAAGTGTCCCCACCGTAGCCCGGACCATATTCCGTAAGAACCGGTCTGCCGCAATCCGGAAATACCAATAGCTCGAGGCCCCCGCACAATCTTTTTGTCTGAGGGGGCTCTGCCCCCTATTATCCCCCGCGGCCTCCGGCCGGGCGCTCTGCAGAGCGCCTTCATCAGCCATCACCTGAAGATGGGAAGGGGTATAGGGAGCCCAGAAGGCTTCGTAGACGGTGCAGATGGAGGTTTTGTTGTCAGTTCCCGTTTTTTCAAAGCACGAAAAGTCGTGGGTTCCCAGGAGGAACTGACAGGCTTTGTTCATAGCGTCAAAGTCCAGTCCGGGGTAGCCGCACTGCCAGGAATAGGCCCTCACGAAGGGGTCTTTTTGCCGGTGGATGAAGTAGGTATACTCGCGGCGTTTGGCACTGAAACGGGCGTGTAAATCATCGGCCACCGGAGAGACCGAATGAACGGCCACGCCGTGGGGCAAAATGGCATTTAATTTGTAGTTAAAGTCGGATGCCTCAAACGGTAAAATACCGTCCCAATCAAAGTGAGCTACGTAGTGGTAAGCATTGACGGCGGTATCCGTACGGCCAGCACCGGTAACGGGGACCGGGTGGCCCAGCAGCCGGGAAAGAGCACTTTCCAGACACTGCTGAACGGAGGGCGCTGAGGGCTGGATTTGCCAGCCGCAGAAAGCCGAACCATCGTAAGAGAGGCAAACGAAATAACGCATATGCAAAATTAACAAATTATATGGAATCTGTGAATATTCGCGAGCTCAACGAGCGCATCCAGAAGGAGAGCTCTTTTGTTGATCTCCTGACCCTGGAAATGGGAAAAGTGATTGTGGGCCAGAAGCAGCTGGTAGATAACCTTCTCATTGGTCTTCTCAGTGGCGGCCACATCCTGCTGGAAGGCGTTCCCGGTCTGGCCAAGACCCTGGCCATCAATACCCTGTCACAAGCCGTAGACGCCCAGTTCAGCCGTATTCAGTTTACCCCGGACCTCCTGCCTGCAGACGTTGTAGGTACCTTAGTTTACTCCCAGAAGAAAGAAACCTTTGAGGTACACAAGGGCCCCATCTTCGCCAACTTCGTATTGGCCGATGAAATCAACCGTTCCCCGGCAAAGGTACAGAGTGCCCTGCTGGAAGCCATGCAGGAGCACCAGGTTACCATTGGTGATAACACCTACAAGCTGCCGGAGCCGTTCCTGGTAATGGCCACCCAGAACCCCATTGAGCAGGAGGGTACCTATCCCCTACCGGAAGCCCAGGTGGACCGTTTCATGCTCAAGGTAGTGGTCTCCTACCCCAAGAAAGACGAGGAGCGCCAGATTATCCGCATGAACAACACCGGAGAGTTCCCCAAGGCCCAGGCCGTGGTCAAACCCGAAGACATCATCCGTGCCCGCAACGTGGTGCGTGACGTCTACATGGACGAAAAGATTGAGCGTTACATCGTGGATATTGTGAACGCCACCCGTACTCCCGCAGAGTATGGCCTCCCGGAACTGAAGAACTTCATTTCCTACGGCGGTTCCCCTCGTGCCAGTATTTCCCTGGCCATGGCTGCCAAGGCCTATGCCTTCATCAAGCGCCGCGGCTATGTGATTCCGGAAGACGTCCGCGCCGTGTGCAACGAGGTCCTGCGTCACCGTATCGGCCTTACCTATGAGGCCGAAGCCGAGAACGTAACCCCCGAGCAGATTATCGAAAAGATCATTAACGCCGTCATTGTTCCGTAATCCGGAGCGAAGCGACCCAGGGGGTCTGGGGGGTTAGCCCCACAGTATGTTTAAACAAATTAGGTCATTTTGAAAAAATGACTCCCGAAGAACTCATAAAGAAGGTTCGGAAAATTGAGATCCGCACCAAGGCGCTGAGCCACCAGGTCTTTGCCGGAGAATACCACTCCGCGTTCAAGGGCCGCGGTATGGCGTTCAGCGAGGTGCGCGAGTACCAGTGGGGAGACGACGTCCGCAATATGGACTGGAACGTTACGGCCCGTATGAGCGCCCCGTACGTAAAGGTCTTTGAGGAAGAGCGTGAACTCACCGTGGTGCTGCTGGTGGACATTTCCCGTTCCGGTCTGTTTGGAACGGCCGTCAAGACCAAGCGAGAGCAAATTGCAGAAATTGCCGCCACGCTGGCCTTCAGCGCCATCCTCAACAACGACAAAGTGGGCTGCATCCTGTTCAGCGACCACGTGGAGAAGTTCATCCCGCCGGCAAAAGGCCGCACCCACTTCCTCCACATAGTCCGCGAGATTCTGGAGTACCAGCCCCAGTCCAACGGAACCGACGTGGGAGAAGCCCTGCGCTACCTCACCAACGCCATCAAGAAAAAGTGCACCGCCTTTGTCCTCAGCGATATGCTGGATGTACAGGCCGATGGCGCCCCGCGCTACGAGGAAGCCCTGAAGGTGGCCGTGAACCGGCACGACGTGTCCGTCATCCGCATCAGCGACCCGCGCGAAAAGAGCCTTCCCAACGTGGGCCTGGTTCACGCCAAAGACGCAGAGACCGGGGCCTCCCGCTGGATCAACACCGCCTCCGGCAGCGTCCGCAGCGCCTATGAGAACTGGTTCCGCACCAGCACCCAGGCCGCCGACCGCCTGATGCTCCGTTACCACGTGGACCACGTAGACATTTCCACCAACGAGGATTATGTCCGCGGTCTGCTGTCCTTATTCCACAGAAGATGAAGTTGAAACTGATCATACCGGCCCTTCTCCTCACGACGCTGCTAGGCGCCCAGGGCATTCGTAAAGAGGCCGGAAATACCTTCCTGGAACCCCTCCAGAAGCGGGACTCGGTGCTCATCGCAGACCAGTTCCGCTATGGCATAGTCCTGGAGAACGTTGCAGAAGGAACGCAGCTCGCTTTCCCGGAATTCAAGCCCGAGAAAGAAAGCCCGCTGGAAATCCTGGGAGAGTGGCAGCTGGACTCCACCCGCATAAGCAAGAAAAAGGAAGTCCCCGCCCGCTACAACATCAAGGCCTCCCTCATCCTCACCGCCTTTGACGGCGGCATCTATGAGCTGCCGGACATTCCCGTGCTTATGGATGGAGACACCCTGGTGTTCCACGCCCCCGAGGAGCCCCTGGAAGTGAAGGAACTCCCCATTGATATGGAGACCTTCCAGGCCCACGACATCAAACCTCAGGTCAAATTCCCCTACACCTTCAAGGAAATCTTCCCCTGGGTGCTGGGCGTGCTGGTTTTCATCGGCCTGGTTTATCTCCTGGTCCGCTTTATCCAGAGCCGGAGAAAGGCCGCCGAAGAAAAGGAAAAGGCCGAACCCGCCCACATCAAGGCCCTCCGCAAGCTGGACAAGTACCGCGGAGACAAGTTCTGGAAGCCCGAAAACCAGAAGACCTTCTATTCCGGCGTCACCGATGCCCTGCGTGAATACATCGTGTCCCGCTTTGGCGTGGGCGCTATGGAAATGACCACGGCCGAAATCTTCGAAGGCCTCAAGGGAAGCGACATCCCCGAGGACCTCTACGCCCAGATGAAGGACCTCTTTGAAAGGGCCGATTATGTGAAATTCGCCAAGTTCACCGCCACTGACGAGGAGAACGCCACCGTTCTCCCCCAGGCCGTGAACTTTGTAACGGCAACCTACCAGACCGAGCTGGAGGAAGAGATTAAGGAGGCGTAGCTATGTTCTTTGAGTATCCCAAGCTGCTTTTCCTTCTGATTATTCCCATCCTCCTGGTGGGCCGATACCTCTATATCGAGCTCCGGGACCGCAGGCCGCATCTTCGCGTATCCAAGCTGGAAGCCTGGACCGCCGGTGGACGTTCGGCCCTGGAAATCGTGAGGCACATTCCCTTTGTGCTGCGCACCGCCGCCCTGGTGCTCATCATCATTGCCATTGCGCGTCCGCGTTCCTCTTCGCAGGTAGAAAAGGTTGATACCGAAGGCATTGACATCATCTTTGCGATGGACGTATCCACCAGTATGCTGGCCCGCGACTTTGAGCCCGACCGCCTGAGCGCCGCCAAGGATATTGCCATTGAATTCATAGCCCAGCGGCCCTCGGACCGTATGGGTATAGTGGTGTTTGCCGGTGAGAGCTACACCCAGTGCCCCCTTACCACGGACCGCGCCACCCTCATCAACCTGATGAAGGAGGTACAGACCGACCTCATTGAAGACGGCACCGCCATTGGTAACGGCCTGGCCACCGCCGTGGCCCGTATGAAGGACTCCGATGCCAAGAGCCGCGTGGTGATCCTGCTCACCGATGGTGTAAACAATATGGGTGAGATTGACCCCGGGATGGCCGCCGAGATTGCCAAGACCTACGGCATCCGCGTGTACACCATTGGCGTGGGCGCCAACGGAACGGCCCCCTACCCGGTGCAGACGCCCTGGGGCATCGAGCTCCAGAATTTGCCCGTGGAGATTGACGAAGACCTGCTCAAAAACATAGCAGACGGTACCGGCGGCCGCTATTTCCGCGCCACCGACAATACCAAACTGAGCGAGATTTACGCCGAGATTGGCCAAATGGAGAAGACCCGCACCAGTGTGGATTCCTTCCCCGTATACAAGGATTTGTTTAAGAATTACGCGCTGGCAGCCCTCGTGTGCCTGTTACTGGAACTGCTGCTTAGCGCTGCTTTAAGGAGGATGCCGTGATGTTGATGTTTGCCGACTACAAATTCTTGTACCTGCTGCTTCTCATTCCCGTGGTGCTGCTGGGCTACGCCGTGCTGCGCTATCTGCGCGGACGCCGTGTCAAAGCCTTTGGAGACCCCGAGCTTACCGAGGCCCTGATGCCGTCGCGTTCCCGCTCCAAGGGTTGGGTACGTATGGCTTTCTGGTGCCTGGCCTTCGCCTTCTTCGTGATTGGTCTGGCCCGTCCCAGAAGTGGAGCCAAACTGGCAGAGCATACCACCCGCGGCGCAGAAATCATTGTGGCGCTGGACGTGTCCAACTCTATGCTGGCCCAGGACTACTCTCCCAACCGCCTGGAGCGCGCCAAACTGGCCATCTCCCGCCTCACGGACAAACTCCACGACGACCGCATCGGCCTGGTCATCTTTGCCGGAACTTCCTTTGTGCAGCTGCCCGTAACCACGGACTACGTGAGCGCCAAGATGTTCCTTTCCAGCATTGACACCGGGTCCATTCCCGTACAGGGAACGGCCATTGGAGATGCCATTAACTTAAGTATCAAGAGCTTCAGCGCCCAGAGTGAGAAGAGCCGCGTAATTGTGGTCATCTCCGACGGCGAAAACCACGAAGACGACCCTGTGGCCGCTGCCAAGCAGGCGGCCGAGCTGGGCATCAAGGTCTACACCATCGGTGTGGGCTCGGCCGAAGGCCAGCCCATCCCCGTGGAAGGAGGCCTCCTCCGCGATAAGGACGGTGAGATTGTGGTTACCAAGCTGGACGAAGAGACCCTTCGCAATGTAGCCCGCGCCGGAGGCGGGGCCTACATCCACGCCGGAGGCGAAGAATTCGGCCTGAATCCCATTGTTGACGACATCCGCAAGATGGAAGACGAGGAGTTTGGCTCCCTGGTCTTTGAAGAGTACGACGAGGAGTATATGTACTTCTTTGGCATCGCCCTCTTCCTGCTGGTGCTGGAAATGCTCATTGGCGAGCGTAAGCCCCGCCGCAGACTGTTTGAAGTATGAGAAAGTTCCTCTGCATAATACTGCTTATGGTTAGCTGCAGCGTAGCCTTTGCCCAGAAGGCAGACCTCCGCCGCGGCAACCGGGAGTTCAAGAAAGGAGAATACGCCAAGGCCGATATCAGCTACCGCAAGGCTCTTATTCTGGATACGGCCTCCGTGGCAGCGCACTATAACCTGGCCAACAACCTCTACCGCCAGGAGAATTACGATGAAGCCGCCAAGCAGCTGGACGCCTGCCAGCTCACGGCCTCGGAAGAGGTGTTTGCCTCCGACTACTACTACAACCGCGGAGACGTAGCCATAGCCCAGCAGGACTGGCAGACGGCCGTGAATATGTTCAAGGAGGCCCTGCGCCGCAACCCCGGAGACCTGGACGCCAAGGAGAACTACCTCTACGCCCGCAACAAGCTCCAGGAACAGCAGCAGAACCAGGACCAGAATCAAAATCAGGATCAGAACCAGGACCAAAACCAGGATCAGGACCAGAATCAGGATCAAAACCAAGACCAGAATCAGGACCAGAACCAGGATCAGAATAAACAGAATCAAGACCAGAATCAGGATAACAAGAAGGACCAGCAGCAACCGCAGGGACAGCAGCCCCAGATAAGCCCTCAACAGGCTCAGCAGATGCTGCAGGCCATCCAGGAAAAGGAAAAACAGACCCAGGAAAAAGTGGACGAGAAGAAGGCCCAGGCCCTCAAGTCCCGCAAGAAGGACAAGAATTGGTAGCGTATGAAGAAACTGTTTGCTATACTCATAGCCCTGCTGGGCAGCGTGGCCGTTTGGGCCCAGCAGAGCATCCGTGTGGAAGTTCACAATATCGTAGAACTCTCCGAGCGTTTTAACCTGGTATTCGTCATTGAGGGAGAGCACTCCCCCTCCGACTTCCAGTGGAACGCCCCCGAAGACTTTACCGTGGTGTGGGGTCCCCAGAAGGGTACTTCTACCAGCATCCAGATGATCAACGGTAAAACCACGCGCTCTACCCAGACTTCATACACCTACATCCTGCAGGCCCGCAAGACCGGCAGCCTTACCATTCCGGCAGCCACGGCCAAGGTAAAGGGCAACGAAATCCGCTCCAAAGCCACCACCATCCAGGTCGTGGACGACGGCAGCTCCTCCGCGGCTTCCACCGGCTCCTCCGGCAGCGGAAACGCAGACCAGCAGAGCGGCGGATCTTCGGCCCAGACGGCAGCCAGCGGCAATTCCGACATCTTTATGCGTCTCACCCTGAGCCGCAACTCCGTGGTTGTGGGAGAGCCCGTGACGGCCACCCTCAAGATCTATCACCGCGCCAACCTGGTGGGCTTTGAGAACGCCCGTTTCCCTTCCTTCAACGGCTTCTGGAGCCAGGAGGTGGAAAGCCCCGCCAACATTGAATTCCAGCGCGAGCAGGTAGACGGAACTATGTACAACAGCGCCGTCCTCCGCCGCTGGGTCCTCATTCCCCAGAAGGCCGGAGACCAGAACATCGACCCGGCCGAGATTGTGTGCCTGGTAAACGTGCAGCAGCGCCGCTCTACCGGTTCCATCTTTGACGACTTCTTTGGAAGCGACTACGTGACCACCCGGCAGCGTGTGACCGCCAAGGCGGGAACGCTGCACGTATCGGCCCTTCCTTCCGGCGCCCCGGCTTCCTTTGGCGGCGGCGTGGGAGATTTCCAGGTTGAGGCCCGTCTGAGCAAGGATTCCATCAAGACGCACGATGCCGCTTCGCTCATCCTCACCGTTTCCGGCAAGGGTAATATTGCCTTGCTGGAAGCCCCCAAGATCAGTTTCCCGCCGGACTTTGAGGTGTACGACGTAAAGACCAACGTGAATACGGACAAGAGCGGTACCAGCGGTTCCAAGACCTTTGAGTATCCGTTCATCCCCCGCAGTCCCGGCAACTTTGAGATTGGTCCCGTCCCATACAGCTACTACGACGTCAAGCAGCGCCGTTACCATACTCTCTCCACGGGCGTATTGCCGCTCTCGGTGGCCCGTTCGGCCTCTTCCGCCGCCGGCGCTCCCCAGCAGGGCAACACCCTGACGGTGGACCGCAAGGGCGTCAAGAACCTGGGAGAGGACATCCGCTTCATCCGCACCAAGACCGCTCTGGGTACGGACAAGGGCTTCTTTGTGTACTCGCCGCTGTGGATCAGCAGCATCCTCATCCTGCTGGCCATTGGCGCAGGTATCTGGCTGGCCTTCAGAAAGATTGCCGCCAGAAGGGCCGATGTCACCGGCACCCGCAACCGCCGCGCCACCCGTCAGGCCCTCAAACGCCTGGCCCAGGCCAAGGACTTCCTGGACAAGAACCTGTATACGGCCTTCTATGAAGAGCTGCACCGCTCCCTCATTGGCTTTGTGGGAGACAAGCTGGCTATGGATATGGCCGACCAGAACAAAGAGAACATTTCGGCCTCTCTCATTGCCGGTGGCGTACCGGAAACCGTGGCCCGGGACTTCACCGAACTCCTGGATGCCTGCGAGTTTGCCCGCTACTCCCCCGACGCCGGACACGATGCTATGAATGCCCATTACGAGAAAGCCGTTTCTACCATTACCGCTATTGACGCCTCTATGAAGAAAATCCCTTCCAAGGCCCCTGTACTGGCCATTTTGCTGTTGCTGGCCCTGCCGCTGAGCCAGGCCCGCGCCGCCGAATCCTACCCCGACTCCCTCTGGAATGCGGGTGTGGCGGCCTATACGGAAGGTGATTTTGCCGGTGCCCTCCAGGACTGGGAAGAGATTCGCAGCGCCGGACTGATGTCCCGCGAACTCTACTACAACCTGGGCAACGCCTACTTCAAGAACGGGGAGATTGCCCCGGCCATCCTCTGGTACGAGCGTGCCCTCAAGCTGGATCCGTCCGACGCCGATGTCCGTCACAATCTGGAATACACCCGCAGCCTCACGCAGGACCGTATTGAAGAAGTTCCGGAAATCTTTTTTGAGCAGTGGGGCCACGCTATGTGCTACCTGCTGCCGTCCAACACGTGGGCCATCCTGTGCCTGGTGTTCCTGGCCGCCGCCATTGCTATGGCACTGCTCTACCTGCTGGGCAGCACATCCGGCCGTCGCCGCGTGGGCTTCTTCGTGGGCATTGCCTGTTTCATCCTTGCCTTCCTGGGCTGGGATTTTGCCCAGTGGCAGCGTCAGGAGGCTCTGGCCCAGGACCGCGCCATTGTGATGCGGCCCGTCTCCTCCGTCAAGAGTTCTCCTTCGGCCGAAAGCGCCAAAGACCTCTTCATCCTGCACGAAGGCACCCGCGTCAAGATCCTTGACAACGTGGGCTCCTACACCAACATCGAGCTGGGCGACGGCCGCCAAGGCTGGCTCCCCACCGCCGATATCGAAGTTATCTAATCCTCCTTGGAAAGGGAATAAGGTAAATCGGCCCGGGAAGGAATGGACTTCTTTCGGGGCTTGGAGGTCATTTCGAACTCCAGGGTGCCGCCGTTGACGATGTCCTCGCGGGTGAGGTAGCGGCGGGTGAGGCGGCGGCCGTTGAGCTTGACGGAACGGACGTAGCGGTTCTTGGAACTGACGTTCGGGGCCAGCACGGTGAAGGTTTTGCCGCCCTCCAGCGTCAAAGTCATCTCAGGCAGATAAGGGGCTCCCAGCACAAATTCACCGCTGCCGGGGCAGACGGGATAGAAGCCCAGGGCCGAAAAGATATACCAGGCACTCATCTGGCCGCAGTCGTCGTTACCACCCAGGCCTTCCCGCTCCGGCTTGTACATTCTCTCCATAATCTCGCGGAGCCAGTACTCCCCTCTCCAGGGCTCGGAAGTCCACTGGAAGAGGTAAGGAATGTGGTGCGAGGGCTCGTTGCCATGGACATAACCACCAATGAGGCAGGAGGCCTCGATGTCCTCGTTATCCTCGTAATACTTGGGGTCCAGGGGCTGGGAGAAAAGGGTGTCCAGCATACTCAGGAAGCGCTTTTCTCCGCCCATCAGGTCAATGAGACCCTCCACGTCCTGCGGCACGTGAAAGGAGAAGTTGTAGGAATTTCCTTCGATGAAACCTTCCCCATAAGTCTGCCGGGGGTCGCTGGGGCTCTTCCATCGGCCATCCTTGTAACGGGCCTGGGCAAAGGGCTCCCCAGAGGGGAAGAGATTCGAATAATTGAAAGCTCTCTTTCTATACTCTTGAGCAAGGGATTCCTTTCCCAAAGCCTTGGCGGCCTTGTAAATGGTCCAGTCGTCGTAGGCGTATTCCAGGGTGGTGGAAGCACCGGTTGAAGAGTCTTCCAGCGGCACATAGCCCAGTTTCATATAGGAGCCCAGGCCTTCCAGATAGGGAACGGTGGAGGTGGAGACCATAGCCTCCAGCACCCGGTCTCCATCCAGGTCCAGACCGGCCTGCAGGGCATCGGAGAGCACAGAGACGGCGTGGTAACCGCTCATACACCAGCCCTCGTTGGCCATCAGCGACCAGATGGGCAGAAGGCCGTGGGCGCTCTGTTTCTGGTGCTCCAGCATAGAGAGAACCATATCACGGGCCCGCTGGGGATGCATCAAAAGGAGGAGCGGATGTTCGGCCCTGTACGTATCCCAGAGGGAGAAAACGGTGTAGTTGTTCCAGCCCTGGGCCTTATGGATGGCTCCGTCCAGGCCGCGGTAGCTGCCGTCAACGTCGCTGTACACGGAGGGGTTGATCATGGTGTGGTAGAGCGAGGTGTAGAGCATCTTGAGCTGGTCCGGAGTGCCCTCGGCCTTTATCTTTCCCAGCTCTGCATCCCAGGCCCCGGAAGCCTGCGCCCGCACCTCTTCGAAGGGCTTTCCTTCGGCCTGTAAATTAGCCAGGGCGCCCTCTACGGAGGCCGAACTCAGCGCTACCTGCACCGTGAGTTCGGAAGCTCCTTCCCAGTCAAAATCCAGCCAGCACGCGAGGCCCCGGCCGGCCAGTTCCGGGAAGTTTTGAACCCGGCCAAACTTGCGCCAGAAGCCTTGATAATCAGACTTTACGCTCTCTTTTCCGCCAAAACCGCTCACCGGACGGGAGAAGCGGATGGCAAAATAAGTATAGTGCTCGCGGGCCCAGCCCTGGGTGATGCGGTAACCGGTGAGAAGGCTGTCCCCCACCATCCGGACGCTGGCCCAGAGGGTCTTTCCCTCGTAGTTGTAAATGCCGTGCGAGAGGTCCAGGATCAGGTGGCGCTCCCCCTCCGCGGGATAGGTGTAGCGGTGGATGGCCGTGCGGGTAGTGGCCGATACTTCGGCCCTTACGCCATAGTCTTCCAAGGTGACGGCATAGTAGCCGGGCGTAGCGGTCTCCGTCTTATGCGAAAAGCGGCTGCGATAGCCCTTTTCGGGGGCATCGGCCGTTCCGGGATTCAGATGAAGAGGGCCGATGGTGGGCATAAGCAGGATGTCACCCAGGTCCGAATGGCCCGTTCCGCTGAGGTGCGTATGGGAGAAGCCCACGATGGTGGGGTCGTTGTAGCGGTAACCGGCGCAGAGGGTATACACTTCCGGCACATAGGCGCCCCCGATATTGTGCGGGATGGTGTCTGTATCCGGGCTCACCTGAACGCCCCCGAAGGGCACGCAGGCACCGGGGAAGCAGTGTCCCATACCGGATGTTCCAATGAAGGGATCCACATAGCTGGAAGGGGTCTGGCCCCAGGCCGACCAGGTGACAAACAGAAGCAGAGCCCCCAGGCTCCGGAAACACTTTTTCATACGCACTACCGTTGTTTTACACAAAAATAGCGGAATTTTTTGTATCTTTGTAGGTTAGTTAGAAAAAACGCAAAAAAGAAGATATATGTTATTCCAACTCCTTCAAACAGACACGCTGGCAGCCGCTGCAGAGCAGCTTTCCCAGACGCCCGTGCAGCCCACGGAAATGAGCGCCAGCCTCTTCTCCATGTTCACCATGGGCGGTCCCCTTATGTGGGTTCTCCTGGCCCTGAGCATCCTGGCCATTTACCTCATCGGCCGCAAGTGGTGGATGATCAAGAACGCCTCCAAGATTGATCCTCACTTTATGCAGGACATCCGTGACTATATGAACGAAGGCAAGACCCTCAGCGCCGTCACCCTCTGCAGAAAGTACGACAATCCGGTTGCCCGTATGGTTGAGACCGGTATCCACCGTATGGGTCGTCCCATGGCCGATATCCAGAGCGCCATCGAGAACATCGGCAACGTGGAAGTGGCCCGTCTGGAAAAGGGACTGCCGCTCCTGGCCACCATCGCCGGCGGCGCTCCCATGATTGGTTTCCTGGGCACCGTGCTGGGTATGGTGAAGGCCTTCTTCAATATGTCCAAGGCCGGCAATAACATTGATATCACCCTCCTCAGCGACGGTATCTACACCGCTATGCTCACCACCGTGGGCGGCCTTATCGTGGGTATCATCGCCTACTTCGGCTATAACTGGCTCACTTCCCAGGTAAGCAACCTGGTGTACAAGATGGAAAGCTCCACCCTGGAGTTCATTGACATTGTCCTGAACGAACCCGGCGAAGAGGAATAAGCTATGGCCCTGAAACGCAATACCAAAGTAGATGCACAGTTCTCGGTATCCAGTATGACGGATATCGTGTTCCTGCTGCTCATCTTCTTCCTGGTAACCTCTACGCTCATCAACCCCAACGCCCTCAAGCTCCTGCTGCCCAAATCCACGGGCCAGGTAAGCGCCAAGGCCACGGTGAGCGTGAGCATCAAGGACTGGGGCAACGACACGTACACCTACCACGTGAACGGGGACAAGAACCCCGCCAGCTACGAGCAGGTGGAAGACGAGCTCATTGGCCTCCTCTCCGCGGAAGAAGACCCTACCTTCTCCATCTACAGTGACCAGAGCGTCCCTGTGGGAGAAGTAGTACAGATTATGAACATTGCCAAGAGAAACCATTACAAGGTAATCCTGGCAACACAACCTGAATAAGCTATGCAGCCCTACCAGCGCAGCAGAATCAAGGGAGAGAAAGCATCCAACGTGACCGGCATTGTGGTTACGCTGGTTTTCCACGCCCTGGCACTGGTAGTCCTGCTTACCAGCGGTCTCAAGTACCTGGATCCCCCGCCGCCGGAGCGCACCTCTATGCTCATAGAGTTTGAGGTGGAGCAGGAGACGGTCAAGCCCACGCCCACCCGTACGGGCCGGCAGCCCCAGGCAGAGACCGTGGATGTTACCAAACCCGTGGAGCTGGTACAGAAGGCCGAATCGCCTTACGTGAACGACCGCCCCAACACCACGCCCGAAACCGTTCCCGACACCCACGGAGACGTGGAGGTCCCCACCCCGGAACCGGAAGAGCCCAAGCTGGACCCCCGGGCCTCGTTCCCCGGTATGGCCAAGAAGGAGGACAACGCCACCACGCCGCACAGCGCCACCGAAGCCTCTCCGGAAGGGTTCAAAGCCGGACAGCCGGACGGCAATACCCCTGAAGGCAAGACCGAAGGCACTGCCAACGCCCACGTCAAGGGCCGCAATGTGGTGGGCTCCCTGCCCAAGCCCTCTTACAGCTCTCAGACGGAAGGCATTGTGGTAGTACAGGTAAAGGTGGACCAGTATGGCACCGTGACGGAAGCCATTCCGGGAGCCGAAGGCACCACGGTAACGGACAAGACCCTTTGGAACGCCGCGCGAAGCGCCGCTCTCAAGGCTCATTTCAATCAAAGCGCCAATGCTCCGGCCTTGCAAACCGGAACCATAACGTATATCTTCAAACTTAAGTAAACCGACGACGTGAGTCGCGAAAAGTAGTGTATTATGGAAGACAACAAAAGAGGTACGAGAAAACGCATCGTACGAAAGGCCACTGAAGGCCACGCAGAAAAAGTAGATTACAGCACCAGCCGCAGCTTCGGCTCTGAGGATCGTCCCCGCCGTCCCTACGGGGCCGGCCATTCCCAGGGCAACAACAGCCACCGCGGTCCCCGTCCGGAGGGAGGCTATTCCCATCGCTCTGAAGGGGGATACCGTTCCGAGGGTTCCCATCGGCCCGAAGGCTCCCACCGCCCCGATGGAGAGCATCGCAGCAGCTACGGCAACAAGCCCCGCACCGAAAGACCGTACGGCGAGAAGACGTCCTACGGAGACCGTCCCCGCCGCAGCGGTTACGGAAAACCCTCCTTTGGCAACAAGCCCGGCGGCCGCAAGCCTTTTGGGGGGCGCAACCAGGCCGATGAAGGTATGAAGGCTATGCTGAGCCGCAAACCCCAGGTGAACGGCCGTTACTCCGACGACGATACCGCCCCCACCGAGATCCAGGAGGTAGTACGTCTGAACAAGTTCATCGCCAACTCCGGCGTATGCTCCCGCCGCGAAGCCGACACCCTCATCCAGAGTGGTGTGGTTACCGTGAACGGAGAAGTGGTAACCGAGCTGGGCACCAAGGTGAACATCCTCACGGACGACATCCGCTTCAACGGACAGCGCCTCAAGGGCGAAGAGAAAGTGTACATTGTGATGAACAAGCCCAAGGGCTATGTGACCACCGCCAGCGATCCCCACGCAGAAAAGACCGTGATGGATCTTCTGAAGGGCTGCCCCACCCGCGTATTCCCGGTGGGCCGTCTGGACAAGAACACCACCGGCGTGCTTATGTTCACCAATGACGGAGAGATGGCCGAGCGCCTGACCCATCCCTCCTACAACAAGAAAAAGATTTACCAGGTGGTACTGGATGCCCCTCTCAGCGATGAAGACCAGCAGAAGATCCTGGCCGGCGTAGAGCTGAGCGACGGCGTTGTAGCAGCCGATGAACTGGAGTTCATTGACGCCCACGACCACCGCCAGCTGGGCATCGAGATCCACTCCGGCAAGAACCGCATCGTCCGCCGCATCTTCGAGAGCCTGGGCTATGAGGTCCGCGCCCTGGACCGTGTATACTTCGCCGGCCTTACCAAGAAAGGCCTCAAGAAGAGCGACTGGCGCTACCTCACGGAAGGTGAAGTGAACATCCTCAAGATGGGAGCATACGTATAATGGCACACAGAGCAGGATTCGTTAATATCATCGGCAACCCCAACGTGGGTAAGTCCACGCTGATGAACGCCCTGGTGGGGGAAAAGCTGTCCATTGTGACGGCCAAGGCCCAGACCACCCGGCACCGCATTATGGGCATCGTGAGCGGAGAAGACTACCAGATAGTCTACTCCGACACGCCCGGTATCCTCAAGCCCAATTACCGGCTGCAGGAGAATATGCTGGCCTTCGTGGACACCGCCATCGGAGATGCCGATATCATCCTGTACGTGACGGATACGGTAGAAAAGGGAGACAAGAACGAGGCTTACATTGAGAAGCTCCGCCAGGTAGACTGTCCCGTGGTAGTGGTTATCAACAAGATTGACCTCTCTACCCAGGAGAAGGTGGTGGAACTGATGAACTGGTGGCACGAACAGCTGCCCAAGGCAGAGATCATCCCTGCTTCGGCCCAGGAGAAATTCAACCTGGAAAGCATCCTGGAAGCCGTCTCCAGCCGCCTGCCGGAAGCCCCGGCCTGGTTTGATAAAGACCAGTTCACGGACAAGAACCTCCGCTTCTTTGCCTCCGAGATTATCCGTGAGAAGATTTTCCTCAACTACAGCGAAGAAATCCCCTACAGCTGTCAGGTAGAGATTGAAGCCTTCCACGAAGGTGAAGACCGCTACGAGATTAGCGCCGTCATTTATGTGATGCGCGAGTCCCAGAAGGGCATCATCATTGGCAAGGGCGGCTCTATGCTCAAGAAAGTGGGCACCGAGGCCCGCCTGGAAATGGAAGACTTCTTCCAGAAGAAGGTCTTCCTCTCCACCTTTGTAAAAGTGGACCCCGACTGGCGCGAAAGCCGCAAGGAACTCCGCCGTTTTGGATATGAATTTTAAAAGCTAGCATTTTTATGGCCGAAGATTGGGAAGATATTGAACCGCAGGAACAGGAAGAAGAACTGGGTGAAGACGCCGTTGCCAGTGGGAAGTTTGACAAACTCCTCACCAGCGACAGCCGGAAGTTCAAGCTCTCCGGTATGTTCAAGGACTGGTATCTGGACTATGCCTCCTATACCATCCTGGACCGCGCCGTCCCCCACATTGTAGACGGATTCAAGCCGGTACAGCGCCGTGTGCTGCACACTATGTTCACTATGGACGACGGCCGCTACACCAAGGTGGCCAACATCGTGGGCCAGGCTATGCAGTACCATCCGCACGGAGACGCCTCCATCCTGGGCGCCCTGGTAACCCTGGGGCAGAAAGGCCTTCTGATAGACTGCCAGGGAAACTGGGGTAACATCCTCACCGGCGACTCCAACGCCGCACCCCGTTATATCGAGGCCCGCCTGTCCAAGTTTGCCAAGGAAGTGGTCTTTGACCCCAAGGTAACCCCCTGGATGACTTCCTACGACGGCCGCAACCAGGAACCCACCGAACTCCCGGTGCGTTTCCCGCTGCTGCTGGCCCAGGGAACGGAAGGCATTGCCGCCGGTCTCAGCTCCAAGATTCTTCCCCATAACTTCAATGAGCTCCTGGATGCTTCCATAGCCATCCTCAAGGGAGAGCCCTATACCCTCCTGCCGGACTTCCCTACCGGCGGTATCGCAGACTGCTCCAAGTACAACCAGGGCGGCCGCGGCGGTATGGTCAAGGTGCGTGCCCGCATCAACAAAGTGGACAAGTCCACCATCACCATCACGGAGATTCCTTACGGAAAGACCTCCCAGGGCATCATTGACAGCATCCTCAAAGCCAAGGACAAGAAGAAGATCAACATCAAGAAGATTGACGATATGACCACCGAGAAGGTGGAGATTATCATCCATCTTCCGGCCGACGTCTCCCCCGACAAGACCATAGACGCCCTCTACGCCTTCACCGAGTGCGAGACCAAGATAGCCCCCAACGCCTGCGTAATCCGGGACAACAAGCCCGCCTTCCTCACGGTCAACGAGATTCTGGAGTACGACACGTACCACACCAGAGACATCTTGCAGGCCGAACTGGAAGTCAAGCTGGGAGAACTGGAGAACGACTGGCACTACAGCTCCCTGGAGCGCATCTTCTTTGAGAACCGCATCTACAAGGTGTTGGAACAGAACCAGAAGACCTGGGAAGAGCAGCTGGAAGACATCCTCTCCCAGATGAAGCAGTACCAGGACCTCCTCCGCCGCGAGATTGTGATGGAAGACATCACCAAACTGGTGGAGAAGCCCGTGCGCAAGATTTCCAAGTTCGACACCAAGGCCCTGGACGAGAAGATCTACGCCCTGGAAGACCAGATGAAGGACGTCAAGGACAAGCTGGAGCACATCACCGACTACACCATAGAGTGGTTCCGCAACCTCAAGAAGAAGTACGGAAAAGACTGGCCCCGCCTCACGGAAATCTCCTCCCTGGAGAACATCACCGTCACCAAGGTGGTTTCCAACAACGCCAAGCTCTACGCCAACCTGGCCGAAGGCTTCGTGGGCATTGGCCTCAAGCGGGACGAAGGCGCCGAGTTCGTGGGAGACTGCTCCGACCTCAGCGAGATTATAGTGATTGGCCGCGACGGCAAGTACCGCGTAACCAAGGTGAGCGACAAGGCCTTCTTTGGCAAGGACCTCCTCTACGCCGGCGTGTTCAACCGAAGCGACGAGCGAACCATCTACAACGTCATCTACCGCGAAGGCAAGGGCCCGGCCCACTACGCCAAGCGCTTCAATATCACCTCCGTAACCCGCGACAAGGAGTACGATATCACCACCGGCGCCCCGGAATCCAAGATCCTCTGGTTCACCGTGAACCACAACGGAGAGGCCGAAACGGTGAGAATCAATCTTCGGCCCAAGAAGGGTCTCAAAAAGACCCAGCTGGAATGGGATTTTGCCGGCCTGGCCATCAAGGGACGCGGCTCGCGCGGTAACCTGGTAACCAAGAACGCCATTGCCAAAATCCAGCTCAAGTCCAAGGGTATCACCACCCTGGAGGGCAAGGACATCTGGTACGACCCCGATATCCAGCGCCTCAACGAAGAAGGCCGCGGACAGCATCTGGGCAAGTTTGCCGGAGAAGACAAGGTACTGGCCATCTTCGCCGACGGCAGCTACTACACCACCTCGTACGACCTGGTGAACAAGTACCAGGGAGACGTGGTGCGCATAGAAAAGTTGGACCCGAACCGCGTTTACACGGCCATCTACTGGGACAACGCCGCCAAGGCCTATTACGTCAAGCGTTTCAGCTTCCCCGAGAGCAACAACTCCCCCGTGCTGTTCATCTCCGACGCCAAGGGTTCCCGCCTGGTGGACCTCTCGTCCGACAAACACCCGCAGCTGGTCCTCACCTTCGGCGGCAAGTACGAGCACAGAGAGGCCGAAACCATAGACGTGGAAGAGTTCATTGCCAAGAAGGGCATCACCGCCAAGGGCAAGAAGTGCTCCCCGTACAACGTAAAGAAGGCCGAATTTGGAGAGCCCCTGGTAAAGGAAGAGGATGAGGAAGAAGAGGTACCGGCCGAAGCCATAGCCTCCGCCGACGATGCCATTGACGTGGATTTCTCCGCCGAAGAGTCCCTGGACGAAGCCCCCGCCGAGATTGAGCAGACCGGTCAGTCCTCCGAGCTCCTCAAGGGAGGCGACGCCTCCGACGAGCCCGTAGATATGGGCGACTGGGAACCTACGCTGTTCTAATCTCCCCTCCCCTGCCACCCATTACACGTTTTGGGCCCCCAGTGCGTAATGCCTGGCTCCTACGAGCCACTAGTTACGCGTTTTGGGGGTCTAATGCGTAGTGGGTGGCAATCACGTTGGCAGTCCATTCGGGACTTATACATAAAAAAGTGTTCAAGTTTTAACCGAAGATTCCATCAAAACACACAAAAAGAATGTGAAACAACACTTTCTTTTTTTCGAGCCTTGTTTTTTGGCATAAGAGGCCGTATGTTTGAGGCTGGCATAACTAACCCCATGCCCTGAAAATATGGCTATGGCTAGAAAAAGATCAGAAAGAGATCACATTCACTCCCTCAAGAAGGGCTATTACCACTTAAGCACAGATGGATGGGGAGAGGGTTTCCTTTTCCACACCACGGAACAGTACGCGTACGGGATGACGGTGGCCGGGCTCCTTACACTCCTGTTTGACATCACTATCTATGACTTTGCGCTCATGCCCAACCACGTTCACCTCTTGCTCAGTGGCACAGGCACTTCTTGTCTGGCCGTATTTGATTATCTTAAACAAAAGCTATCGGCCCGGCTCATCAAAGACGGATACCCACCCCTGCCGGATGATTATTGGTTCAAACTAAGACCTGTGGATAATGCGGAGCAAATGAAGAACAACTTCATTTATCTGGACCGTAATGCTTACGAACTGCAACAGTTCATCCCTTCCGGCTATCCCTGGGGCGCGGGATATCTCCATTATTCGGCCGTTAGTGATATGATTTCCGGGACACCGGCATCGGCCTTTTCCAAGCGAAAACTGGAAGAGATGACGGGATCCCGCCTCCCCATTCCAAACCACTGGCAATTCCATTCCAAATATGGGCTCCTTCCCTCCTCGTTTGTAGACAACAGCCTCTTCCTCAGGCTGTTCAAGGGGCCCAAAGAGTACGAATCCAGATTGGTCAAAGATTACGAAGCCTTCGTAAAAGTGAGCCGTTCCCTAGGAGAAAAGCCCGTATTTTCTTCGGATGAGGTTAAGGATATAGTGTACCATCTGCTGCAAAACTATTATTCGGGCAAACAATTACGGCAACTCTCCAATGAGGAAAAAGGGCGGCTGGCAACTGTCCTGGCTAAGGACTATGATCTCTCGGCCGATGTTATCAGCTCGGCCCTTGGCCTGTCTGAGCACTTGGTTCAGCAACTGCTACGGGCCAAAGACTTTGGAAAACAGCGGTGACGGCTTTACCCTGCCACCCATTACGCGTTTTGGGTCCCCAGTGCGTAGTGCCTGGCTCCCGCGAGCCACTAGTTACGCATTTTGGGGGCCTAATGCGTAGTGGGTGGCAGAAGCATAGTGCAGGGGGATTGAAAACACGAGCGGAGGGATTGAAAACACGGGCTAGGGGCTTGCTTTAGCCCGGATTTTTGTAACTTTGCAGCATGTTAATCACTCTCACAGGCTTCATGGGAAGCGGAAAAAGCACAGTGGGCCGCATGGTGGCCGATGCACTGGGCTGTCCCTTCCTGGATTTGGACGAAATCATTGTAAAGAAAGCGGGTAAGACCATTCCGCAGATTTTTGAGGCCGAAGGAGAACGCGGCTTCCGCCGCCGCGAGAAGCAGGCGCTGGAGCAGACCGTAGAAAAGTACTCCGAAAGCACCGCCGTCCTGGCCCTCGGAGGGGGTACGGTGACCATTCCCGGCACCATCGACCTTCTTCAGGAAAAGACGCTCTGCATCTATCTGCAGGCCGATGCTGACACCCTTCGGCCCCGTCTGGAAGGTACCTCCGGAGATCGCCCCCTGGCCACGGAAGGCTGGGAAGAACGCCTGGCCGACCGCCTTCCCCTGTACAAGAAAGCTGCCCATATTACCCTGGATACCACGGGCCTCACTCCCGAGGAGCTAACCGACGAAATCATCATCTCCTGTTTGTAATTTTTCTGCATTATCCCTATATTTGTAAAATATGGGTATTGCAGAACGTCAATGGAGTTTAATTCCGGCTGCCGATCCTGAAAAGGCATCGCAGCTGGCGGCCGAGCTTGGTATAGACCGGGTCTTGGCAGACCTCCTCGTTCAGCGCGGCGTGGAGACCTTTGAACAGGCCCGCAGTTTCTTCCGCCCCCGCCTGGAAGACCTCCACGATCCCTTCCTGATGACCGATATGGACAAAGCCGTAGAGCGGCTGCACCAGGCCATCACCGGAGGAGAAAAGATTCTGGTCTACGGAGACTACGACGTAGACGGAACCACCGCCGTGGCCCAGGTATTCTCCTTTATCCGCCACTTTACCCAGAAGGTAGATTTCTACATCCCGGACCGTTACGACGAAGGCTACGGCCTCTCCTACAAGTCCCTGGATTGGGCCGGAGACAATGGTGTAGACCTCATCATTACCCTGGACTGCGGCATCAAGGCCATTGATAAAGTGGAGTATGCCCGCACCAAGGGCATTGAGGTCATCATCTGCGACCACCATCTGCCGGAAGAAGCCCTTCCCAAGGCAGTGGCCATCCTGGACCCCAAGCGAGAAGACTGCCATTATCCGTTTGACGACCTCTGCGGCTGCGGCGTGGGCTTCAAACTGGCCCAGGGCTATGTGCAGAAGTACGGCCTGGACTGGGGCCTGTTGGAACCCCTGCTGGATTTGCAGGTGGTCTCCATTGCTTCGGACCTGGTGTCTATGACAGGAGAGAACCGCATCCTGGCCCACTACGGCCTCAAGCGCCTCAATGAGAATCCCCGCAAGGGTCTCCTGGCTATGATCAACCTGGCCAAGCTGGAGCCCGGTCACATTACCATAGACGATATTGTGTTCAAGATTGGCCCGCGCATCAACGCCGCCGGCCGAATGGAAAGCGGCCGCCTGGCCGTGGAGCTGCTCACCGCAGCCGACGACCGTACCGCCTTCCGCATTGGAGAACAGATCAACGATAACAACAACGAGCGCAAGTCCATAGACCGCGAGATTACCCAGGAAGCCCTGGATATGGTCAAGGACGGCACCGCCCTGGCCACCGAGAACGTGACCATCGTGTACAACCCCACCTGGAACAAGGGTGTGGTGGGCATTGTGGCCTCCCGCCTGGTGGAAGCCTTCTACAAGCCCACCGTGGTGCTCACCAAGAGCAACGGCTTTGTAACGGGCAGCGCCCGCAGTGTGCAGGGCTTTGACCTCTACGCCTCCATCGAGAGCTGCGCAGACCTGCTGGAGAACTTCGGCGGTCACGTGTATGCCGCCGGTCTTACTATGAAGGAAGAGCATTTGGAGGAGTTCTGCCGCCGTATGGACAGCTTCGTTTCGGGCAACATCACCCGGGAGGAACTCACGCCCGTGGTGGAGATTGACGCCAAGCTGGATTTCTCCCAGATTACGCCCAAGTTCACCCGCCTGCTCAAGCAGTTCCAGCCCTTCGGCCCTGGTAACAACAATCCGGTCTTCCTGACGGAAGATGTTTATGACGCCGGTAATGGAAGAAAAGTGGGAGCCGGTGGCCTCCACCTCAAGCTGGACCTGATGCAGGAAAGCCAGCCGTACCGCCAGATTGCCGCCATAGGTTTCAATATGGCCGAGTACTTTGACCACATCAAGGCCGGCAACCCCATCGATATCTGCTATTCCATAGTGGAGAACTTCTACCGCGGTTCTTCCACCGTCCAGCTCCGCCTCAAGGACATCCGAGAGAGGGACGAACTCATCTGATTTCCCATGAAAATTATCCTTGCACCGGATTCGTTCAAGGAGTGTCTGACGGCAACGCAAGTGGCTCAGGCCATGGCGCAGGCTGTGCATGAGGTGTGCCCATCGGCCCAATGGGTATCTATGCCCCTGGCCGATGGCGGGGAAGGAACGCTGGACGTGCTGGCCCCGGCCCTGGGGGCGAGCATCCGAGAAGTTACGGTTTCGGACCCGCTGGGCCGTCCGGTACGGGCCCGGTATGGTGTGGCCGGGGAAACGGCCATCCTTGAAGTGGCCCAGGCCTGCGGGCTTCAGCTTTTGAAACCGGGCGAACGCAATCCGCTCATAGCCTCCAGCCGGGGCGTGGGCGAACTGCTGATGGCCGCCTATGCCGATGGCTGCCGGCACTTTCTGGTGGGCCTTGGCGGCAGTGCCATCTGCGACGGCGGCGTGGGCATGATGTCCGTTCCCGGCATCCGGGACCTGGCCTCCGTAGAACTTCTTTGTGATGTAAACGCTCCCTTTGTGGGCCCCACAGGCGCGGCGCAGGCGTTTGGTCCGCAGAAAGGAGCCTCGCCGGAAGAAGTGGAGGTGTTGGAAAAGCGTATGCTGGACCGGGCGGCCCTTATGCAGGAAGAGACCGGCGTGGATGTGAGAGAGTTGCCCGGCGCCGGAGCGGCCGGGGGCCTCGGAGGAGCCTTTATGGCGTATTTCGGGGCCCGGAAGGTTTCCGGTATAGGCCGAATCTTGGAACTGGTCCGCTTCTCCGAAGCCGTTAAAGAGGCAAGTCTGGTGATAACCGGCGAGGGCCGGTCAGATGCCCAAACCCTTTTGGGAAAAGTCCCTCTCGGGGTTCTGCAGAATGCCGGAAAAGTGCCCGTGGCACTGGTCTCCGGCCGTATCGATGACCGCGAAGCTCTGGTATCGGCCGGCTTCCATCCCGTAGTTGAAGTTTCTCCCCGTAGCCTTTCTCTTCGCGAGGCCCTCATCCCCTCCATCGCCCTTCAAAACATTCAATCGGCCGTCAAAACCCTCTTCTAACCTATTGCCCCTGCCACCCACTACGCATTAGACCCCCAAAACGCGTAACTAGTGGCTCGAGGGAGCCAGGCATTACGCACTGGGGGCCCAAAACGTGTAGTGGGTAGCAGAGGGGATCAAGCGAGGAGCCCCTAGCCCATCAGGTACTTGCCCACGCGGGGGATGCGCTGGAGAAGAACGGAGACAAGGCCCACGACCACAAAGCTGCAGAGGGCCGTGGCCAGGATCTGGACCGGGGTGGTCCAGGCGCCCAGGACGCCATCGGCTCCCAGGCCCAACCAGCTGCGGAACCAGCCGGAGAACTGCGCCAGCACCAGCATATGGATCAGGTACATCCCGTAGCCGGCCTTGGAAAGGGGCAGGATGATGTTCCGATAGAACCGTCCCTCGGAAGAACATCTCCAGCGGAAAATGAGCGTGATCCCCAAGGCCGTGCAGAGGACGAAAAGGCTGCAGAAGGTAATGGGTACCTCCCAGGCCACGGCACAGGCAAGGTCTGTGGAAAGCGGGAAGGAATCCCCGGTGTCGGAAAAGCGGCGAAGCAGGCCGAAAACGATCATGGTAAAGCCCAGCAGGAAGAGGATAAGCCCCTGCGTGGTCTTCTGCCGGGTATTGGGAATGAAGCGCTTGATATACAGGCCAAAAAGCATATAGCCCACAAAACCGCTCACATAATAAAACGTGCCGAAGGGGTTCCAGGACGCCTCTCCCCACAACGGGAACAGCGCGGCAGAAGGCAGGCCGTCCGCTGCTTGGATAAGCGGGGCCGGGCCGCCGCTACCCAGCTCCCGGACAAACGGAATCAAAAGCGTGAAGAGCCAGATGCCCAGGTAGATGGAGAGCTCCTGCTTGGACACTTTCTCCGCCCAGGGCGAAAGCAGCGGCATAATGAGGTAAATGCCCACCAGCATGTACACAAACCAGAGGTGACCGGCCGCATAATTGAAATTGAGCAGCAGCCCCTTCAGGTTCTCCACCGGCGGCCCCCAGACCAGGGCATAGACCAGCGTCCAGAAGGCCATGGGAATGAGGATACGCACGGCACGGCGCTTGAAAAACTCTCCGGCAGAATAATGCAGGGGAAACTGCAGATAGGCCGATGCCATCAGGAAAACCGGCACGCAGCAGCGGCACAGACCCTCGAACAGGGCCACCCAGAAGGCATCCGTTGCCGAAAGGATAAGACCACCGTCTCCTCCCAAATAAAAGGGCTCGGTGCTATGTATGACCATCACCATAAAGCAGGCCGTAACCCGCAAAAAATCCAACCAGCTTTCTCTTTTCATAATATATAACTGACTTCTTTGAATCGGTAATAGTGGTCCGGGCCGCCTTCTTCCTTGATGTGCAGACGGCCGTCGGGCTCCACGCCTTCAATGACACCCCGGTACTCGCGGTCTGTGAGAAGATCGTGATAGGTGGCCGGAATGCCGCAGCGGAAAAGACGGGCCGAATAGGAGGCAAACAGCTCCGGAGAATGGATCTGGAGCCCGTCGAAAACAGACAGGAATTTCCCCAGTTCCGCCTCCAGCTCATAGGCTTTCCCGGTGCAGAGGCTCAGGGAAGTGGCGTTGGCCAGCTGGGGGAAGAGCTTCTGGTTGAGGTTGATGCCAATTCCCACCACCGAAGCCTTGACCTCTCCCTGCGCGCCCAGCACATTCTCAATGAGCATACCGCAAATCTTTTTGCCGTTCACATAGATGTCGTTGGGCCATTTGATGGCGGGCTCCACGCCGTGGGATTCCAGGAAGGACGCCACGGCCACCGAGGTCATATAATTGAGCCGGACCGCCTCGGGAGCCTTGAGCGGCAGGTTCTTAAGAACAATGGAAAAGGTGAGGTTTTCTCCGGGGGCCGAAAACCAGGTATTGCCCCGCTGGCCGCGGCCGGCCGTCTGCTCCCGGGCGGCCAGAACGGTACCGCCGGAGAG
>JAEEGG010007458.1_pt1 | contig 25211 bp, 16 predicted proteins | sample 9134161 | NCBI WGS metagenome assembly JAEEGG01 (sample SAMN16246543, study PRJNA631951) | gut metagenome | biome: gut microbiome; feature: rumen; material: CR-attached | host: Bos | place: Iran: Karaj | collected 2018-10 | reverse complement strand
CCATGGGAGATCTTCTGGGCCCCTGTATGTTTGCGGTGACCATGGGAATAAGCAGGGTGATCTACGGAAAATACGGAGAAAAGCTGGAACTTACAGGCTTCATGACCGGATCGGGCGTGTTGTGTGTTATCTGTTATCTGCTGGCATCGCTTTCGTCAAATCCCGTTATGGGTCTCATAGGATGTGTTGTCTGCGGTTTTTCCGTTGGCATAATGTGGCCCGGGACCATAAGCCTGTCTTCAAAGAAATTTCCTGCCGGAGGAACAGCCATGTTTGCGCTTCTTGCCATGGCAGGTGATCTGGGAGGCAGTGTGGGACCTGCCATTGTGGGAAGGATCGCACAGTTTGCCGGGGATGATATACGTGCCGGAATGGGAGTGGGACTTGTTTTTCCCGTGGTGCTCATAATAATGATAATCATCATCAAAAAGGCAGCAGTCGTAAAAGAAACAGTCCGGTGAGCAAAGCCCGGAAATGCATATAAATATTGCAAAAAAGCCCCAAATGTACGATTATATATGGGTACGGTTTTTAGTGTACGGCAAGAATACATGATTTTTTAAGGAAGGTAATTTTATGCAGAACAGAAAACAGGTTGTTTTGGTTGTTATGGACGGCGTAGGATTCAGCAAGACCGGTCTCGGAGATGCGGTCACCACTGCTAATACTCCCGTGCTTAATGAGATGTTAAAATCATGCCCCAATACCAGACTTAAGGCTCACGGAACCGCAGTAGGACTTCCTTCTGACGATGACATGGGTAACTCTGAGGTTGGACATAATGCTCTCGGTTGCGGCCAGATCTATTCACAGGGTGCAAAGCTTGTTAATGAGTCCATCGAAAGCGGCAAGATGTTCGAGTCCGATTCATGGAAGGAAGCTCTTGCAAATGTAAAGAACAACAATTCAGTACTCCATTTCCTCGGACTTCTTTCCGACGGAAACGTTCATTCCAATATCTCACATCTTCTTACAATGCTTAAGAAGTCTAAGGAAGACGGCGCAAAGGAGGTTCGCGTTCATATCCTTCTTGACGGACGTGATGTTCCCGCAACCAGCGCTCTTCAGTATGTAAAGCAGCTTGAGGATTGTCTTGCAGAGCTTTCCGATGACAGCTTCCATGCCATCATCGCTTCCGGCGGCGGAAGAATGAAGGTTACCATGGACAGATATCAGGCTAACTGGGGAATGGTAGAGCTTGGCTGGAACACCCACGTAAAGGGAGAGGGACGCCAGTTCGACAATGCTACCGAGGCTATCGAGGCATACAGAAAAGAGCTCGATGTCATCGACCAGGATCTTCCCGCATTTGTTATCGCCAAGGACGGAAAGGCAGTAGGACCTGTTTCGAAGGAAGACAGCGTCATCCTCTTCAACTTCCGCGGTGACCGTGCTCTCGAGATCTCCATGGCATTCGACTATGAGGACTTTGGTTACTTCAACAGAGGCCCCAAGCTTGGTTGCTACTATGCAGGAATGCTTGAGTACGACGGAGACCTTCACATCCCCACCCATTACCTTGTTAATCCCCCCGAGATCAAGAACACTCTCTCAGAGCTTCTTGTTAATGCGGGACTCAGCCAGTACGCGGTTTCCGAGACCCAGAAGTACGGACATGTCACCTATTTCTGGAACGGCAACAGAAGCTCCAAGTTCAGCGAGGAGCTGGAGACCTTCAAGGAGATCCCTTCAGACAACGTTTCATTTGATGAGCGTCCCTGGATGAAGTCCGCAGAGATCACCGATGATGTCATCGAGGCTATCAAGTCCGAGAAGTATGACTTCATCAGATGCAACTACCCCAACGGAGACATGGTAGGACATACCGGCAACTTTGACGCAACCGTTACGGGTGTTGAGGCAGTTGACCTTGGCCTTTCAAGACTTATCAAGGTCTGCGACGAGTACAATGTAACTCTTCTTGTTACAGCAGATCATGGTAATGCAGACGAGATGCTTGAGAAGAACAAGAAGGGTGAGATTCAGGTTCGTACCGCTCACTCCCTCAATCCCGTTCCTTTCATTATCTATGATAAGAAGAATACCTACACCATCAAGGAGGGCGAGTACGGACTTGCAAATGTTGCAGCTACCGTAGCTTCCATCCTGGGCCTCAAGGCTCCCGAGTGCTGGGAAGCTTCAATGATCTGAAAGGTTTAGTATCTGAATATAAAACCGCGGAAGACTTTTCGTTTTTCCGCGGTTTTTGTTTGAGCGTGTGAACTTTTTTACACATATAAAGATGATATAATATATCATCGGGTGGTGCCTGACGATTCCCCACCGCAATAAATATCCTCACAGGAGAATTCAGTGTGAGCAGACTGAGATTGATAACCGGACCTTCAGGGTCCGGAAAAAGCACAAGTGTATATGAGGAGATCATAAAGAGAGCGGGTGAAGAAAGAGACCGTAATTTCTTCTTCATCGTTCCGGACCAGGCTGCAATGAGTACCCAGAAGGCATTGGTTACCATGAGCCCTGCAGGAGGCATCCTGAATATAGATGTCCTTGGCTTTTCGAGACTTTCCCACAGGATACTTGAAGAGACAGGACAGGAGGATATACCGGTTCTTGATGATACGGGAATGAGCCTTCTTATCCAGAGAGTCGCTTCCTCGATAAAGAACAGGCTTCCCGTCCTTGGGAACAGACTTGATTCTGCCGGTATGATCGCCGAGGTCAAGAGCGCCATATCAGAATTCATGCAGTATGGGATCACTCCGGATAAGATGGAGGATCTTACGGACTGCTGTACCTTAAGGGGAGCTCTGAAGAGCAAGCTCCGTGATATCGGCACGATATACGGAGAGTTCGAGAAGTACATAGAAGGCCGCTATATCACAAGGGAGGAGAAGCTGGATATACTCTGCGAAGCGATACCTTCATCCTCGCTGCTTCCGGACTCCGTGATCGTATTCGACGGATTTACCGGATTTACACCAGTCCAGATGAGAGTCATCGGAGCTCTTATGGGAAGGTGCTCAGAGATGATAGTTACCCTTGTGTGCTCCGGGGGAGAGGATGTACGTGTTCCCGTTACGGAGGATGAGCTTTTCTATCTTTCCCATAAAACCGCACTGTCCCTTCTTAAGACTGCTTCCGATGCCGGGATGGAAATATCCGAACCGGAGGAGCGTACTTATCCTCTGCCCGATCATGATATAGCAGTCCTTGAGAAGAATCTTTTCCGTAAGAAGAGAATGCAGCCTGCAGGCAGTAATACCGGTTCCGTTCACATAATGGAGATGACCGATACCGTCTCGGAGGTTCACCACATCGGAGTCAGGCTCAGGGATATACTGGCAGACGAAGCATACCAGTACAGGGACATTGCAATCGTGTGCGGAGATATAGGCAGCTATGCTCCGTATTTTGAAAGAGAGTTCAGGAGCCTTGGGATCCCTTATTTCATAGACAATGTGGATGCGCTGTCTCTGGATCCTCTTGCGGAGGCTGTTCAGGCATTTCTTGAGATACAGGCCGAGGATTATTCCCCCTCATCGGTAATAAGATTTCTTAAGTCCGGACTTACTGACATAAGTACCGGAGATATAGACCTTCTGGATAGCTACATAAGGCAGACCGGTGTCAGAGGCTTTAACCCATGGCACAGGGTATTTACCAAGACCGTAAGGTCGAAAAGAGCGGATGCTGAGTACCTCGAGAAGATCAACCGTATCAGACAGGAGATCACAGACCTCTTTACATCCTTTGAGGAGGATGGAAAAAGAGCGAAGAGCAGGGATACCGCAGCAGCCTATATAAGACGTCTGTATGATGTTCTCATGAAGATGAACGCTCCGGAGAAGATGCGTCTTCTGAAGAGAAAGACCGAGGAAGAGGGAGACACTGCAAGGTGCAGGGAGTACGGGACTGTCTGGAAGCTCTTCGTGGAACTCTTTGATAAGATCTGGCTTCTGCTTGGCGAAGAGGAGATCACTCTTAAGAATTTTGCAGAGATCGTCTCTGCGGGAATTGCGGAGATGAGGATACCCGGGCTTCCCGTGAACGTGGACAGGGTCATCATAGGAGATATCGAAAGATCGAGACTCGGAAATGTGAAGGTCCTGTTTTTTGCGGGAGTTAATGATGGCAATATCCCGGCTGACACATCGGGAAAGGGCATCATCTCCGATCTTGACAGGGAATTTCTCTTTGAGCAGGGGATTGAGCTTGCCCCCACTCCAAGACAGAGGATGTACATACAGAGACAGTATCTGTATATGAATATCTGTAAGCCTTCAAGGCAGCTGTATCTGTCATATGTGCGTGTCAAGCCTGACGGAAAGTCCGTAAGGCCTTCCTATCTGATCCCTGTTGTTAAGAAGCTCCTTCCATATACATCAGCGGTGATACATCCTGAGGAGATGCCTGTCGCATCCCGTGTAAGCACCAGGGAGGACGCGCTTTCCGAGCTTGCGGTGATGATGAGGGACTATGCCGACTCCCGCGGACACAGTGAAGATTCCTCGGATACCTTCTCATTGTATCTGGCTCTTGGAGATGCTGACGGAAACAGGCAGATGCTTACCGAGGCGGTATATAAGAGATATCTTGATAATCCTCTTTCGGCTGATGCGGTTACGGCATTGTATCATTCCGGGCTCAGGGGAAGCGTAAGCTCTCTTGAGACATATGCGGGATGTCCCTACAGATACTTCCTTACATACGGACTGGGAATAGAAAAGGGCGATACCTATGAGATACAGTCCTTCGACAGAGGTAATCTCGCTCACGATATCATCAGGAGATTCTCGGCTAAGCTTGCAGCCGACGGATATACCTGGAAGAATTTCACCGATGAATATGCGGAGAAGATACTTCCGGAGACCGCCATGGAAGCTGCATCCGAATATGCCACATCGCTCTATTACGACAATAGGAGAAATGAGTACAGCATCCTAAGGCTTGCGAGACTGGTGCTCAATTCCGCATGCTTTTTAAGAGACCAGCTTAATGCGGGAAAGTTCGAATTTGCCGATGCCGAGAAGCGCTACTCCATGGACCTTCCTCTTAAGGACGGAAAAAAGCTGCACATGACAGGCATAGTAGACCGTATCGAGGTTGCGGATACAGGCAGCAGGAAGTACGTTCAGATCATGGACTTTAAATCAAGCGGCAAGGATATCGATATAGCAAAGCTCATGGACGGAAGGCAGATACAGCTTCCGCTTTACATGTACAGTGAGAGTAAGGAACTTAAGGCTTTGCCTGCTTCCATGCTGTATTTTCAGATACAGGATCCGATGTATGACCTGGATGATATCGAAGATACTGAGAAGATAAATGCCGAGCTTCGCAAAAGAATGAGACCAAAGGGAGAGATGCTCGGTGAGGAGGAAGCTCTTTCTCTTCTTGATACCTCCCTCAAGGGACTTAATCCCCAGTCTGCCTCAGAATATTTCTATGTCGCTACCAAGAAGGATGGAGGCTTTACTTCTGCCAGCAGGATACTCAGCAGGGAGATAATGGATATGATGCTTGCAGAGGCCGTCAGTGTCGCCGGAACCGAAGCGGAGGAGATCCTGAACGGAAGGATCTCAATCGCACCCTACAATGACACCTGCAAGTACTGCCCGTATAAGGCTGCGTGCGGAATCGACAGGAAGGTTCCCGGTTATAAATTCAGGGAAGAAAATACCATGAGCAGAACCGCTGCCATAGCCGCGCTCTGCGCAAAATACGATAAATCCGAAGATAAAAAGGAAAGCGGTAAAGGAGGTGATGAAGATGGCGTTTGAACCTACTGAAGAACAGGCACAGATAATAAATGCCAGGAACACCAGCCTTCTTGTAAGTGCCGCTGCAGGAAGCGGTAAGACCGCAGTACTTGTAGAGAGGATAGTTTCCCTTGTGTGCGATAAGGAGAATCCCGTTGATATCGACAGGATCCTGGTCGTCACCTTCACCCAGGCCGCAGCCGCGGAGATGAAGGAAAGAGTCCTTAAGAAGATCGGGGAAATGCTGGAGAAGGATCCCGATAACGAGCACCTTCTCAGACAGCAGACGCTGGTCCACCGTGCTCTTATCACCACCACTGACTCCTTCTGTCTGGATATTATCAGGAATCATTTTCAGGATATAGGACTGGATCCCGATTTCAGGGTTGTTGATGACGGTGAGGCAGCTCTTATCAGGGCTGACGTTCTTAAGGATGTTCTTGAGAGGGCCTATGAAGAGAGAAAGCCTGAATTCGTAAAGTGTGTGGAGGCGTTCTGCCCGGGCAATGATGATTTCGAGCTTGAGGATATCATCATAGGACTCTACAGAGCTTCCGACAGTTTTCCCTGGCCGGATGAGTTCCTTCTTGAGAGAAAGAAGGATCATGACATATCCGGACCTGAGGATCTGAACGGGACCGAGATTGAACTCGAGATAAAGCGTTCTTCTTACGGTCTCATCGAATATGCGCTCTGGTATATCGAGTCAGCCATAAGAGTATGCGAATCCCATCCCATCATGGAGAATTATGCTCTTACCTTTGCTGATGACAGGGAAAAGATAGAGGATCTGGCTACATGTGTGCGGCTCGGTACCCTTACCGATATGCATGCCCTTATAGGAGAGATCACTTCCAAAAAGCTTAAGCTCAAGGCTCTGAGAAAGGCTAAGAACGACGAAGAGGAGCTCCTTAAGGAGGAACTGTCAAAACCCGCCAAGGCATTCAGGGACGGAGCCTGGAAGCTGATAGATAAGCTGTATAAGAATTACTTCTCTTTTCCTCTTGCCGATCAGGTGAGCTATATAAGCGGCTGCAGGGATGCCGTGAATGCGATCATCGATCTTACCATGGAATTCAGAAGTGCATATTCTGCGGAAAAGAAGAAGAGACACTCTGTCGATTTCTCAGATCTGTCGCATTATGCACTTGATATTCTTACTACCCACAAAGTGAAGAACGGAGTCGTGGACATCGAGCCTACGGATGCAGCGACGGAGTACCGTAACAGATTTGCCCAGGTTATGGTGGATGAGTACCAGGATTCCAACCTTGTCCAGGAAGTGATCCTGACAGCTGTGTCAGCTGAGAATATAGGAAGATACGACCGGTTCACGGTAGGCGACGTCAAGCAGAGCATCTACAGCTTCAGACAGGCAAGACCCGATCTGTTCCTGAGCAAGCAGCAGGAGTATTCTGACGTTCCTCCCAAGATGGAGATAGACCTTACCGGTAACTTCAGGAGCCGCAGAGAGGTCATAGATTCGGTCAACCGTGTATTCGAAAGGATCATGCATGTCCAAAATGGCGGTATCGAATATGATGATAAAGCGGAGCTTAAGGCAAAGGCTGTGTATCCCGAAAATGAAGGATGCAGGACCGAACTTATAGTATTCGATAAGGAACTTGCGAAGAATGCTTCCATTGATAAGAGTGAACTGGAAGTAAGACTTGTTGCATCAAGGATCAGGGATCTTATGGCAGGTCAGAAGGTCCTTGATAAGGACGGAGAAAAGCCGGTTCTCAGGGATATCCGCTACAGGGATATTGTTATCCTGTGCAGGAGCCTCAGTAAACTCACAGAAACCTACCGCAAGGTCTTCGCTGATATGGGCATCCCCCTCTACGCCGAGGGAAAGGACGGATACTTCGGAACCGCAGAGGTGAGCATTCTTCTGCAGTTTTTAAGAGTGCTGAGCAATCCTCTTGATGATATACCTCTTTATGCTGTTATGCATTCCTGCTTCGGAGGCTTCAGTGAAGATGAGATAGCGCTTGTAAGGGCAGGGAGGAAGAAATATTCATTCTATGAATCCCTCATGATCGCTGCGGGAAGAGCCGGGGCGGCAGATGATGAAGGAAATGAGATATCGCCCGGACTGAAGGAGAAGCTCGAAGGATTCCTGGACAGTATAGACAGATACCGTGAGATGAGCTCGCATCTTACCGTAAGGAGACTTCTCGATACCATTACTGCAGATTATCATTATATGGAGATGTGCAGTGCACTTCCTGCAGGACAGTCGAGGATCGGCAATGTCAGGATGCTTCTCGTAATGGCATCGAATTACGAAAGGTCAAGTTACCTGGGACTCAACGACTTTATCAGATACATCGATAACATGCAGAAGTTCGAGATAGATTCCGGTGAAGTGGGTTCTGCATCCGAGAGTGCTGATGCAGTAAGGCTTATGACCATTCACAAGTCCAAGGGACTTGAATTTCCTGTTGTCATCTTCGCAGGACTTGGCAGAGAGTTTAATTTTATGGATGTGACCAAGCCGCTTCTTTCTGATGATGGCCTTGGACTTGCGTGCAGATATGCGGATACCGACAGGCGTGTCAGGATCAGGACTCTGCGGTATGCTGCCGTATCCGATAAGAAGAGAAGAGATGTTGTTGCAGAAGAGATGAGACTTCTCTATGTTGCCATGACAAGAGCACGGGAGAAGCTCATTATGACGGGAGGACTGGACAAAGCGGAAGGCACGCTTGTCGAATGCCTGGAATATCCCATGGACATGCTTCCCTACGGTAATTTCCAGAGCTCCGAGACATATCTTGATCTTATGCTTCCTGTAATAGGCTGCGAAGAAGTCCGCAATGTTATTGATATAAGGATTGCCACTCAGGACGACCTGGATCTGTCGGGGAAAGCGGATGAAGACAGTCAGGCAGGCGGAGTTACGGACTTTGCTCTTGCATCAGGCGGGGATATGTCACATGCTGACGAAGGTACAGTGGAAGCTCTTGAGCAGAAGTTCTCATATGTCTATCCCTATAAATATCTCGAGAATCTCTATACCAAGACAACAGTCTCCGAACTGAAGATGGCTGCCATGGCAGAGAGGGATGAGGGCGCATATGATCTGATGGAGCACGGCGAGGATGAGATACCTGTTCCCATATTTGCAGGAGGCAGTAAGAACAGGATATATGATGAAAAGGAGAGCATCGGAGACGGGAATAATGCCAATGTGAAAACAGGTGATAGTGAATACCGCAGTGATCCCGCAGGCATGCCCGGGGATGAGGGTAAGAAGTTCATCGTATCCGGTACAGAACGCGGTAATGCATACCACAGGATAATGCAGCTCCTTTCGTGGGACAGGATCCTTATGCCTGTCATGGAGAAGGCACCCTTAGGATATGACGAGTATCTGGGAGTGATAACCTCGGACAGGTCCCGCGTGATCGAATGCATTAAGGGATTCATGGATGAGGAAATGCGTGAAGGACATATTTCGGAGAAGGTGCATTTTTCTGTTAAGCCCTACAAGATTTACGATTTTCTCAGAAGCAGGCTGTCATACAGGATGTGGATGGCAGACAGGGCCGGGAAGCTTCGCAGAGAGCAGCCCTTTGTCTTCGGGATACCCGCATCAAGGCTTCTTGATCCGCAGCACAGGGATACCGGCTCAAAGGCACTTGATGATGAGATACTTATGATACAGGGTATCATCGATGCATACTTTATCGAAGATGGAAGGATAGTGCTTCTGGATTATAAGACCGATGTGATAGATTCCATGGATGAGCTGTGGAAGAGATACGAAACCCAGATGGATTATTACCGTGAGGCACTTGAGAGTCTTGAGGGCATGGATGTGTCGGAAAGGCATCTGTATTCATTCAGTCTTGGAAAAGATAATGACTACGGAATCTGAAGGCTCGATGGAGATTTCGTGAGCATATGCTGATACAGAGAAGGGCGACATTTATTGCCTGAAGTATTATAATGATCATGCAGGTATCAGATGCCTGTATGATCATCAGGGGAGAAACACACCGGTCACGGTTGACCGGGTGAATATATGAGCAGAAGTATTGATGAGGGGAAAATATCTGTTGGAAGAAGGCTTGCGATTTATTTCGGACGCTTCTTTTTGTGGCTTATTCTTACAATCCTGGTACTTGTACTGGGATTGTATCTTTTTTTATACCTTATCAATAAGGGACCATCACCGCATTTCAGAGACCTCTTCGTTGCATCTGTCATGGAATCCAGCGCAGGCGGGATCCTTGCAAGAATGTATCTTACCGATGAAGAGATAGCTGCCATACAGGAGAATAACAGAACAGAGGATATACAGGAGATTACTGATGTGTCCCTGGTCAATTTCGATGCTGCGGGAGATGCTGCCGGCGAAGAGGGCACGGCTCAGGGAGAAGGTACATCCCCAGAGGATGACAACGGATTTATCTATGATGACCCCGATGGCGACGGCATTGAGATCCACGAGGTACACGGAGAAACTTACTCCGGAAGGATGATGATAGTCTACGATCCTTCGAGAGTCGTGGTGTCCTCAATACCCAGCTATACACACGGATACATGGGATGGACCATCCAGCAGCATGTGGAGAATAACGGAGCTGTTGCGGGTATAAACGGAGGAAAATACGAAGACAATAACGGCCTTGGAAGCGGCGCATGGCCCGAGGGGATCGTCATCTCGGGAGGCAGGATCCTGAACGGTAATGACGGAAGGACCTACGGAGTATACGGCTTCAACGAAGACAATATCTTCATAGTCGGCAACATGACTGCAAAGGCTGCAGCCGATATGGGGATAAGGGATGCGGTTACTTTCGGCCCTGCTCTTGTGGTAAACGGTAATCCCGCAGAATATCAGGGACTCGGAGGCGGACTTAATCCCAGGACCGCCATAGGACAGCGCCCTGATGGTGCGGTGCTTCTCCTTGTTATAGAGGGAAGGAAGAGCTCTTCGCTTGGTGCGACCATGGCTGATCTTATAGACATCATGCTGGAATACGGTGCAGTCAATGCCGCCAATATGGATGGCGGGATGTCGTCCACCATGTTCTACGGCGGTGAGATCATAGTTGATAACGCAACAGTAAGAGATACAAGGCGCATACCGACTGCATTCATAGTGATGCCGCAGCAGACCGAGTGATACATACATAACTGACATCAGTGTCATATGATATGAAGAAAAATGATAAATCCACAATTAAAGAGAGGGATGCTGAAGCGTTTGATATCGAGGATCTCAGCGCATCGGCCGGATCCGATGATAAGAACACGGATAACCCCGGGGATTCTCTCGAAGATGGTGACATCATAGATATTGACGACTATCTCGAAAATGACAGATCTTCAGAGAAGGATAAGGCCGGATCAGAGGAGCTTAAGAGGTATAAGGCGAAGAGAAGAAAGGGCGCCATGCTCTACCGCATCTTCCTGCTTTCATGGATCTCTGCACTTCTTATAGTCATCGGATCGTTCTTAGGGAAATTCTATGATTATCTCGATAAGTATGAAACGGATTATCGTGCATCCAGGCCTGAAGTGATCACAGAGGATCTGATGATGCTGTACAGAACCGGTGATATATCAGGGATATACGATAAACTTACTCAAAAGCCCGCTGTAGGTGAATACGAAACTGAGAGTGAGCTTCTTGAGTATCTGCGTCCTCTGCTTGAACAGGGGCCTGTTTCTTTTACTCAGGACAGGGCGGAGAGCACGGAAGAGCATCCCGTGTTCCTGATAAGTTCCGGAGATAAGGTCATCTCAAGGGCAGAGTATCAGATGGTTCCCAAACTCAGCGATGACGATATTCCCAGGTGGGAACTTGCCTATCTTGATCTTCCCGCAGAGCCCGGGATATCCGTTGATGTGATATCACCTGCGAATATCTCTGTTTATATTAATGGGAAGATCATGCCGGACACCAGCATTATATCAGCCGAAGAGGAAGCTCCGGTTCAGAAATATTTCCTTGAGTTCGAGGAGATCCCTCCCATGGTGGAGCACAGCTATATGGGACTGTATCTTGAACCGAAGGTTACAGCCAAGGATCCTGATGGAAATGATGTACCGATCCTTTATGACAGTTCAGTTAACAGATATGTCGTGGACTATCCGAGAGATTGCCCTGACAGAGAAGAGCTGGAGGACTACGCTTCCAGGGTTGTTGCATCATACGCCAGCTTTGTATCAGGGGACCTTGCAGAGAGCGAACTCAGGAAGTATTTTACACCCGACAATATTTTCCTCTACTACATGACTCACGCGGGACTTACCTATTTTACAAGGCATCTGGCTGAGGAGATACACAGCACTGAAGTGCTGGACTTTATCCGCTACACAGACGATTCGTTCTATTGCGAAGTTAAGGTGGAACAGTACCTTACCATGGAGTGGGGACCCCGAGAACCGGAGGTGCTGATCACCGATGGAAAATTCTATTTCGTTAAGCTCAATGACGAGTGGAAAGTCAGCGGGATAGAGTTCTGAGTTAATCGTAAGGTTCGTAGATATATCGTTTTATTCTTCTGTCGTAATGTATCGGAAAGCCTGCGCGTGTCAGGGTTTCGAAATCTCTCTGTCTTGTTCTTTCACTTGAATACGGGAAGATTGAGTAGTACTCAGCTTTCAGATCTGTGATGTCCGGCAGCTCCGGTTTATCAGGGGCTTCATCAATAGTGTATTGCTCCGGATCTTCCTTCATCAATTCGTGAATATAGAAATGATACATTTCAAGGTCATAGAGATAGTCCGACACCGCTTCTGTGTCTGTCGGAGTAAGCGAGAAGATCAGAGTGCCAAGCCTGTACAGCCGTGTCAGGTGCTGATGCCTGCGTGCGCTTATCACTTCATCTTCGTTTCTGTTTCCGCCTTTTCTTTTATCAGCAGCGTTCTTTTTGGTATATCCTTTTTTGGATCTTCCCGATTTCTTTTCTACAGTGTTTGCCGATTGATCAGAGCTGATTTCAGTACTGCTCTCATCGTTGAGGATATAATTATCATGCTTCCTGTCGTATTTCAGTTTCAGCAGGCCGCTTTCTCTCAGGTCATCAAGGTCGCGGTGAAGAGTTCTTTTAGATATCCCGAAACGTCTGATGAGTTCCGAAGGACCGTGGTATTCGGTCATTCTGATATTGAAGTATATATTCAACTGTCTCAGTATTTTCTCTTTATTGCTCATTTTTCATCCCTTCATACCCTGATTTTATCACCTTTTTAAAGCTTTCGCCACCAAGATGGCACTCTGCGTTTTTCGCGTGTTGTATATTTTCCATACACGAAGAAACAGGAGGTGCGAACATGATCTTTTATGAATATAAGATTTTATTTCGGGACAGGGATATAAAGGGGGATGGGCTTGTAAGACACCTGTCAGTGGATCCGCAGTCAGAAAACTTTGAGAAGGAATTCTGCATTGTGATCGAAAGAGCTAATAAGAGCATGAAGAATCTTGGGAGGGATGGCAATACGATCATTGCTCAGATCTATAGTGCAATACCCGGTGAACTTTTCATTGTTATGGCATGCAGCGATACCTGTAACGGAGGAACGGACTGCATTGAAACAGTCTGCAGATATCTTGAGAAAAACTATGCACTTGAAGTAAGAGAAGTGACGGATGTGTCAGAAATCTCAGCGCAGAATTTTTCTGACAGGATAGAAAAGGGAAGTGATGATGAATTCATAGCAAGGTGGAGGAACTTCGATATCCAGGTGGATTACTTTAACAATAATGACTTTAATCTTAATGAGATCATTCCCGAAAAGAAAAACCTCACAAAGGATGAAGCACTGAACAGGGCAGCAGAACTCATGGGGGATAAGAGCCTGATTGAAGAGATAGAAAGGATATATTCACCGGATAATCAGAAAGGCTTTTTCGGGATACCCGTGCATTATAAGCTTTCCGTGACATGCAGGGATGCGGCAAAGGGAATGATAGAACTGCTTGTCGGAGCACTGATGACAAACGGAAGACTGATCGGATCGAGGATCAACTATCTGTCGGATATCACGGAGAACTGCTTTAATGATCATGATGTTGAAAAAATCTTCAAGTATGGTGAAGGAACTGTTCTCGCAATAGAGATGGCAGGAGATGAAGATGATCACGGAAGCTATGTATCATCATATCAGAAGGTTATGGAGTTCTATGAAAAACTGATACTAAAGCATCAGATGAAAACCCTATGCATATTCGTCGACCTGTCCGGGAAGGAGGGATTTGGCGGTGCCATGGTCAATAAGATGGCAGAGGCTCTTGATATTATCGATATCCGTGAAGGATGCGGCGGAAGAAATGAGGCGGTGCAGTATTTTCTCTACAGAGCCTTGAGGGATGGGAATGAGATTGAAGAAAAGAAAGTACGGTCCCTGTTCTCCGAGCGTAAGCAGTACACCGCAGGAGAGGTTGATGAGAAGTATTCTGAGTGGGTGAGAAGCGGGTTGAAAGACAGGATCTACAGAGCCTACAGGGAATGTTCAACCGTAAGTGTTGACAAGGCAGTCACGGTGAACGAGCCCTATCAGGAACTTCAGAACATGATCGGACTTGATGGGATCAAGAAGGTTGTGGATGAGATTGTTGATACTGCAGCTGTCCGGAAACTCAGGAGCAAAATGGGACTCGACAGTACAGATGCATCACTTCATATGATATTCACCGGTAATCCCGGAAGTGCCAAGACAACAGTTGCAAGACTTGTGGCACAGATACTTAAGAAGGAGGGAGTGCTGGAGAGCGGACATCTTGTGGAATGCGGAAGGGCAGAACTGGTCGGAAAGTATGTCGGATGGACGGCAAAGAATGTATGCAGGTATTTCAGGATGGCAAGAGGAGGAGTGCTCTTTATCGATGAGGCATATTCGCTTGTTGATGACAGTCATTCATTCGGCGATGAAGCAATCAACACAATAGTGCAGGAGATGGAGAATCACAGAAATGACACGATAGTCATTTTTGCCGGATATCCGGATAAAATGGAAGAGTTCCTTGCAAGGAATGAGGGACTCAGGAGCAGGATAGCATTTCATCTTGAATTTCCGGATTATGACAGTGATGAACTGTACAGGATCCTCGAACTCATGGTTCATAGGAGAGGACTGAAGCTTGGGAAAGGTACAGAAGATGTGTGCAGGGAAATCCTTGATGGAGCATGCAGTGTACCTGATTTTGGAAACGGCAGGTATGTTCGGAATCTGATCGAGAAGGCACAAATGAGCCAGTCACACAGGATAGTAAGGGAATACAAGGGAAAGAGGATTGGGAAAACGGTTGTGAAGACTTTGATGCCTGAAGACTTTGAAACCGGTGAAGTCGGGGCAAAGAGGCCTGAGAAGAGACAGATAGGATTCAGGGTATGACGGTATGAGCCGCCGGGTTCCCGGATAAGTATGAGAGGCTGACAGAGGGTATATGATTCGTGGTTTGACCTGTATTGTATAAGGGCATATTATTATGATATATGGCATGACGGCTTAGGGGGCTGTTTAAGGGCATTGAGATGATTGGAGATGGATATGGCTGATAAGATTGAGATGCTTTATGAATCGGATCTGTGGGATAAAAGCGGAGAGTGTGAACTGCTGCTTCTTGCCTTTGACGGTGACCATCTGTATGGCAGGGAGAAGTGTGAAGGCAGGAGCATGAAGATACGCATCGCTCCCAGAAAGTTCAGACGCTATTTAGTCAGGGATACAGATCAGTGCAGAATGGTATACTTCAGCACACGTAAGGGTTATCACATCCGGAATCTCGTTTGGAAAGAGAAAGATGATGAGATTATCATAGATCCCGAAAAGTGGCTTGCCTTTGCCGGGACACATCTGAACGCTGCGGGAGACTATCCGATTTCGAAAGACCTCGTGGAGAAGCTGTCCGGGGCAAGCGGAAGATTTGTCTTTGGTACGGAAGGATATATGATTCACAGAGATATAAGTGGCGGCGACTGGGGGCAGGATGAGCTTGTTATCTGTTACAATGCGGCGAATGTATCAATGGATGCGGGAGAGGTGTTCAGGATACGTATTGACAGCCACACAGACCTGACTGAGCAGGTGGAGAAACTGATGCCCACGCTTCGGGGCAATAAGTGGAATGAGCGGATGATCAGAGATCTTGTTGAGACCCTTGATACATATGATTCCAATGTATATATAGATATGAACGATGCAAGCGGGAACTTCTCACGCATGCAGATAAGAATGGATGGAGGAAAAATCACAGAGGCCTTAAGATAATGTGATAACCTGACGATAAAGAAGGAGCGGACTTATGAAATACCAATATCCTTTTGGCGAATATGTTCACAGACTGGTCCAGCAGGATCAGACGCCTAAGAAGGTGTTTGTCCTTGGAGTATATGCAAGTGCTGTGCATGCAAGATGGGAAAAGGATGGAAAGACTATCTGCAATGCACTTGCTGTTGCAAGTGAACCGAAGATCTTCTGGGATGGAAATCAGAAAGAAGCAAGGAGCATAATTGACAGGATCAGGATTCCTGAGGAACTTGGCAGGCTTGTACCTACAGATAAGGATCTTAACGGTCCTTCTGCAAGAGTACTGGATGAGGATATTCTGAAGCCACTAGGATTTACCCGTGATGATGCATGGCTTTGCGACTGCCTTCCCGAGACCAGACTGAATGGCAATCAGCAGAGAACCATAGCGAAGAATTACGAACCGCTCATAAAGAAGTATGGACTTAATCCTGTTACGGTTCCTGACAGGCCATATCTGTTCTGCGACGATAAGAGGGCGAAGGAGATAACTGAGGAATTGAAGAAATCCCAGGCAGAACTTATTGTTCTTCTGGGAGACGTTCCCATCCGCCAGTATCTGAGACGTGTATGTAAAGTGCCGTACGGATACCTTCATGAGTATTCTGATATGTATGGATATGGAAAAGCAACTCCTGTGGTCATAGATGGAAGAGAAATTCATGTGCTGCCTCTTGCTCACCCCCGCCAGATCGGAGCACTCGGACGGAGCAGTAAGAAGTGGTTCGATATTCATCATGACTGGGAAAAAAATTTGTGAAATCTGTTGACATGATCGTCATGTCGGGATATACTTCACACACAACAGAAAAATAATCTGATCCAAGAGGGACCGGTATTTAGATAATCGATTTTGGGCTAGAAGTCTACCCATTTATCGAAAATCTAAATACCGGTCCCTTTTTGCATTCATTTGTTCGGAACGTCAGTTCCTTGACAACTGAATATCGCTCTCCCGCCCGGGCGACAGCCGGGGAAGCACAGCCATGACCCGCATTCAGCGGCGAGCGTGCCAAGGCTGGTGGCGGGAGAGGACGTACCCCTTTAACCACCTAACATATGACAGGAGGTCAGCTTATGGAAAATAACAACATTCATGTCGTTCAGAGATATGTCCCCTGGTATTCCGATGATTACAGGATCTCTTCCCGCTCTACGGTATCAGGCTCTCATAACTATCTTGCTCTTACCCCTGTGCAGATTAGGGATGAGCTTCTGAAGGCTGTTATAGATCAGGATGATGCATGCAAGAAAGTTGCAATGATGGTATATCAGCATCTTCACGGTCACCGCTTTGTCGGAATGCTCGCAGGCCCCACCGGTTCCGGCAAGTCCTTCATCGCTGAGAAGCTGAAGGATATGTTCCCCGAACTTGTATATATCAGGGATGTTTCCAATGTCACCTGTGATGGCTGGTCCGGCGGAAAGAAGGTCTCAACACTCTTTTCCGATGTGCCTGTTCCTGACAGGAATTCCGGTCGCATTCAGCCCATCATCTTCCTTGACGAGTGTGACAAGCTCTTCTCCCCGAAGATAAACAGCGGTCGGGAGAATGTCAGTGAAACCGTGCAGGCAGAATTCCTCACGGTCATCCACGGCGGAGAACTCAGGGTTCCTGATTCCGATATAGACAGAAGATTCTCTACTATCGATACCTCGGGAATCAGCTTCATGTTCGCAGGTGCATTCGAGAAAACGGCAGGACAGATTGCTGAAAATGAATCCGGTCCCATGCTCGGCTTTGGTTCGAGCCTTTCCAAGGCTAAGTCCTATGACAGGGAACTTACGATGGAAGACATCCACGAGGCAGGCTGCATCAACGAACTCTGCGGCAGGATCCACAGACTTGTGAACCTTAATCCTTTCTCTGAAGAAGCTTTCCGCAAGATCCTTGATGATCATGTAAAGGGCCCTGTGCATGAACTTGAGGAAGAGTTCGGAATGCCGATAATCATCAGCAGTGAGCGCTGTGATGAAATTGCTCATAAGGCCTACTCAAGCGGTCTCGGTATCCGCGGTATGAAAAATTCCATCCGCGAATATATCTATGACATGATGTGGAGCGACAGCCGCCTCAAGACATTCGAGATTGCCTGAACGTGACCATATGGCTTGCCACCATCGTCCGACAGCCTGATTCAGAGAACCAATGCAACTCAACAACTAACACTACCCTTTAAAGGAGGATATGCTCATGATGCATCTTGAATACAAAAAGAACAGCTACCTTGGAACCCACATCCACATCCAGCCTGATCACGAAAGCGATGTGCCCAGGCTCAGGGAAGTGGTTATGAACAACCTGAACATCAAGAATCCCACAGTAAGCTTTGCACTTAAGATGAATGCCGGAGAATTTGATGGTATCCCCGAAAAAGCTGTTGCTGCCGAAGCGGAAGTTGCGAATATCCTGTCCGAGCTGTGGGACGATCAGTACAGTATGAATGTCCTGATGCTCCTTGCAAGAGCCATGCAGGAGATCGTTGATCTGAAGTTGAAGGACAGCGATACATACAGATCGTGAAGTAGCTTTGTTCGTAAAAATCCCGAAAAAATGTTACAATCAAAAATAGTTCTGCTCAGAAAATTTATGAACAGAACCTTATGCTACAGGAGGACGGATCATGCAGCCGAGAAAACTCAGATTACAGAAAAATGAAGACATTTACAGATCAATTCTGGACGTATATCCTTCGGAAGGTTTAAGCGTTACGCACTGTCAGAAGAAGCTGGTATTCTATGTCCTCGGATGGCTTAAGAACAAGCTTGAAGGTGAAAAGACAGGCTGTTCCAATGATGAATTCCTGGCGCAGATAACGGATGTACCGGTCATAAAGAAAAGCAACAAGATCCTTGCATCGGAAGTGTACGATTCATACGATCTTACCAAAACAAACGGCATAGGCGCTGACAATGTAATGCACCCTCATCTGGCCTATTATGAGAAAGAATCTAAATGGGCCATGGAACTCAGCGAGATTGCCATCAGCGAGGGACGTGATTCCACATTCCGTACTGCGATAGCGGTATATCCCGAGGATGATCATGTGGTCATGGCAATCAAGTGTACTGCAGGTTACGATACCGGCAATGACATGTACATCCCCGGTTATCGTCCGCAGTTTGTAAGGGATGCCATATGGGATGATGAACTTGCCGTAACCGAACATGGCATCGATAAGGCTTATGCTTTTGGCAGATATGCAATAGAAGTAAATGGAAAGAGCGATATGGCCTGCGAGGAATTCAGAAAGGGCCTTCTCTTTAATGAAAACAGAAAGCTCCCAGTGCTGCTGATATCAGAGGATGAAGCAGCTGAACTGATAGCCACCACGGAGCGCGATGATATAATCGACAGGATTGCGTACTCGAGTGTCGGATTCTGCCACGTTATTCAGGTTCAGAAAAGCGTTAGAAAGCTTCTTGCAGAACATGGCAAGGAGTACATGGATCATATTCTTCAGGGTGAGGTTGCGTTTTTAGGTCAGACTCCCATGTATTTCACCAGAGAAGAGTATGCCGAAAAGTTTGCGTTTGATAGTGAGAGGAATTACTTCTGCGGAACATTCTCTGAGGACAGGGATCTGGAACTCCGCAGATGCGATATAAGATACGATAGTGATATCTTCTTCAGGGATGTCTTCTTCCAGGAAAAAATAAACAGACTTACGGGCGATGCCGCTACCATCGAAGATCTCAGGAGCGCCCTGGCACAGTGCAGGGAAGAACTGGAGGAAACCAAGAGGGATCTTAAGTTCTGCGAGATCCTGCGCGATGAAGACTGGCATGAATGTCAGCTCGATATAGAAGATCTGAATGAGAAAATAAAGAAGCTCGAGGACGAGAACGGAAAACTTTCCAGGCGCATCGAAAGCCTGGAGAACAGCCAGAACGATAAGAGCAGCGACGTCTTCCAAAAGAGATGTGATGAACTCGAAAAAGAAAATGCAGAACTTAAGAAAAGAAGCAGCGGCTCCACATTCAAACAGTTCTATGATCGTCATGAGGCTCTTTTTGATATGCCAATCACAAATTCTGCTGATGATATACTCAGCTGGATCGAGGAGTATTATTCGGACTGCCTGATCGTACATGAAAAGGCTAAGAGGAGCCTTTCGGACTGTACCTGGAGGGTTGATTCGGATTCGTACCACAATCTGTACTACATGATCCATTATCTCGCAGGATATACGAGATATGTAAACAGCGAGGAAATTGACCAGAAGGACTGGGAGAAACTGCAGGAGGAATACAGAACCATCCTGTCAGGAGTAGAAATGGCTCCTGTCGGTGATGCTACCAGCAAGTACAAGGATCAGTACACCATCAATATCTCATCCTACTATAATGATGCAATCGCTAAGGGGATTGTGGACGAAAAGAAGCGCAAGGATGCGGTTATACTCGACAAGCACCTCAAGAGAGGTGTAGGTGCAAGGGACGAGGAAGGCCTGATCAGGATCTACTATTATTACGACAGGGATCTGAAGAAGACATTCATCGGGTATATGCCGGGACACCTGTCTACCATAACAGGTGGAAGATGATCCTGAATATCCGCAGATAAAACAGCATACTTACCCCGAAGGGGAATTTGGAAAACACGACGCCAATTCAGCGTCGTGTTTTTGCGTTCGTAGTAAGATTGATCCGCACCCGAAAACGGGCCACTGCGGAAACCGTTAACAACAGTTTATAAGGAGGAAAGCAATGGCAAATGTAATACTCGAATCATCCAGAGGAATTCAGCCTGTTCCGATCGAGGACGAACTTCTCAGGAAAAGAATGATCTTTCTTACAGATGATGTGAACCACAATTCATGCGCAGAACTGATCGTCAAACTCATGTATCTGGACAGCCTGGACTCCAATGATGAAATCACACTCTATATCAACAGCCCCGGAGGTAATGTTCAGGACGGACTCGCTGTCTACGATCTTATGAAGCTCATTAAGTCCCCTATCAGAACTGTATGCGTCGGAACCTGTGCGAGCATGGGTGCCATCATATTCCTCGGAGGAGGCAGGAGAGAAATGATGGCTCACGGCAAAATCATGATACACGATCCCGCCTTCGGTGGAAAACACGATATCGGAGGGATGAAGTCACAGGAGATTCAGGCACAGCTCGATGATCTGAACAGATGCAGGGAGTCGCTGGCAAGCATCATTTCCGAACGCACCGGCAAGTCACTTAAGGAGATCTACAAAGTAACAGCACACGATACCTATTTCACTGCCGAAGAAGCTATCACCTTCGGCCTCGCAACAGGAATAATGGAGGGATGATCATGCAGAAGAAAAACAAGATCGAAGCAGCAAATGTAATGTCTGACAGAGAGTACGGAACCCGTATTCTTGCCAAGGGCTGTGAGGTGTCCGAGGATTCCTTCAAAAGCAGACTCAACGGCAATGACCTGATCGTCGGAGGATCCGGAGCCGGTAAGACGGGCAGCTATGTTACCCCCAACCTCATCAGGCTGATGAACAGCATGGTGGTCGCAGATACCAAGGGACTTCTGGTGAAGAAATACGGAGATTACCTCAGAAAGAAGGGCTTTAAGGTGGTCTGCATCGACTTCGTCCATCCGGAAAGATCTGCTCATTACAATATCCTCGATGAGGTCAGATGGTATGAGACCGAGGCCATAGATGAAGAGGGCAAAAAGGTTAAGAAAAAAAAATACAGCCAGCAGGACCTCAGAGAAATCGCCAGGCTTCTTATCCCTGACGGACAGGATGATGAACCTTTCTGGGAATTGTCCGCAAGGAGCGTACTGCTCAGCCTGATGGCGTATGTTCTCGAAACTGCTGACGAGGAAGACCGCAACATGGATTCGGTGATCAGTGCATATGAGCAGCTGTCCGAAGAGTGCTTTGAAGGAAACCGTGACCGCAACTGGCCAGGCGTATCATTCTTCGAACTCCTCGGAAAAGAGCATCCCCATTCCTTTGCATACCGCTCATACAGGAAATACAAAGGAATCTTCACCAGCGAGAAAACCTGGTCCTCGATAGAGCAGTTCGTATCCAACTCAATCGAGATTCTATCCTTCGATGAGATGGAACCGTTCACAAAGCATGCGAGCGATATCAGACTTGCCGATATCGGCAGAGAAAGGACTGTGGTGTTCGTCAATGTCAGCGATAACAGAAGGTCCATGGACATGATGGTCAATATCTTCTACACTCAGCTTTTCCAGGCTCTGATGAACGAAGCGGATTCTCATGAGGACGGCAAACTTGAGGTCCCGGTCAGGATAGTCCTCGATGACTTTGCCAATAACGTATTCATCCCTGACTTCGATAAGATCATCTCCACCATCAGATCCAGACAGATAAGCACCAGCATAATACTTCAGGACCTCTCGCAACTTGAAGGAATGTACAAGAAGGCACATGCGAGAACGATAATGTCCAACTGTGATCACAAGATATTCATAGGCGGACAGGATGATGCAGAAACAGCAGATTATGTTGCGGACATAGCCGGATGCCTTCCTGAGAGCGTCAAGAACCTTGAACTCGGTAAGGCATGGATCGTGGAAAGAGGCGGAAAGCCCAGGCTCTGTGATGTTGTTGAACCTTATTCAATGGATATCCTTTTGAAGGAATGATAACAGGAGGCGGATATGGCAACTACAAAATTCGAAGAAAGACTTAAGAAGATACAGTCCGGCAGGGGATATTCCCCTGCCTACATACGAAAAACAGTTGATGAATTATTTTCACTTGATCTTGATAAGGTCATAGATCCGGGTGACGGTGACAGATTCTTCCTGGATCAGACTGTTGCGGATTTCAAAAGACTTGCAGGCATGAGAAGCGGTGAACATACATATGGAGAGGCTGTTGAGCGCATATATGAAAAGACAATCGACACCATGTATATACCGGCTGATACGATCCTGACCCTGACATTTTCTCATATCAGTAAGCATATGAAAGCTTTCCTGGATCTGCCTGTGGATGAATATATGAAAGCGGCCGGTGCAGAGGAAGGATATGACAGATGGTTCCTGCTCGATGCCATGACCTGGGAAAGAGATAATGGAGTTGTGCCGACCATAGGTGATGTGCTGAAGACTTCATACAAGAGTGTCGTGGAAGACAGGGAGGATGAGTATCGCCTCAGCAGAAGGTTTGTGGAGATCGTAGTGCCGACAAGAGATGATATACCAAAGGGAATTGAAAAAGCATTCCGAAGGAAATACGGGGAATACGGAATGGAGATGATCGGAAACATTGCATGCTGCTGGGTCTGGATCCTTATGGTCGAAGTGCCTCTTATGATGAAGATGAATGTCGATGGTAAACAGGCGTTTCCGCGTGTTACAATACAGGTGTAGTTTTTTCGGAGGGTTATTTCCATGAAAAATACAAGAAAATACGACAAAAACGCTATAAATATCGTCGAATTCAGAAAGCATAATCTGGAGACGGAATTCGATCGCATCAGACGAATAATGAGCGGTTATTTTGAATTCGTCTATCCGTTCATTGAGAATAAAAAGGGCGTGATAGAGTCCGAAAGGATCGATTCTGTCATCACGGATATGCTTGATGCTCTGGACAGATATATTGATACATGCAGAGAGAAGAAACTGTCAAAGGACCAGAGGGAGTGGTACAGATCATATCTGTACTGTGTCCTTGTCAGCCCCGATGTCTATACGGAATGGCTTGCTCCTGAGTATGGATATGCGAGAAAGTTCGAGGACATAATTGAACTTACTGACATAGATCCTGTACTTCAGGATCCCTATGAATTCATATGGTATGAGAATCATTCGTGGGAAGATGAGGATGATACCCAGAGGGATATCCTGTTCTATATGGCTCATTCATACAGATGCCTTATGGATAAGGAACTGAATGAGATATACACAAACAGGGAGAAGAGTATATATAAGAAGCTCGCACCTTCCTTCGAATGGGGCTACAACAGAAGACGTCCCGGAATGGACCTGCTGACACAGATTGATGTCGAAAAAGCAGAGGCTGAAGAGCAGGCTGAAGCTGAAGAGGAAGAGCATGTGAGCAGGATCCGCATGGAGGATGAGATTTCAGAAAGCGAGGACTACCTCGGATACGATCCTGACAGTGAGTCACAGCTTTTGTATGAGGAAGAAAATGAACCTGATCCTGAGATCATGCTTCAGATAATGGAGGAACAGGAGAAAGAAGACCAACACAGGTTCGAGGTTGCGATGGGCACCATTACCAAATGGTGTTCGCATATAGGAGATAAGGAAAGGTTCGAACAGGAGTATAAGAATTTCCGTAAGTATTTCTTCAAGGCCGATCTCTCACGCATGAAAGAGGATATGACTCATCTTGTTGATGCATTCCTGTATGAGAGTGGGATCAGTGCATATTCCATTGATAAGAATTACGGACTCGTGAACAAGGCAATCAATTCTGCAGAGGCATCTATAAAGTCTGCTGTTTTCCGTGCGAGGGTTCTGAAATGATAATAGGTGGAAATAAGGAGATCAGGAATTACCGTGATCTCTATTCCACAATTAAAGAAGACTGGGAACTTAAGCAGCCGGTGCCCGGGAACACGTATTCAGGTGACCCGAGACATGACAGCTTCATCTACCGTTATCTTAAGAGGATCAATGACGAAAGAGCAGAGATGCTTTCCGGTGATGTCGAATCCGCAGTAAGAGGCAGCTTAGGAAGGACCAATCAGTATCAGCTGATCGAGGCAGTATCCAGATCCTATGGGTTTGGGAAGATATCTCATATCAAAGCTCTGACACTTCTTCGGATGCTTTATGACAATGATAAAAGGTCATCAGGCACCATAAGAAAGTGGACTGACATGATAGTCGCATCCTCCGGGAATAAGAAGACAGCAGCTGAACTGATCTTTACTGACAGCAGGTCAAAACTTCCGGAGTACAAGGATAAACTGCTGTTCCGTAATATCAACGATTTTCTCAAGGATTCATGCGGTACTGACAGCCTTTATGGTGACGATGTCAGACTCATCAGTGAATTTAATGAGTATCTTGGCGGAAGCAAGGTGAAGAAGGGAATCAGTCCCGAGAGTGACGCCGGAAGACTTTACGACAGCAGATACCGGGATTACTGCGAGAGGCTGTATTCAGGTGTCATGAGCTCCGGAGAGTATGCCCCTGATGCGTATATACCACTTGGATTCGATGAGATGTCGGGAGCCGGTCTCTATATAGTGGGCAGAAA
>JAEEGG010007457.1_pt1 | contig 25211 bp, 13 predicted proteins | sample 9134161 | NCBI WGS metagenome assembly JAEEGG01 (sample SAMN16246543, study PRJNA631951) | gut metagenome | biome: gut microbiome; feature: rumen; material: CR-attached | host: Bos | place: Iran: Karaj | collected 2018-10 | reverse complement strand
AGTTACAGGAAAACTTTGTGAAAATGCAACACTCGTTGGCAGTACAACTCAACGAGCAGAAACAGATCTCCTCATCGTTGGAAAGACGTGGCGAATACTTGCAGCAAGCCTCCGGACATAGTCTGGAGACCGACAGACTGAAAACAGCTTTCCTCTACTATGTTACCAACCAGATGACTGCCCCCTCGGTGATCATCGACAACAGCGTGACCACCCTCTGCAACAATTATCATGACATCAGTCAGAAAGATGCCGAACAGGAAGTAGAGAAGATTAAGGCGCAGAGCAAGCTGATCATCAGTCTGCTTGACGAACTTGTGCAGATCACCGAATTAGCAAACGGAAAGGAGGTGAATCATGAGTAGACGTCGTCGCAGTCTGTCAAGGAATCTCAGTCTCGGAATCTTGTTGTTGGGAGTACCTATCATCTTATTGTCACTGGGCATACTCTTCTACCAATCACGATACCTGATCCGTCAGGAAACCACGGAGAATTTCACCACCACCCTCAACAAGGTTATTCAACGTGTAAGGAGCTATACGGTCATGATTGAAACGGCAACCAATGCCAATGCCTGGATCATGGAGGAGAATTTCAACCCTGAGTCGCTGCAGGCCCTCTCACGCCGCATGATCAGCATGAATCCCAACATCGCCCACTGCACCGTCAGCACCCAGCCCGACGCACGTACTAAGACGGTGTTTGATTCGGGTAAGGCCTGTTGGGTTGATTCGGCTGGTATCGCCTCTTATTGCCGACCTCTGCGAACTGACGGAGGACACCTGGCGGGCGTTGTGACCGTCGACCTCTCTTTCAGCCATCTTGTTGAGGCTATCAACAGCGGAGAGCAGCCCTATCCTCATGCCTACTTCGTTATGGTCAGCGGCGATGGCCGGTACCTGATCCATCCCGATACTACTCGTGTATTTAAGAAAACGCTCTTCGAAGACCATGACCCTAACCGAAGTCCCGACATGATAGCTTTGGCCTACGAGATGACGGCCGGTAAACAAGGCACGATGCATGTCAACATCGATGGCAAAGAACGCCATGTAGCGTTTGCCCCAATAGAAGGCACCAGCTGGAGCCTGGCTATGGTTGGTCTCGAAGACGAGGTGTTGGCCAGCTACCAGCATCTGGCGTATATCATCATAGCTCTCATCCTCCTCGGACTAGTGTTAGGCTTCTGGTTCTGCAATCGTGCCGTCAAGCGCATTATCAGTCCTATTCACCGTCTGTTGGGTATGACGGAGAAGATTACCAATGGTCATTACGACGAGGTGATGCCGCTTTCTGATCGCGAAGATGAGATCGGTCTGTTGCAAAATAGCTTTGCCGCTATGCAACGGTCGCTCAACAGTCAGATGGAGAGTATCCACGATGCCACGGAAGCCCTCAGACTGCGCAACGAATACAGGGTGCAGGATATAGAGACCACGAGGGTGAATATCCAAAGGAAAATCTCTTTCATCAAGAGTGTGCTCCACCAGATACGTACGCCGCTAAGCATCATCACGGGCTTTGCCAATATGCTTTACGACAGCATTGCCGCACAAAGGATTGGAGATGAGACAAAGGCAATCAGTACCGATTATCTGAATGAGATCTGTGTCAGCATGAAGCATAATGCCATCCACCTGAAACGCATGGTTCTCATGCTCTTCGACAGCGCAGAGACAGAGACCTCTTCGTCACAAGGACTGTTGTACAATAAGAGTGATGAAATGTCATGCAACGTATTGGCCCGCATGTGTGTGGATTATACGAAGAGTCACTATCCTGACCAGCAGATCACCTTCGGGACCGAGCTGCCCGACACTACCTATATTCTGACGAATCATTTCTTCCTGTTACGCACCATCCGGGAACTGCTGGCAAACGCTGCTAAGTTCTCCGATGGAAAGCACATCCGGTTGTATGTGACGGAGACAGAGACCACCGTCCGCTTTATTGTTGAGGACGAGGGACCGGGCTTGTCTGAAGAGTTGCTGGACCTGACGCTAAAGCCCCTCGTAGAGATGGACGACCAATTGGAGCACAGTGGTCTTGGATTGCCTATGGCCTATCGTCATGCCAACGGACTTGGAGGCTCGCTTGTCCACGATACCAGCTACCTTGATGGCTGCCGATACATTCTGGAAATCCCTAAATAATCTTCGTTTGTGAAGAAAGAGAACCGAAAATGGTTGGTATTCCAGATTTTATTTGTACCTTTGCAGCCAAATATTAGCCATTAATGATAAATATGAAGCATTTTATTCTTTCTGCCATGATGGTTGTGGCAGGAATGACAACACAGGCACAGGATGTCGTGAAGGAGCTGAAGGCAGATGTAAACCGCTCTGCGGGAACCAACTACTCGCTGCCTGCCGTGAAGGTCGAGAACGACACGCCTGCCCCTGGTGGAAAGAAACCTTTCTACATCAACCATTATGCCTGTCCATCATCGTATTATCTCCAAAAGGAGGAATACTATGACGAGCCCCTCGAAGTGTTTATGAAGGCTGACAGTCTGGGTAAACTGACCAAGTTGGGCAAGGACGTGCTGAGACGGTTGGAGATTATCCATAATGATGCCCATAACCGTACCACTGAGCTGACAAAGCACGGTGCAGAACAGAGTCATGGCATGATGAAACTGTTGGTGGAACGGTTCCCGGATGCCTTTACCGACGAGGGCTATTACAGCATTAGAAGCGTAGTGCAGAATACGGCTATTCTCACGATGATTGAGTCGGCGGCACAGTTGTCCAAGATGTATCATCCGCTGGATATCAGGACCAGGGTGTCTCACGGGGAACAGCCGTTTATGAATCCTCAGGATAAAGACCTGACAGACGACCGCATGGACTCGGTTACTATGGAGCGTTACGACCGGTTTGCTGCGCTGAACACTAGTGAGATTCGGTTGATGGAATCGCTCTTTAACGATCAGAACTATGTGGCGAAGTATATTTCCCCTTATGAACTCAGTCAGCAGCTTTTCAGACTTGCAGGAAGCATCCAGAACACCGATCTGACGAAGAAGACGACACTTTATGATATCTTCACGACAGAGGAGATACACCGACACTGGCGAAAGAACAATGCGTGGAACTATATCAACTATGGCGCCTTTAAGTTGAACGGTGCCCGTCAGCCTTATCTGCAACGGGCGGTGCTGAGAAACATGATGCACATGGGCGACAGTGTGTTGAAACGCTATGCCCCCATGGCACATGTGCGCTATACCAACGAACGGGTATTGATGTCGTTGGCTTGTCTGATGGAACTGAATGACTACGGAATTGAGACGGATAACCTTGACTCACTCGAGACGTTAGGATGGGCAGATTATAAGATTGCTCCGTTAGGCGGAAGCATTGTGATGGTTCACTATCGGAAAGACCGTGATGATCAGGACGTGCTTGTGAAGGTGTTGCTGAACAACAGGGAGGCCCGTCTGCCATTGCAGACCGACTGCGCGCCCTATTATCACTGGAACGACGTGAAGCGCTACTATCTGCGAAAGCTGTATCGCTACGAGAACGAGAGATTTAATGAAAAGGCAAAATAGTAAGAAATGGAAAACAAGATTATAAGACTCTCGCTGAGAGCGCTGGTGATACTATTCACTATTTACTATTCACTCTCCACTTCTTCCCAGACGGTGATGGATCTCATCAGGGAGAAGCCTCAATATGCCTCGTGCAACTATAACACCTATCCTGACACGATCAAGGCAGTGCTGACTCCGGCACCTGCTGGTAAGAAACCATTCTATATGTCTCACTACGGGCGTCACGGTTCGAGATATATTAGCAGTCGAACGGGTTATGACACGCCGTATGACATGATGAACCATGCCGACAGTGTGGATGAATTGACACCCACAGGTCGTCGTGTGTTGGAAGAGATGCGATTGGTGATGGATGATACAGAGAAACGTTGGGGAGAGTTGACGAGCTACGGTAAACAGCAGCATCGTCAGATCGCACGTAGGATGGTAGAGCGGTTTCCAGAGATCTTCTGCAAGGGTGCCCGGGTGAATGCCATCAGCACGACAGTTCCGAGGTGTATGGAGTCGATGGGAACGGCGATGATAGAGATGTTGCAGATCAATCCCGACCTGAATATCACGATGGATGCCTCAAAACGGACCATGTGGTATATGAACCATCAGGACAAGAAGCTGCGGAAATATATGACTAAGGATGCCCAGAAAGCTTATGATGCCTATACGGAAGGACTCTTGGGCAACAGCCGTTTGATGGAGCTGATCTTCAAGAATCCGGATATCGTGAAGGAGATAGTCGAGGAGGGTATGTTCAACTATTACCTGATGAAGATGGGACTGTTTCAGTCGAACACCCACCTCTATCAGAATACCTATCTGCAAGATCTGTTTCTGACTGAGGAGCTGTATCGTATGTGGCAGATAGACAATGCCTTGTGGTATATCCAGTGTGGCGGCTATAAGGTGAATGGCGGCAAACAGCCGTATTCCCAGCGTTTTCTGTTGCGACAGATCATTGCCGATGCCGACAGTTGTTTCCAATTGGCGAACCCCGGTGCACAGTTGCGCTACGGACATGAGACGTGTCTGCTGCCGCTCGCATGTCTGATGGGCATAAATGGTCTTGATTATGAGACGGACAATTTCGAGGAACTCGAAGAAAAGGGTTGGTGGTGTTCAAGCGTGTTCCCCATGGGATCTAACATCCAGTTGGTGTTCTATCGCAAGGATATCAAGGATCAGGACGTACTTGTGAAGGTGCTGCTCAACGAGGAGGAGGCGTCACTGCCTTTCGCAACCGACTGTGCACCTTACTATCACTGGAAAGACTTCAAAGCGTATTACCTGAAGAAACTAGACGCTTACAAAGAATAAGAAAATGAAAAGGATATTTGCAACAGTTTTGGCGTTGGTGGCGGTGATGGCAGGAAAGGCCACAACGTATACGATCATGGTGTCCGACACGCGTCTTCAAACGGTGACGGGCTTTGGCGGTGCTTGCTGCGATGGAGCGATGTGTCCGTTTGGAAGCGATACCAATCCTGTGAAATTACTTTACGGAAAGGAGTCGAAGATCGGACTCAACATCATGCGTATGGAGATTTCGCCCAATTTCGTAGGCGATGTCGTTGTGCCGGAGTGGGGTAACTGGGACACGCCATACGACTGGAAAGGCTCGTTGCCTTCTGCCAAGATAGTCAAGCAGCGTGGCGGCATTGTCTTCGGAACTCCGTGGTCGCCTCCCGGCGAGTATAAGACCAACGGAACGGCACAGGGCGGTAATGCCGACGATCAAGGAAATAAGGAAGGACGGTTGCGTAAGGACTGCTATGAAAAATTTTTCCCTTGGTTGAACACCTTCTTGAAATATATGAAGCAGAACGGCGTGAATGTCGATGCTGTGTCTATCCAGAATGAGCCCGATTGGTGGGTAAGCTATTCAGGTTGTCTTTATACCCCCGAGGAACAGCTTGATCTTGTGAAGAACTATGCCCACATGCTCGATAGGGAGACTTATAAAGGTGTGCGACTGATCAGTGCGGAGCCGTTGGGCTTCGATCCCAAATACAGCAACAAGTTGATGAACGACGCCACTGCCCGCGATCAGATTGATATCATAGCCGGTCATATCTATGGCCATCCGCCCCTTGTCAACATGAAGAATGCTGCTATCCTCGCTGAGAAATATGGCAAGGAGGTCTGGATGACAGAGCACTCGGTGACTGACAATATCGACCACCTGCCTAATTGGGAAGAGCAGCTGACCTTCGCCAAGGAATTGAACGAGTGTATGAACGCTGGTTGCACGGGCTATATCTATTGGTACATGCGTGCCCATTGGGCCTTTGTGGGAACAGGAGAAGCCGTTGAGATTAATGGTAAGAAGATCAACATCGCAGGCAATACGAAGAACAAGTTGCTGCCGCGCGCTTTTGTGATGTCGCACTTCTCCAAGCATGTCACAGGTGCCACCCGTCTAAAGATCTCGGGTGTATCCAGTTCTGCTACCGATGCAGCCATTCAGGCTTCGGCATATATTAAGGGCGACTCGCTTATTCTGATGGCTATCAATGCCACAAAAGGCGAGCATAATATCAAACTCTCTCTGCCCGTTAAGGTGGAAAGTGGCATCCATCTGCTCTCCACAGGCAATGAGACGGAGAATCTGTGTCAGGAAACGTCCATCACTATCGATGAGCCTACGAAAGAACTGACGCTCAATTATCCAGCAAAGAGTCTGAGCACCTTTATCTTTACGATTCAGAATGCCGGTACAGCTATTAGTGAGGTGAAACCAGCAGAGAGCAGCGGCATGAAGACCTATTACGACCTGCATGGTCGTCGTCTGTCATCGCCCTCAGGTTTGTGTATCGAGAGAAGTGCAGACGGTTCTGCGAGAAAGGTCATCATCAGATAAAAGAAAAAGGAGAACTCAGCCGAGTTCTCCTTTTCTTATTTGACTATTTTCCTTATTTAACCTCCCAGATATCGTTGGTTTCGAGGAGTTCAGAGAAGTTGTGATACTTCTTCTGGCCAGAGACCTCATCAAGTTGGGCGTAAACGGAGTCGTTGTAGGTAGGAGCGTCTACGTCGCGGATCACGCCAAGAGCGATGGGGAAGCCATCCTCAGGTGTCATCATGGCGAGCTTCAGCTGCAGGGTGTTGTCCTCGCAATGGGCATCGTGAACGAGTACATCGTCGAGGGTGTAGCCATCTTTGCCGATCTCCACGACTTTCAGACCGAAGCCCTGCTGTACGAGTCCGAACTCATTGTTCTCACCAAAGACGAGCTTCTCACCATGACGCACATAGATGGCGTTCTTCTTACGGCCTTCGTTGTTGTAGACGATGTCGTGACAGTGGTCGTTGAAGATGACGCAGTTCTGCAATACCTCAGTAACAGAGGCGCCTTTGTGCTCGTAGGCAGCCTTCAACACCTCGACCGTTCCTTTGGCATCAGTTGCTACGCAACGGGCGAAGAAGTGTCCGCGGGCACCGAAACAGAGCTCGGCAGGACGGAAAGGATCCTCGACCGTGCCGTAAGGGCTCGACTTAGAGACGAAGCCACGGGGTGAAGTGGGAGAGTATTGACCCTTCGTCAGACCGTAGATACGGTTGTTGAGGAGGATCATGTTGAGGTCGATGTTACGACGGTTGGCGTGGATGAAGTGGTTACCACCGATAGCTAGTCCGTCGCCGTCGCCAGATACCTGCCAGACGGTGAGGTTGGGGTTAGCGACCTTTGCGCCTGTAGCGATGGCAGCGGCACGACCGTGAATGGTATTCATGCCGTAAGTAGCCATGTAGTGGGGCAGACGGCTGGAACAACCGATACCAGAGATGACTGCGACGTTCTCAGGGGCTACGCCGATCTCGGCCATAGCCTTATGGAGTGAAGCCAGGAAGAAGTGGTCGCCACAACCGGGGCACCAACGGGGCTGGCCTTTCTTGAAATCTTGTGCTGTATAACTCATAGTTTTACTTCTTTAAAATGTCCTCGAATGCGTTCACTAACTCTTCTACCACGAAGGGCTGACCCTTGACCTGATTGAACTGGAAGGGAACGAAGTTGTCGACCTTCATGCGAAGGTAGGCAGCAAGCTGACCCATGTTCTGCTCTGCTACAACCACCTTCTTGTACTTCTTCAGCACATCAGCGGTGTTCTTGGGCAGTGGGTTCAGATACTTGAAGTGGGTCTGAGCTACCTTATAGCCCTTGGCACGGAGCTCATCCATAGCTGAGCGGAGGTGACCGTAAGTAGAGCCGAAGCCCACAATCAGCAGATCGGCATCGGCGTCGCCATCGACTTCGAGGTCGGGCACCTGGATGTTGGCAATCTTCTGCTGGCGCAGACGCGTCATCAGATCGTGGTTCTCAGGATTCGTGGAGATAGCACCTGTGTTAGAGTCCTTCTCCAGACCACCGAGGATATGAGCAAAGCCCTCACGACCAGGCACAGCCCAGTAGCGGGTACCGTTTTCAGCACGCATATAAGGCGTCCATTTGCCTTTCAGTTCCTCAGGAACGTATGGCGGATTGATAGGATCGAGCTTAGCCATCTCAGGCAGCTTGAAAGCACCGGAACCGTTGGCTACGAAAGCATCGGTAAGCAGCACGACGGGTGTCATGTGCTCGAGGGCAATCTTACAAGCCTGGTAAGCAGCATCGAAACAGTCGGTAGGACTGGTTGCTGCCATGACGGGCATGGGACTTTCACCGTTACGGCCGAAGAGGGCCTGCAAGAGGTCGGTCTGCTCAGATTTTGTAGGAAGACCCGTGGCAGGACCACCACGCTGCACGTCGAGTACCACGAGCGGCAACTCCATAATCACAGCGAGGTTCATGGCCTCTGATTTCAGGCAGATGCCAGGACCAGAAGTAGAAGTGACACCCAGTGCACCAGCGAACGAAGCACCGAGGGCTGATGAGCAACCGGCGATCTCGTCCTCACACTGAACGGTGATGACACCGCAAGACTTGTGCTTAGAAAGCTCGTGGAGCACATCGGTAGCAGGGGTGATAGGATAAGAACCGAGGTAGAGTTTCAGGCCTGCCTTCTCGGCAGCGGCGATGAAACCGTAGGCTGTAGCCTTGTTACCGGTGATATCCATATAACGTCCGGGCTCCTTCTCCTTCGACTCCACACGATAGACGTTGACAGTCGATGAGTGCGTGTTGTGACCGTAGTCATAACCAGCCTGGATTACCTTGATGTTGGCCTCGGCGATGGCGGGCTTCTTAGCGAACTTTTCTTTCAGGAAGTTAGCCACGAGGTTCAGGTCGCGGTCGAAGAGCCAGCAGACAAGTCCGAGGGCGAACATATTACGGCACTTCATCATCGCCTTCATATCCATACCGGTGTCAGCCAGACAGTCTTTCACCATTGTGGTAAGCGGGCACTGAATGACGCGATCGGGGTCGATACCCATCTCGCCGAGATAGTCAGGCGTTGCAAACTGTGCCTTCTCCAAGTCCTTAGGACCGAAGGAGTCGGTGTCGATGATGATTGTTGCACCCGGCTTGGCATAACGGTACTGCGTCTTCAACGCAGCAGCGTTCATGGCCACCAGCACGTCGCATTTGTCGCCTGGGGTATAGACCTTGCCGGCACCGATGTGAACCTGGAAACCAGACACACCAGTGAGCGAGCCTTGTGGGGCGCGGATGTCAGCGGGATAGTCGGGGAATGTAGAGATGCCGTTACCAACGGTGGCACTGACCGTAGAGAAGATGTTTCCGGCAAGCTGCATACCGTCGCCGGAGTCACCCGAGAAGCGGACAACAACCTGGTCCAGCTCCTTCACTTCTAATTTTTCAGCCATATTTATTGAGTTTATTACTAACTATTCTCTAAAAACGCGTGCAAAATTATTCATTTTTGACGGAATACCCAAAGGAAAACGCAAAAAAATGCAGTTTTGGTGGGGTGACTCAAAAAAAGTCTGCAAAAGTTTTGTATATTTAAAGATTTTTTATATCTTTGTACCCAAATTCTAACTGTATCGGCTAACTTAAATGAAGATAAAGACCCTCTTGACGATGTTTCTGGCTTGGATGGCAGTCGCCGTTTCAGCTCAAAACATATATGATATCCTGACTTTCGGCGCTAAGGGCGATGGTGTGACGGATGATGCCGTAGCCATACAAAAGGCCATTGACCGTTGTTCGGCTGAGGGAGGTGGTGTGGTTTTGCTGCCTCGCAATCATGTGTTTTTATCTGGTCCCGTTGAATTGAAGAGTAACGTGGAACTTCATTTAGAGGCCACTGCCACACTAAAAGCCAATCCTAACGAATCTATTTATCAATTGAGTGCCTTTGGTGAGAATCGTGGCGAGGGTATGTTGTGGCTTTGGGCCAAGGATGCCGAGAATATCAGTATTACCGGAAAGGGCACCATTCATGGCAACGGTATCGCCTTTATGGGTGCAGAACTTGAGGATTCGTATGAGTTGAAGCCTCTTGCAGACCAGACGTTTGATCCTCGTCCGCATGTGCTGACGCTGACAAATGTGCGGAACCTGACCATCCGCGACGTGACCATCAAAGAGGGCGCCTATTGGACGGTGCATCTGATTGGTTGTAATGAGGCTGTGATCGATGGTATCAATCTACTGAACAACCTGAAGATCCGCAATGGCGATGGCATCGACCTCGATCACTCGAAGAACGTACGTATTGCCAATTGTCATATCACCTCCGGCGATGACTGTATCTGTCTGAAGAACCGTCGTGAGTTTGAACAGTATGGCAGCTGTCACGATATCGTGGTGACCAACTGTGTGATGTCCTCGCGTTCATGCGCCATTAAGATCGGCAGCGAGAATATGGACTCTATCTATAACGTCATGTTTGACAACTGCATCATCATGGGTTCTAATCGTGGTCTGGGCATTCAGAACCGCGATGAAGGAACGGTGACCGATGTGGTATTCTCGAATATCCAGCTCGACTGCAAGCTGTGGAGCGATGTGTGGTGGGGCAAGGCCGAGCCTATCTACGTGACGAGCTATCCCAGAGCCAACGGCAATCACAAGGATGCCAACTGGCGCTTCCCCAAGGGACAGATAGAAGGTAAGTGTGGCGAGGTAAGTCGTATCTACTTTAACAATATCACCGCCCTGAGTGAGAACGGCTGTTTCGTGGGTGGCGATGTGCCAGGTAAGGTAAAGGATATCTATTTTAATAATGTACGTGTGAAACTATCTCGCCTCTCACCTCTGATTCAGATGGACAAGCGTCCTTGCAAGGGTGAGGGTTTTATCAAGGTCAGTGCCGAAGAGCTGCAGAAAGCAAAGGTGCCCGTGATCACAGAGAATGCTGAAATTATTATTTTCTAAATTATTTATACTAACAACTAATTTATTGATTTATGCAAAAGATTCTAAATCTGAAACAAGGAATGCTGAAGACCATGTTCTTCGCCTTCTTTTTGTTGTGCAGTACAGCGATGATGGCCCAGCAGAAGGTGTCAGGAACTGTACTGGATGCAACAGGTGAACCTCTGATTGGCGTAAGCGTTTTAGAGGCAGGAACTACTAACGGTGTCGTGACCGATTTCGACGGAAACTTCACACTGACTGTCAAGCAAGGTGCTAACCTGACATTCTCTTACATCGGCTATCTGTCACAGACTCTGGCTGCTGCCAATGGTATGAAGGTAACCCTCCAGGAAGACAACAAGGTGCTGAATGAAGTGGTGGTTGTTGGTTATGGTACGATGCGTCGTAAGGATGTGACATCGTCAATTACCACTGTGAAAGCTGAAGACTTGAATAAGGGTGTGTTCACCGATCCTGGTCAGATGCTTCAGGGAAAGGTGCCCGGACTGGTCGTCTCTTCTACGGCCGACCCTAACGGTTCTCCCACCATCACACTGCGTGGAGCTTCTACACTTCGTTCTGGTGCCATGTCACCTTACTATGTTGTAGATGGTATTCCTGGTGTTGACATCTCCATCGTATCTCCTGACGATATCGAGAGTATTGACGTACTCCGTGATGCTACCGCTACCGCCATCTATGGTTCTAAGGCTGCCAATGGTGTGATTATCATCACGACCAAAAAAGGCGCCGAAGACAAGGTCAATGTGTCTTATAATGGTTATGTAGCCTTTGACAACATCCTCAAGAAATACGAAGTGGCCACAGCCGACGAGTTGCGTCAGTATGCACAGAGGAATGGTGTTGCTCTGAAGGACGGTGGTGCTAACACAGACTGGCAGGACGAGGTACTCCGTACTGGTATCAGCCATAGCCATAATGTAGGTATTAGTGGTGGAAATGGCAAGACCAACTATATGATTAGTGGTAATCTCATCAAGCGTCAGGGTGTTGTCAAGATGACGGGTATGGATCGTTTCAATTTACGTTCTCTCGTCTCAACAAAAGTCTTGAAGGACCGCCTCACCTTGTCGATGAGCGCCAACATGATGTATGGCAAGCATTTTGGTGTTCCTACAGGTAATGAGGGTGCATCGGTGTTGGATGCCATGAACTATTATTCTCCGACGAATGCCATCAAGAATGCAGACGGTACATGGACGGTTGGAGCAGGTTCAAAGAACTACAACCCCCTCGCTCTGATGTATGAGGACACATCGGAGTCTATCTGGAAGCGCAACCAGTTTATTGGTAAGGCTACACTCGAGATTCTGAAGGGTTTACTCTGGAACATGAACTATTCTTGGAGCAACTATCAGAGTACCTATAGTGCCTACGACACTCGTAATTCCCAGCTCGAGGGTATCGGCAATAAGAATGGTCAGGCTACCCGTAGTACTTATTTCGGACGTGAGCAGACCTTTGAGACCTATCTGAACTACGGCTTCACATTGGGCAAGAACAAGTTCGACCTGATGGCCGGTTACACTTGGGAGCAGAAGAAGAACAATGACGGTTTCGGCCTTGCTGTAGAAGGCTATTACAACGACGACCTGACATGGTATAACATGTCGTATGCACAGACCATTCTTCCAGTACAGAACTCCGTCCAGAGCGGTTATGTTGAGAACATCCGTAACATCTCGTTCTATGGTCGTGTCAACTACTCTTTCGATAGCCGCTATATGTTGCAGGCAACCATCCGTCGTGACGGTTCTTCTGTATTTGGTGAGAACAAGCGTTGGGGTACCTTCCCGTCAGTATCTGCAGCATGGAATATCACTGAGGAGGGTTTCATGAAGAATCAGAATATCTTTGATAACCTGAAACTTCGTGCTGGTTATGGTATTTCAGGTAACGCTCTGGGATTCGATGTCTATTCTTCATACGTCACATACGGTGCTACAGGTACATTTGTCTACGATGGAAAGACCTACCGTACTTACGGTGCTACGAAGAATGCCAACCCCGACCTCAAATGGGAAACAACATCCATGCTGAACATCGGTCTTGACTTTGCTTTCTTGAGAGGACGTGTCAATGGTACTGTCGAGGTTTATCATAAGAAGACCAAGGACTTGATCTGGGGCTATCCTGTTCCTACCACACAGTATGTATACGGATGGATGGATGCTAATGTAGGTGAGATGACCAATAAGGGTATCGAGTTTACATTGAATGCTGTTCCTGTACAGACCAAGGACTTCACGTGGAACACTACCATCAACTTGTCGCACAACAAGAATACCGTAGACAAGATGCAGAATGACCAGTTCCATACCACTAACCTCACTCAGGGCGACCCGATGGTAGCAGGTGTTTCTGCAAACGGTTGGACTCAGAGAATCATGGAAGGTGAACCTATTGGTACATTCTATACTTATCAGTATGCGGGTACTATCAATGGACATTCTGAGTACTATGTGCTGGATGATAATGGTAATCGTACTGGTGAGACCACCAACAATCCAGGTCTTAAGGACCGTTCTATCACAGGTTGTGCACAGCCAGATATCACCGCAGGTTGGAACAACAGTCTTACCTATAAGAACTGGAACCTGAATGCCTTCATCACCGGTGTGTTCGGTAATGATGTTTACAATGGCCCACGTGCCCACTATACCAGTGCACAGATGTTCTCCGACGGTAAGAACGTGCTGAAGGAATTCCTTGATTTCCCGGCTGGCGATGCTTCCGGTTCACTTCCCTCTGACCGTTGGATTGAGAAGGGAACATACGTTCGTTTGCAGTCGCTCTCTCTAAGCTACACATTCAAAGACTGTTTCAACGACTGGATTCAGGATCTGACTCTCTATGGTACTGCTAACAACCTGCTTACGATTACCAGCTACAAGGGTCTCGACCCAGAGGTTAACCTTGGTGGTATTGACCCAGGTATCGACTATCGCTGGAGCCGTTATCCGCACACCCGTACCTTCATGGTCGGCGTGAAGATCAATTTCGGTGGCGGCAAGGCAAAGAAGGCTGCTGAGCCTGCTGTCAGAGAGGTCGTGAAGGAAGTTCCTGTCGTAAAGGAAGTTGTGAAGGAGGTTGTCAAGGAGGTTCCTGGCAAGAATACGGAGACTTATGTTCAGAGTACATTCGTCGTTACCTTCCCTGTGAATTCGTCTGAGATAGAAAATACGTCCGAGCTTGATGGTATCAAGAGCGGTGCTAACGTGGAGATTGTGGCTTACGCTTCACCGGAGGGTACCACCGATGCCAACCAGAAGCTTTCTCAGGAGCGTGCTGATTCTGTTGCCAAGTATCTTCAGAACAAGGGCGTGAATGTGCTCCGCACTTTTGCTAAGGGTGCCGACACCAATCATGCAAACCGTATTGCTATTGTGACCGTAAAGTAAATAACAAACAATAAGATTTCAAGCATATGAAACTAAATAAATTCATTCTTACAGCTGGCTTATTTGCTGTAGCACTTACCGGATGTACTGATTTGGATGTTACTCCAAATTCCCAGTACACAGAAGACCCGAGTAAGAATTCTGGGGTTGACCCGATGATTGTGGTTGAGGCCAAGATGGCCGATGTCTATTTCCACCTTTCTGGTACATTCGGCCGTCGTTATATGGAGGCGCAGTGTCTTGCTTCTGATGAGTTCACTTGCCTTGCCTTCGACGGAGGCTACTATGACGATGGTACCTATGCTCACCAAGCACTTCATAACAGTTTTGCTACCGATGCCTCACTCGACTGGTATTCAGAGGTGACCTCTGGTATCACAAAGGCAAACACCATCCTTGAGGAACTGGGCAGTGGCGCTTCTGCACAGATGACAGCACCGGCCCGTGCCATGCGCGCTTATTTCACATGGATCCTGATGGATAGTTTTGGAGATGCGCCTATTCTGGAGAGTGTTCCTGCTGAGGGTGTTGTTGTTCCTCGTTCTCCGCGAAAGGAAGTGGCAGAGTGGATTGAGAAGGAGCTCACAGAGATTATTCCTTCGCTCACAGAGGATGTCACAGAGAATACCTATGGCAAGCCGACCAAGTGGATGGCAACAGCCCTTTTGGCAAAGCTCTATATCAACTGGGCTGTCTATACCGCTGAGTCTGTCGACAAGTATGAGCCCACTGATGCCAATCAGAAGCTCGACGACTGTATTGCTGCCTGTGATGAGATCATCAGCAGTGGCAAGTTCAATCTCGGCTCTGTCGACTATCTGCATAAGTTCTCATACGACAATAGCTGGAAGGTGGAAGATTTTATCTATGCCATTCCTTATGACGCTCTTACGCTCCAGGGCTTCCAGTATGCACGTCCCCGTTCGTTTAAGCAGTTGAAGAACATGTTGCCGAATGTGTATGGATCAACCGACAAGTTCACACAGTCGTTTGGTGGCAATATGGTCGTAACGCCAGAGTTTGCCAAGCTGTTCAACCTGGAGGGCGATATCCGTAACCTCTGCATCCTGCGTGGCGATGTCTACAATCGTGATCCTAAGACTCTGAAGCCGACTTCTGAGCCATTCATGTATAATGATAAGCAGGTACATTTCACAGAGTCGATCACTCTCATCAAGCAGGATAACACCATCGACGTGGGTAATGACGACAATGCTCTTCAGCAGGGTTGTCACTCCATCAAGTGGTTCATTACGCCTGCCGATTATAACAATGGCCGTAATCAGTCAAACGACCTACCGCTCTTCCGCTATGCAGATATCCTTCTCATGAAGGCTGAGGCATTAGCACGTCTTGGACAGACTGGTGCCAAGGATCTCTTCAACCAGATTCGTGCTTATGCAGGTGCTCCTCAGATCAACGGCGAACCTACGCTTCAGGATATCTATGACGAGCGTGGTCGTGAGTTCTTCGATGAGAACTGGCGTCGCAACGATATGATTCGTTTCGGTCATTTCGAGGATGAGTTCTTCCCACATTACAAGAACTTCCCCGATGCCAACTTCGACAAACGTCATCGTATCTTCCCCGTTGAACAGGAGATGCTTGACCTGAATGTCGGCTGGACTCAGAATCCAGGTTATTAATTTAAACCAATCAGGGCAGACACCTCGGTGCCTGCCCTGATTTTTTATTCGTATTCTGTGGGGTCTGGGATGCCGGCTTCGGCGAGGGCTTCGCGACGCTCGACACAAGTGCCACATTTACCACAGTGCTTTTCGCCACCACGATAGCACGACCAGGTTTCTGAGTAGTTGATGCCGAGTTCTTTGCCTCGGGCGGCAATCTGCCCTTTGGTCATATTGCAGTAAGGTGAGAGAAGTCTGACGCCATTGAAGGTGCCAGCATGAGTGGCTGCATCGAAGGCTTCGACGAACTCTGGACGACAGTCAGGATAGATGGTATGGTCGCCACCGTGATTGGCCATCATGATATATTGCAGTTCGTTGGTTTCAGCCATTCCTGCCGCGATAGCCAGCATGATACCGTTGCGGAAAGGCACCACCGTCGATTTCATATTCTCATCGGCATAGTGACCCTCTGGGATGGCCTCGTCACCAGAGAGCAACGAACTGTGGAAATACTTCGCCATAAACTCGAGGGGAATCACAATGTGCTTGATACCCAGTCGTTCGCAATGCTTTTTGGCAAAGGGAATCTCCTTGGCATTATGGTTGGAACCGTAATCGAAGGAGATGGCCAGCGCAATGCGCTCCTGATAATCGTATAACAAGGTGGTGGAGTCCATTCCACCGCTCAGAATCAGTATACAGTCTTTCATCTTTTTCCTATTTTTGCGTGCAAAAATACGAAAAAATATGGGAAGTTAGTCTGGCGACAGCAAATTTTTCACTTTTCACTTTTCACTTTTCACTTTTTTTGGTATCTTTGCAACATGAAACCGAAACAAATCATACTAACCATTTGGCTGCTATTGCTTTCAATGACGATAAAAGCGCAGGTTTGGCAGTATGTTGACCCTCGTATCGGAAGCGAGGGGGTAGGGCGAACGTTTCCTGGTCCGTCGATGCCATTCGGTATGTGTAAGCCAGGTCCTGACTGTACGGTAAAGCCGAATGCAGGTTGGGCGCCGATGCCGGAAGTGGTGACGGGTTTTTCGCAGACGCATGTTAGTGGTACGGGCGGTGGACAGAAATATGGCAATATCCTGATTATGCCGTTTTTGGAAGGAGTCAGGAGCCAGGAGTCAGGAGTCAGTAGAAATGACTTTTCGCAGAAACGTGTGAGTGAGGAGTTTTCGTTAGGCTATTACGCTACGACTTTCGAGAATGGGATTTGCACAGAGATTACGGCCTCCGAGCGCTGTGCCTTCTATCGCATCCATTATCCTTCGAAGGGTTCACTCCTAATTGACGCTACGCATTATTTGGGTAAGAATCCTGTGCCTGATAAGCGAGAGCAGCAGCAGTTTGTAGGTGGCGAGGTGGAAGTCATCAACGATCATGAGGTGCGAGGTTATTCGCGTGTCCGTGGTGGTTGGAACAATGGCGATGCCTATACGGTGTATTTCTGTCTGGTAACACAGGGGGACGGTTCTTTTGTTACATTGCCCGATGTAACAAAAGAACCGTCCCCCTGTGTTACCGTTGGTTTTTCAGACACCTTAGTAAATATAAAGATCGGCATCTCGTATGTCAGTGAGCAGCAGGCAAAGAGGAATATCCGTGATGATGATTTCGATACACAATTGAATAAAGTGCGCAAAAGTTGGGAGCAGTTGCTGAACCGTGTGCAGATCAAAGGCAGCGATAGGGATAAGCGTATGTTCTATACCGCCCTTTACCATACGATGCTGATGCCAGTGGATAAGAGTGGCGAGAATCCCAAATGGCAGGAGACACCCTATTACGATGATTATTATGCCATCTGGGATACTTATCGCTCTTCGTCGCCCCTCATTACGCTGCTTGATCCCAAACGAGAGGTGGAAATCGTCAATTCTCTGCTGAATATCTACAAGCGCGAGGGATACATGCCCGATGCCCGCAGTGGCGACTGTAACGGCAGGACGCAGGGCGGTTCGAATGCGGAGGTAGTCATTGCCGATGCCTTTGTGAAAGGATTAGAGGGCATTGATTATGACTATGCGCTTGAGGCGATGCTGAAGGATGCGGAAGTCGATCCAGGTGCTGACCACGAGAAGCACGGACGAGGCGGCTTGCTGGAATATCAGAAATACGGCTATATCCCTTATGGCATCGATAGGGCTGGTACGCGAACCATCGAATATGCCTACGATGACTATTGCATCGCCCAGGTGGCAAAGGGTTTAGGACGGATGGATATCTATGAGCGCTATCTGAAGCAGTCGGCCAATTGGAAGAACCTCTGGCGTTCAGACTACGAATGGGATGATGTAAAGGGGTATATCATGCCTCGTGATGCCGAAGGCCGTTGGCTCGACTCTGTGCCTTGGGGCAAATCGAAGGTGTTCCATCCGCAGATCCCCTATACACCGATTACAAAAGTGGCTCCTTGGTATCTGCCTTGGTGGAGCACATTCTTCTACGAGGCTCTGTCGGCAGAGTATTCGCTGAGCATCCCCCATGATGTACCAGGACTGATTGAGGCTTGTGGCGGAGCAGAGACTTTCCGCAAGAGACTCGATCTGTTCTTTGAACGCAAACGCTATAATGTGGGCAACGAACCCTCGTTCCTCACGCCTTGTCTCTATCATTGGATAGGTCGTGCTGACCTCACTTCCGATCGCGTGCATCAGATTATCAGCGACAATTATACCGACCAGCCAGATGGTCTGCCAGGCAATGACGACAGCGGTGCAATGTCATCGTGGCTCGCTTTCCACATGTTAGGTCTCTATCCCAATGCTGGCCAGAGCTATTATCTGCTGCATGCACCGCTGATACCCGAATGGACGCTCCGGCTCTCGAACGGTAAGATGCTTCATGGCATCCTTAAAGGCAAGGGCACGCACTTCGAGAAAGTAACCCTTAATGGCAAGGTCTTGGATGATGCTCGTTTGGAGCATGCCGATCTGATGGAGGGCGGAGAACTTGTCTTCAGCGTCTCTGCGAAACGTCCAAAGGAAGCAGACATTTTATTCCCACGGTGGGAACAAAACGTTCCCGGCCTGGGAATAAAACGTTCCCAGCCTGGGAATAAAAAGGCGTCAATAGCCTTCACGCTGAACCGCCAGCATCGCACATGGCCCTTAGCCTATGGTTGGCAAGGCGACACACTGATAATTACCTGCAAGGAAGCAAGCTACAAAACCGCCCGTTCCATCGTAGAGAATGGCAGGAACTTCTGCTGGGTTATCCCTGCCGATGGTGCTATCTACGAGGCAAAAGGTACTTTCGCCTTCATTTCCCGTCAGGCAATGCGCGAACTGCGGGAGAAGGGCACTACTGTCTATGACGGCATCACTTGGCGAAAGATGGACGAATCGGATGTTACGATACATGTTCAGGCTGACATCGATCGTACTGAGATGTGGATCAGACAAGATGATGACTTACCACTGGTATTGGAGATGAGGAATAACCCCTTGGGAATAAACTGGCAAATAGAAGAATGACAAGACGATTACTATTGATGACAGGCCTTCTGATAGGATGCATGATGCTCTATGCAGATCCGACAGCGGGCGAGGATGCCGCAAAGGCAGCCCTCGCAAAGATTGACGAGCAGATTGCATACGAGCAGCGGACGGGTGATACAGAAAAGGAAGGTCAGGCCCGTTGGCAAAGGATCGTTACCCTGAAGAATTTCTCGCTGACAAAGAAACAGGAAGAAGAGGCCGGGGTACAGATGGAGTGGTTTTACAAACACGGTCAGTGGGACAACTATTACCGCACCTGGCAGCTCAAGGCCAACGCCCTGAGTGCACAGGGCAAGCTGCAGCTGTCACTGCAGGAGACACAGCGGATGCTCGACGATGCCAAGGAGCGCAATAATAAACTGGGGCGTGCGATGGCCTATAAACAGATTGGCGTGATCTACCTGAACATGAAACAGACGGAGCCTGCCGTTGAGGCTCTGCAGCATTATGCCGAACTGATGAAAGACGAGGAGGACGACTTCAGTTCGTTGAGCAGCATCTATTACCGTATGGCGAAGGCCTACGACTATGACAAGGCTTACGACAAGGAGTTGCAGTTGACGAACGAATGGTACGACTTTCTCTATAGTAAGGTGGGTAAGGTAAAAGTGGCTGACGTCCGGGAATGCTGGCATGCCTGCTATCTGGCACGTGCAGCCGCCTTTATCGGACTGAACCGGCTCGATGAAGCCAGCCTGGCCCTTGATACGGCAGCCCACCACGCCCATTTGATAAACAGGACACTCAGTTTTCACCATTACTATAAGATGCAGGCCCGTTACTATCTGGCCAGGGGTGATGCGCAGAAGACTCTGATCTATACCGACAGCGTCAGCATGACCACCAGCGAGCGGGACGATCATATTGAAGAAATCCGTGCACAGGCATTGATGATGATGGGGCAGGATGCTGAGGCCGCACAGATCTACCAACGGCTGTATCACGAGAAAGACTCCCTCTTCGGACGCGACGCCCGTCAGCATCTCGATGAGTTGAACACATTGTTCCAGGTGGATGAACTCAAGATGGAACAGCAGCGCACGCGGTTCCTGTATACACTTCTTGCTGCCTCATCCATCGTGTTGGCACTCTTGCTGCTGGCTCTCTATGGCTGGCGCAATGCCGTCAGACAGAAGAAGGCGAATGAAGAGTTGCGTATTGCCAATGAACGGGCAAAGGTGTCGTCGAAGATGAAAAGTGAGTTTATCCGTAATATCACCCACGAGATACGGACGCCACTGAACATCGTCTCAGGATTCACGCAGATCCTGACATCGAACGACATGAGCCTGCCCGAAGAGGAAAAGAGAGATATACATGAGCGGGTTATAGAGAATACGGACCGCATCACAGAAATTGTAGACCGTATGCTCGAACTGAGCAATGCCAGCAGCGAGGCTATGATAGAGCGCAACGACAAGACGAATACTGTGGACATTGTGTCACAAGCCATCGACCATTCCAAGATAACCCTTCACACCCGTCCGGGCCGCTCGACCTCTGATACTGATGACATACAACTGCAGAGATTCAAGAGCGCAGACTCAACCGTTGTGTTCGAAGTGAATCAGATTCAGATGGTTCACCTGCGTACCAATATATTATATGCAGTCCGTGCCCTTTCACAGCTATTGGAGAATGCGTTCAAGTTTACACATGAAGGAAGCATAACCCTAAGTATGACAAATACGGACAGTAAGGTCCGCTTTACCGTTGAAGATACGGGCATCGGTATTCCTGCCGATCAGACGGAGCACATCTTCGAAGAGTTTTTCCAGCTGGATACGTTTACCGATGGCATAGGCATAGGACTGACCGTCGCCCGTTCCATCGCCCGAAGAATGGGAGGTGACTTGTGGCTTGATACATCTTATAAAGACGGTTCGCGTTTTATTTTGGAATTGCTCAGGAATTAAAGGATTAAGAGTTATGATTACATTTTTCAATATAGGGAAGAGTAAGATAGGAGTTAGGACGGCATACGCGGTAATCATAACTCTTAGTTCTTCACTCTTCGTTCTTCACTCTGTCTCTGCACAGTCGTTGGAGCAAATGGGGGGCGTGTATTATGCCTATCCCGTGACTGAGACAAAGATGATGGATGCCCCAGAAGGCTATGAGCCGTTCTATATCTCCCATTACGGTCGTCACGGTTCACGGTGGCTGCCTGATGATAATCGATATATCTGGGTCAATAAGCAGTTTGAGGAGAAGACCCGTCTGACCAAGTTAGGCAAGGATGTGCGCAAGCGATTGGAGAAGATCTGGAAGAATGCGAAAGGCAATGGTGGTTTGCTGACGCCTCTTGGAGGCAGACAGCATCGTCAGATAGCCCGAAGGATGTACCAGAACTTCCCCCGGCTCTTCACGGCAGAGGCCCATCTGACAGCTCGTTCGAGCGTGGTGAGTCGCTGCAGGAGTAGTATGCTAGCCTTCGTAGATGAGCTGGCCAATCTGGCCGATCTGGATCATCTGGAGGCTATCACTGACTCTGCTGATATGGCTTGGATTGCCTATAAATCGAAGGAACAGAGTGATTTTGAGCACTCATTAGTGTGGCCTTTGCCGATATCTGCTGATAGGTTTGTCAATGCGCTGTTTACTGACGCCAGCCATTTGTCGCAGGCTGATCGGGAGAAATTGCTTTCAGAACTGCATACCATCGCTTCAGATATGCAAGACGTAGAGTTAGACGTCTCGCTCTATGATATCTTCACAGAAGAGGAAATGTTGGCAGTATATGATCTGAACAACAGGCGGATGACGCTTCACAATGGCGATGAGATCATGAATCATGGTATCGCTGCCCGTTGTGCCACATCGCTTTGGAATCGCATCGAGGCAGATGCCGATGCAGCCATCGCCAGAGGGGGCGTAGGGGCAGACCTCCGCTTCGGACACGATACCAATTACTATCGTCTGCTGACATTGATGGGGATTGACACAAAGGGATTGCCGATGGATGTCATTACCCCAATGGCAGCCAACCTGCAGATGATATTCTATAAGAATGTACAGGGACGTGTGCTTGTGCAATTACTGCTGAATGAGCAGCCTGCCCACTTGAATATCGGCTATCGGGTAGAAGGTTTCTATTACTGGGAGGATTTGAAGCAGCATGTGGCAGATCGTCTGCATTACTTTGAACATCTGCGTCAGCTTTGTGCCCTGAACACAATGGTGGGTACGGCTCCTGCAAACACTAAGACGGCAGGTCTATTCGGCAAGGGCTCAGAGGAACATGGTCAGACACTGCCAGCTGTATTGGCGCCCAATGGTCAGAACTTCTGGACACCCCAAACACGGGATACAGAGAAGAAATGCTCGGCACCATATTATTATACAGACTCGCTCTTTCAAGGCATCCGCAACAGCCATTGGATTGTGGGAGGATGCACGCAGGACTACGGATCGTTTACCTTAGCGGCTCTTACTGGTCAGCTGCGTCTGAGACCAGAGGAGCGGGCAACGCCTTTCTCTCATAAAGACGAGATCTCTCATCCCCACTATTATGCCGTTTGTCTGCCTCAGGAGCATCTGAAAGTGGAGGTGACGGGTAGCAGTCATGCGGCCATCTTCCGTATCACACCTAAGCAGGATGGTCCTGTTCATATTGTTTTGAATCATAATAGTGACGAGGGTGAGGGTTATCTGGAGATAGATAATCTGGAAAAGACCATCTACGGCTATAACCCCGTGCACCGTATTTATCAAGGTTGGGGTGAACCAGCAGGTTTCTGTGGGCATTACCTTTTGCAGGCTTACGATGAAATCGAGGATTTTGGCATTGATAGTCTCTGCGCCTGGTTCACTTTCAAGGGTAAGGCCCATGAGCCGATCATCTTGAAGGCGGCTACTTCATTTACCACGAAAGAGGGTGCTGTCAATAACTTCGCTGCTGAGGTTGAGGGACACGACTTTGAGAGTCTGATGGAGAATGTGGCTTCGCAGTGGACAACGCGTCTGCATGCCATCGATGTGGAAGATTCTGATACGGCCCGTGTAAATCAGTTTTATGGTGCCCTCTATCGCTGTTCTTTCCTGCCTCGTGAGATGAGCGATGCAGATGGTGACTATCCGAAGTTTGCCGACGGCACACCCCAGTCTCCCGACTCCTGTCTCCCGACTCCTGACTCCTATCTCCTGACTCCTCATAAATACTACTGCGATTTCTCGATGTGGGACACCTATCGTGCCGTCCACCCGCTGTACAACCTCATTGCTCCCCGGCAGTCGGCAGATATGATGCAGTCATTGGTGACAATGTATGAACAGGGTGGTTGGCTGCCCATCTTCCCTTGTTGGAATAGCTATACGGCAGCCATGATTGGCGACCATTGCAGTGTGGCTTTGGCCGATGCCTATGTGAAAGGAATCCGCGATTTCAACGTAGAGAAAGCCTATGAGGGCATGCGGAAGAATGCTTTTGAGACGCCAGCCTCGCTAGATGAATATAAGAATGGCATGGGCCGCAGGGCTCTGGACTCGTATCTGAAGTATGGCTATATTCCTTTGGAGGATAGTGTGAAGGAAGCCTACCACACACAAGAACAGACCTCACGCACCCTCGAATATGCCTTCGATGACTTCGTTGTGGCTCAATTGGCAAAGGCGTTGGGCAAGAATCAGGATTACACAGAATTGATGCGGCGTTCTGAGAACTGGCGTAACGTCATCAATCCCAAGACAGGCTATTGTGATGGTCGTCATGAGCCAAAGATGATCACAAAGCGGAAGAGTGATGGAGGGCTGTTTGAAGACAATCTCGATTTTATCCATCGCAAACCCTTTATCACGGAGGGTGCTACCTGTCATTACACTTGGTATGTGCCTCATAATGTTGATGGACTGGTGGAGGCCTTGGGAGGCCCTCAGAAGTTCGAGGCGAAGCTCGACTCCATGTTTACTGAGGGGCGCTATTGGCACGGCAACGAACCTTGTCATCAGATAGCCTATTTGTACGATTTCATCGGGAAAAGAGAAAAGACCATCGACCGTGTGGCCCATATTCTTGATACAGAGTATAATGACACCCCTGGCGGACTCTCTGGCAACGATGATGCTGGTCAGATGTCGGCTTGGTATATCTTCTCCTCCATGGGTTTCTATCCTGTCTGTCCTGCTACAGACCGTTATATGCTCTCTGCTCCCCGTTTCCAGAAGGTGACGCTGAATTTGCAGGGAGGCAAGAAATATGTGATAACACCCCAATCCCTCCCCAAAGACAGGAACTATATCACCCACGATGAGATAGTCAGGGGGAACTGATGGTGTTTACTTAAAGACGAGTGTGGTTAATTTATCTGTGGCGAACAGTTCGTTCGCCACTTTTTGTATGTCTTCGGATGTGACTTTATCGATGCTCTCGTAGAGATGGGTGATGTCTTTCTCCCAGCCATAGTGCAGGAAACTCTTGCCGAAGTCAAGAGCAAACTGTTCGTGGTTGTCGCAGGCGATGGCGATCTGGCCCTTCAGCTGTCGCTTGGCATTCTTAAGCTGTGTGGCACTGAGCGGTTTTTGCATCACCTTGTCGAGTTCGCGGCGTACCAGGCGCAGACATTTCCTGACATCGTGAGGATCGCAGCCGAAATACACGCTCCAGATGCCCGTGTCGCTATAGCTCACCATCGTACTTTCAACGGTATAGACCAGTCCGTTGCGCTCTCTGAGGGAGAGATTCAGACGGGCATTCATACCTGGTCCTCCTAAGATATTATTAAGTAGGTATAGGGGAATGCGAAGCGGGTGGTGGATGTCGTAGGCGCGTGTACCCAGCATCACGTGAGACTGGTGAGTGCCGAGAGAGCGGGTGTATAAGCCCCCTAAGA
>JAEEGG010007448.1_pt1 | contig 25234 bp, 12 predicted proteins | sample 9134161 | NCBI WGS metagenome assembly JAEEGG01 (sample SAMN16246543, study PRJNA631951) | gut metagenome | biome: gut microbiome; feature: rumen; material: CR-attached | host: Bos | place: Iran: Karaj | collected 2018-10 | reverse complement strand
GGAGGAGTTGCAGGCACTGGGTGTCGAGTATATTTAATGGGGCAGGATCGCGAAACGGTCGATCTAAGACGTAAGGTTTTCGTAAGAATTTGGTAAGACTCTGTTCAAGACTTGGACACAAACCTGTGGTATAACTTAATCAAGGTTTTCGAAGGAACGCTCGCAACCAGGATCGCGGCGGGAATCGAAAACGACATAATTACCGCGGGCGATGCCCGCAATACCCTACATTACTTTCACAGGAGGAAACTACGATGAAGAAATTAGTATTACTTGCAGCTGTTGCTGCAGCAGCATATGCAGTTACCAACAAGGATAAGATCGTTAAGCTTAAGGAGAAGGCTTGCGGTTGCAACGGTGAGTGCGAGTGCGAAGCAGCAGATGAAGATGCCGACGAGGAGTAATTGGTTTTTACCTATGTTACTCGATTCATAATAACCCCCATTTTAAGGTCTCTGCCTTCGGCAGGACCTAGTGCCCGAATATTTCTACACCGATCTATTCGGACATCCCCGATCTGTGAAAACAGATCGCCACTTTCTAACCTTTCAAGCAGAAACCGCGATGAAACCTACGTTCGTCGCGGTTTTTGTTTTCAGACTGAGCACATTGATTTGATTTTGAATTCATGATAATATACAAACGGAATGTGTGATTCCGTTCAAATACTCGTAAACGGAGGAAAGGATGTTATGGGATTTTTTGACAAATTAAAGGATGCAATGAAGCAGGCCTCGGAAAATGCGAACCGCAAAAACGCAGGTGCGCAACCGCAGGCAGCCCCGCAGAGCGCGCAGCCGGCGCAGGCTGCACATGCACCGCGTAAAGGAAACCTTCCGGAAGGCGTGATCATGGCGTTTCTCGACGAGAGGAATATGGAGCCGATCGTCTACGGAACCGATGAGAACGGCAAGGATCTGATCTTACGGGTCAGTGGCGCCGTTTATTTCAAACAGGATGATCCGGATGACACGGACCATGCGGTCCTTCGTAAGAAGGTCGCAGGCATTGCCCGCGAACATATCGTAGCAGGTATAAAGACGATCGATCCGGAGGATCTGAAATCGCTTCTGCTCCTGGCGAACCGGTTAGGCGGAGAGATCCTCGAGGATCTGAAGGCAAACGGTTATACCGCCAGCTACAAACTTCCGCTCATACTGACGCCTGTGCGCCGGCCGAACCCCGTGCCGGAAGAAGGTTCGGAAGAAAATTAAAAAAATTTTAAAAAAACTGTTGACAAACTCAAACAGTTGTATTAAGATGTGCTTAATTTGAATGATGTATGGCAAAGGCGCCACGGAGGATATCCGTGGCGCTTTTTTTGTACACACCTCAAAGATGCTCAGAATCAAGCAACCTGAGCGCGAAAGGGAGTAGCAATTGCCGAAAACGTCATTTAAAGAAATGATCACTTTTGAAGAAAGAGGCAGAGAAGATGTGCGTTGTAATGGGAATGAAAAAGAGAAATATCTCCCGCGCCGCATTTGAGAACCACATGAAGGTCACGACTTCCCGCGGACCGGATGGGATGCGGGTCATGCAGGCGGGCGATGGTTTCCTCGGTTTTCAGAGATTGTCCATCATGGGACTGACCGAGGCCGGTATGCAGCCGTTTGAACGAAACGGCAATATCGTCGTTTGTAACGGCGAGCTGTACGGCTTCCGAAACCAGAAGGCAAAACTGATCGAAGCCGGCTACTCATTCCGGAGCGACAGCGACTGTGAGATCATTCTCCCGATGTACGAACTGTACGGACGGAAGATGTTTTCTATGCTGGACGCGGAATTCGCCATGATCCTGTATGACGCTAAGGAGGGAGAATTGATCGCGGCCCGCGACCCGATCGGCATCCGGCCTTTGTTCTACGGATATGACGAATGCGGCGACATCTGTTTTGCCAGTGAAGCGAAGAACCTGGTCGGCCTGACCGAGAAGATCACACCGTTCCCTCCGGGGCACTATTATTACAAAGGCAAGTTCATCTGCTACAACGATTTGGCGGCGAGAAAGCCTTATGTGGACGATGACCTCGAGACCGTTTGCAAGAACATCCGCGAGAAACTGATCGCAGGCGTGGAAAAACGTCTGGATGCGGATGCAAAGATCGGTTTCCTGCTTTCGGGAGGCTTAGACAGCTCCCTGGTATGCGCGATCGCGACGAAGCTTTTGGGGCATCCGATCGAGACATTTGCCATCGGAATGAACGAAGACGCGATCGACCTGAAGTACGCGAAGGAGGTAGCCGAGTTCATCGGCAGCAACCATCACGAGATCATCATTAACAAGGACATCGTGCTGGGAGCACTTCGTGAAGTCATCGCGGCGCTGGGAACCTTCGATATCACGACGATCCGGGCCAGCATGGGCATGTACCTGATCTGCAAGGGCATTCGCGAGACGACCGACATACGGGTGCTTCTGACCGGCGAGATCTCCGAGGAGATCTTCGGTTACAAGTACACGGACTTCGCTCCGAACGCGGAGGAATTCCAGCTGGAAGCCGAGAAGAGACTTCGCGAACTGTACATGTACGATGTGCTCCGCGCCGACCGTTGCATTTCGGTCCACTCGATGGAAGCGCGCGTGCCGTTCGGCGATCTGGATTTCGTTTCGTACGTAATGTCGATCCCGCCGGAAAAGAAGATGAATGTCTACAACAAAGGAAAATACCTGCTGCGTCATGCGTTTGAGGGCTTGGGTTACCTGCCGCAGAACATTCTGATGCGGGAGAAGGCAGCATTTTCCGATGCGGTCGGGCATTCGATGGTAGACTACTTAAAGGCCTACGCCGAAGAAGTCTACAGCGATGAAGTTTTCAAAGAGAAATGCGCGGCTTACGATTACGTGCCGCCGTTCACGAAAGAGTCGCTGCTCTATCGCGAGATCTTTGAAGAGTACTATCCCGGTCAGGCAGAGATGATAAAGGATTTCTGGATGCCGAACAAAAACTGGGAGAACTGTGATGTCAACGATCCCTCCGCCCGTGTACTTAAGAACTACGGACAGAGCGGTTGTTAATAAAAAAGGAGGATATCAAAATGGATGTTACCAAGATTTTCGGAAGTATGGTATTTAACGACGATGTGATGAAGGAACGTCTTCCCAAGGATGTATACCGTGTTCTTCACAAGACCATCGATGACGGCGTGCATTTGCAGCTGGACATCGCGAACGTAGTTGCGGAGGCCATGAAGAATTGGGCCATCGAAAAAGGTGCGACGCACTTTACGCATTGGTTCCAGCCGATGACCGGAATCACCGCAGAGAAGCATGACGGCTTTATCGCTCCGGAAGGCAACGGACGTGTTTTGATGGAGTTCTCCGGTAAGGAACTCGTTAAGGGCGAGCCCGATGCATCCTCCTTCCCGTCCGGCGGTCTGCGCGCGACGTTTGAGGCACGCGGTTACACAGCCTGGGACCCGACCAGCTATGCATTTATCAAAGATGACACCCTGTGCATCCCGACCGCTTTCTGTTCCTACAGCGGCGAGGCACGGGATAAAAAGACACCGCTCCTGCGTTCCATGCAGGCGCTGGATAAGCAGGCCATTCGTATCTTACGTCTGTTCGGTGATACCACCGCAAAGCGTGTAATGACAACGGTCGGACCGGAGCAGGAGTACTTCCTGATCGACTGCAGCGTTTATAAGCGCCGCCCCGACCTGATCTACACCGGACGTACACTGTTCGGCGCGAAGCCGCCGAAGGGCCAGGAAATGGAAGATCACTACTTCGGTATGATCAAGCCCAGAGTTAAGGCTTACATGAAAGAGCTGGATGAGGAACTTTGGAAGCTCGGCATCCTGTCGAAGACCGAGCATAACGAAGTAGCTCCGGCACAGCATGAATTGGCCCCGATCTTCTCGACGACCAACATTGCAACGGATCACAACCAGTTGACGATGGAACTGATGAAGATCGTTGCAGGCAAGCACCACATGGTATGCCTGCTGCATGAGAAGCCTTTCGCAGGTGTAAACGGATCCGGTAAGCATAACAACTGGTCCATGTCGACCGATACCGGAAAGAACCTTCTGGAGCCCGGTGATACGCCGTCCCAGAACGCGCAGTTCCTGCTCTTCCTGATGGCAGTCATCAAGGCAGTAGATGAATATCAGGGTCTGCTCCGTATGTCGGTTGCTTCTGCGGCAAATGATCACCGTCTCGGCGCGAACGAGGCACCGCCCGCGATCATGAGTGTATTCATCGGCGACGAGCTCGATGCGATCCTTAAGTCAATCGAGGAGGGTACCGATTATCATGATCCTGAGAAGAAGCTGATGAGCATCGGCGCTTCGGTTCTGCCGCACATCCCTTGCGATACGACAGACCGTAACCGTACTTCACCGGTTGCATTTACCGGTAATAAATTCGAGTTCCGTTCCCTCGGTTCTTCCGCATCGATCTCCGGTCTGAACATCGTTCTGAACACGATCGTTGCCCAGACCCTCAGTGAGTACGCAGAGATCCTGGAGAAGGCAGATGACTTTGATGCAGCGCTCAACAAACTGATCCGTGATGAGATCGTTAAGCATAAGAGGGTCATCTTCAACGGCAACGGTTACTCCGAGGAGTGGGTACAGGAAGCCGAGAAGCGCGGCCTGCTGAACCTGAAGACGACTCCGGATGCACTTGGATCGTTCATTGAGCCGAAGAACATGAAGACCTTCGAGGATCAGGGCGTATATTCCGAGTCCGAGATCAAGGCGCGCTACGAGATCCTGCATGAGAACTACTACAAGACCATCAACATCGAAGCATTGACCATGATCTCCATGGTGAAAAACAACATCACCGCAGCCGTTGCGAAATACGAGGCGGTCCTGGCCGATGTGATCCTGAAGAAGAGCCAGGTACTGTCGAAGGACGCATGCATCGCTGAGGAGAGCCTGCTGAAGCACATTTCCCGTCTGGCATGCAGCCTGCAGTGCAAGCTCGGTAAGCTGGAAGAGGATGTCGCTAAGGAGAAGGAACTGACGGATGTTGTCGCTCTGGCGAAGTATCATCAGGAAGTGATCCTGGCCGACATGGCAGCACTTCGTGAGGTAGTCGACGAACTCGAGCCGATGATCCCGAGCGATCTGTGGCCGTACCCGACCTACGCTGAGATCCTGTACAGCGTACGGTATCAGCCGGTATAATTTGACGTTTTTCTTAACCAATCTCTCATAATACATGGCATCGCCTGGCGGTGCCGAAGCAATTTCATAAACGAAGGTGCAACGGGGCACGAAAGGAACCGGAGCACCTTCGTTTTTTGATCTTGCGAGTCTTGCCAAAGCAGGACTTTAAATCAAAAAACAAAGGTTGTAGAGCTTACTTTGGGAGGAACTGCAACGAGGAGGTTATTATGGATACTGGTAGCATTATGAGTTTGATCGACGAAAAAGTGTTCGGCGTCTGGTTTTTGATCGGCGCGGCACTCGTTTTCTGGATGCAGGCAGGTTTCGCCATGGTCGAGACCGGTTTCGCCCGTGCGAAAAACGCCGGCAACATCCTGATGAAGAACCTGATGGACTTCTGTATCGGTACCGTGACGTTCATCCTGATCGGTTTCGGTCTGTTCCTGGGTGAGGACGCACTCGCCGGTTTTCTGGGAATGCCGAACTTCGATATCTTTACGGATTACGCACATTTTGACTGGAGCAACTTCGTATTTAACCTGGTATTCTGCGCGACGACTGCGACGATCGTTTCCGGCGCCATGGCAGAACGTACCCGTTTCCTTTCCTACTGCGTTTATTCGGCGATCATCTCCGCGGTCATTTACCCGATCGAAGCGCACTGGACCTGGGGCGGCGGCTGGCTCGCAAAGATGGGCTTCCATGATTTCGCAGGTTCCAACTGCATCCACATGGTCGGCGGTATCTGCGCCCTGATCGGTGCCATCATGGTAGGTCCCCGTATCGGTAAGTTTGTAAAAGATAAGGCCGGCAAGGTCACAAAGGTCAATGCTTTCCCCGGCCACAACATCACGCTCGGCGCCCTGGGTGTATTCATCCTGTGGCTCGGCTGGTATGGTTTCAACGGTGCTGCTGCAACCAGCGTTGAGCAGCTCGGCGCTATCTTCGTAACCACTACGATCGCTCCCGCGGTAGCGACGGTCGTATGTATGATTTTCACCTGGATCCATTACGGCTAGCCCGATGTTTCCATGTGTCTCAACGCTTCTCTCGCAGGTCTGGTAGCGATCACCGCTCCCTGTGATGTAGTTGACGCAGCCGGCGCTTCCATTATCGGTGCGATCTCCGGTCTCGTAGTTATCTTCGGTATCTGGCTTCTGGATCACAAGCTTCACGTTGACGACCCTGTCGGCGCTGTCGCCGTTCACATGTGCAACGGTATCTTCGGTACCCTTGCTGTAGGTCTGTTCGCTACTGACACTGCTCCCACCTATGCATTGGCAGACTCTGCCGGCAACCCGATGCTGGGTCTGTTCTACGGCGGCGGTTTCAAACTTCTGGGCATCCAGACTTTGGGTATGCTCGCAACCGCAGCTTGGACAGCTGTCACCATCTTTATCACATTTACGATCATCAAGAAGATCTTCGGCCTTCGTGTTACCGAAGAAGAGGAGCTTACAGGTCTCGATATCACGGAGCACGGTCTTGCTTCCGCATACTCCGGTTTCTCCATCATGGATGTTACCGGCATGGAGATGGCGGTCAATGAGAACACCAATCTCGGTGTCAGCGATTACGGCGACGCATCGCAGGCGATGGTCGACGCCGCTGTAAAGGTAAATGCAGCGCCCGTCATGAGCACGGCAACGATGCACAAAGTCGTTATCATCGCTAAACTGGCTCGCTACGAGCAGCTGAAGAAGGCGCTCAACGATCTCGGCGTTACCGGTATGACGGTCACACAGGTCATGGGCTGCGGTATCCAGAAGGGTGCCGGTGAGAAGTACCGTGGTATTGAAATGGATGCCACCCTGCTTCCGAAGGTAAAGGTCGAAGTCGTAGTCAGCAAGATCCCGGTGGCAGATGTCATCGAGGCTTCGAAGAAGGCACTTTACACCGGTCATATCGGTGATGGTAAGATCTTCGTATACGGCGTAGAGCAGGTCGTTAAGGTACGTACCGGCGAGGAAGACTTCGCAGCATTGCAGGATGTAGAATAAGCGGTGCTTATACCACCTATTACCGAATATAGGTTTTTCTTCTGAAAGAGAGGAAAAACGCCATAAAAACAGGAAAAAAGCATTGACACAAATAAGTCCAAGTGCTAAAATGCTTTCTTAGAAAGCAAAGGCGCTTTGATGGGTGTAACAGCCCTTCAAAGCGTCTTTTTGTATTTCCGGGAAGGCATTTTCCGTAGTATCGACAAAGGAGCAGTTAAGATGGAAAAGTACGAATATCATCCGATCGAACATGATGCCTGCGGTATCGGCGCCGTGGCAAATATCGACGGCGAGGCAAGCTATGAGACGATGTCCGACGCATTGTCCATCGTGGAAAAACTCGAGCACCGCGCAGGCAAGGACGCCAGCGGAAGCGTCGGAGACGGCGTGGGCATCCTGTTGCAGGTGAGCCATGATTTCTTTTCAAAAGCAGCGGCAGAGCAGGGGATCTCTGTAGGCGGTGCCGGAGACTACGGCATCGGTATGATCTTTTTGCCGGCCGATGAAATGAAGCGCACTTTCTCGATGCGGATGTTGCAGATGATCGCGGCGAAGGAAGGCCTTAAGTTCCTGGGCTGGCGTAAGGTTCCGACGCATCCGGAGATCCTGGGTCAGGTGGCTCTGGACTCGATGCCTGCAATCTATCAGTGCTTCCTGGGACGCCCGGAGCATGTGGCGCGCGGCCTGGATTTCGACCGCCGTCTGTACGTAGTTCGCCGCGAATATGAGCAGAGTGCCGATGATGCTTATGTTTGCTCGCTTTCGTCCCGTACGATCGTTTATAAGGGTATGTTTTTGGTCAAGCAGCTGCGTGCGTTCTACGATGATCTGCGCAGCACCGATTACAAGACCGCGATCGCTATCGTGCATTCTCGTTTCTCGACGAATACGAACCCTTCGTGGGACCGTGCGCATCCGTACCGCATGATCGCGCACAACGGCGAGATCAACACGATCCGCGGTAACATCGACCGTATGCTCGCCCGTGAGGAAACCATGAAGAGCCGGATCTTTGCCGAGGATCTGGATAAGGTTTACCCCGTTGTCAGCCTGTCGGGCTCGGACTCTGCGATGTTCGACAACACGATCGAGTTCTTATATATGAATGGGATGCCGCTGCCGCTGGCTATGATGATCACGGTACCGGAGCCCTGGAAGCATAATGAGTACATGGAGCGTACGAAGAAGGATTTCTATCATTACTACGCTACCATGATGGAGCCGTGGGACGGACCGGCGGCCATGCTGTTTTCGGACGGCGAGTTGCTCGGCGCGACGCTGGACCGCAACGGTCTGCGCCCTTCCCGCTACTATGTAACGGACGACAACCGTCTGATCCTCGCATCCGAGGTCGGTGTGCTGGACATTGACCCCGCGCATATCGTGAAGAAGTCGCGCCTGGAGCCCGGTCGCATGCTGCTCGTTGACACGAAGAGTAAGCGGATCATCTCCGACGAAGAGTGTAAATCGATCTATGCGAATAAGGAGCCTTACGGCGAATGGCTGGACCAGAACCTCAGGCATCTCGCGGATCTGAAGATCCCGAATAAGAAGATCCCGACGCACACGCAGGAGATGCGTGACCGTCTGTATAAGGCGTTTGGCTACACCTACGAGGACGTGAAGGATCTGATCCTGCCCATGGCGAAAAACGGTATCGAGCCGACGGTTTCCATGGGACACGACGTTCCGCTGGCGGTTTTAAGCCGAAGACATCAGTCGCTGTTCAACTATTTCAAGCAGTTGTTCGCGCAGGTCACGAACCCGCCGATCGACTCGCTGCGTGAGAAGATCGTCACCGATACGACCGTTTATATCGGTTCGGACGGAGACCTGCTGACCGAGAAGAGCGAGAACTGCCGCATGCTGGAGATCAACCACCCGATTCTGACCGGCGTGGACGTTATGAAGATCAAGAGCCTGGATACGGAGAGCCTGAAGAGCACGACGGTATCCCTGCTGTTTTATAAGAATACCTCCCTGAAGAAGGCCGTGGAGCAGCTCAATATCCGCGTGGATAAAGAGGTCGCTTCCGGAAAGAATATCATCATCCTGTCCGACCGCGGCGTGGATGAGAACCACATGGCGATCCCTTCACTGCTGGCTGTTTCCAGTGTGGAGCAGCATCTGGTGCTCACGAAGAAGCGCACGGCGGTGTCGATCATCCTCGAGAGTGCGGAGCCGCGTGACGTACATCAGATGGCCGTTCTGCTGGGCTTCGGCGCACGGGCCATCCACCCGTATCTGGCACACGAATGCATCGCCGAGATGATCGACCTGGGCATTCTGGATAAGGATTACCACACCGCGATCGAGGATTACAACTCGGCGATCCTGAACGGTATCGTAAAGATCGCGGCGAAGATGGGTATTTCCACGATCCAGTCCTACCAGTCGGCACGTATCTTCGAGGCGATCGGCCTGTCGAAGGATGTGATGGATCAGTATTTCACCGGTACGGTGAGCCGGGTCGGCGGCATCGGCATCCGCGAGATCGAAGAGGGCGTTTTGTTCCGCCACAATCATGCGTTCGATCCGCTGGAACTGGGCGTGGACACACGTCTGGATTCGACCGGTTTCCACTCACTGCGCAGCGGTGAGGGTGCGGAGGATCATCTTTACGATCCGACCACGATCGTGAACCTGCAGCGTGCGGTACGCACCGGGGATTATGCGAAGTTTAAGGAATATACGGCATTGGTCGATGCACAGGACCGTCCGCACACCCTGCGCGGCCTGCTCGATATGGTATCGGATCGCGCGCCGATCGATATCAGTGAAGTAGAGCCCGCGGAAAGCATTGTCCGCAGATTTAAAACGGGCGCCATGAGCTACGGTTCGCTGTCCCAGGAGGCACATGAGACCCTGGCGATCGCGATGAACCGCCTGGGCGGTAAGTCGAACACCGGTGAGGGCGGCGAAGCCAGCGAGCGCTACGGCACAGAAAAGAACAGCGCGATCAAGCAGGTCGCTTCGGGACGTTTCGGCGTTACGAGCGCGTATCTGCGCAGCGCAAAGGAAATACAGATCAAGATGGCGCAGGGCGCGAAGCCCGGCGAGGGCGGACACCTTCCGGGTAAGAAGGTCTACCCGTGGGTCGCGGCGACGCGGTTCTCCACACCGGGTATCTCGCTGATCTCGCCGCCGCCGCACCATGATATCTATTCGATCGAGGATCTGGCGCAGCTGATCTACGATTTGAAGAATGCCAATCGCGACGCCCGGATCAATGTAAAACTGGTATCCGAGGCTGGCGTCGGCACGATTGCGTCTGGCGTTGCAAAAGCCGGTGCGCAGGTCATCCTGATCTCGGGCTATGACGGCGGTACCGGAGCGGCTCCGCCCAGCAGCGTGCATCATGCAGGTCTGCCCTGGGAGCTGGGCCTGGCGGAAGCACATCGCAGCCTGATCGAAAGCGGCCTCCGTTCCCGCGTGACCATCGAGACCGATGGTAAGCTGATGAGCGGCCGTGACGTAGCCATTGCGGCACTTCTGGGCGCTGAGGAGTTCGGTTTCGCGACGGCTCCGCTGGTATGCATGGGCTGCATGATGATGCGTGTCTGCTCGAAGGATACCTGTCCGGTCGGCATCGCGACGCAGAATAAAGAACTGCGTAAGCGCTTCGCAGGCAAGCCGGAGCACGTAATGAACTTCATGCTGTTCATCGCTGAGGAACTGCGTGAGATCATGGCACAGCTCGGTTTCAAGACGGTGGAAGAGATGATCGGCCGAAGCGACATCCTGCACGTGCGTAAGCACCCGATCACGAAGCGCGCCGGTATGGTAGATCTGGCGGCAGTGATCGACCCGACCTACGCAGAATTCGAGAAGCGTCATTTCGATCCGAAAGACATTTATGATTTCAAACTTTCCGAGACACCGGATATGAAGCAGTTGCTGCCGTATTTCGCGGATGTCCTTAATGGAAAGAAGAGTGAAAAGAAGCCTGTTACGGTTCAGGTTTCCAGCACCGATCGGAGCTTCGGTACCATCCTCGGTTCGGAGATCACGCTGAAACTGGGCAGCGACGTTAAGGACGATACCTTCCGCGTTGAGGCAGTCGGCGGCGGCGGACAGTCGTTCGGCGCATTCCTTCCGAAGGGCCTGACGATCCGCCTGACGGGCGATGCAAACGACGGCGTCGGCAAGGGATTGTCCGGCGGTAAGCTCATCATTGTCCCGCCGAAGAACGCGGGCTATGCGGCCGATGAAAACATTATCATCGGTAACGTTGCGCTGTACGGCGCGACCTCCGGTACGCTCTATGCGAGCGGTATCGCGGGCGAGCGTTTCTGCGTTCGTAACTCGGGCGCAACGGCGGTAGCTGAAGGCTGCGGCGATCACGGTCTGGAGTATATGACCGGCGGTCTGGCCGTGATCCTGGGACCGACCGGTAAGAACCTGGCAGCCGGCATGAGCGGCGGTATCGCGTATGTTCTGGATGAACATCACGATCTGTACCGCCGGATCAACAAGGAGATGGTATCCTTCGGTGAGGTCACCGAGAAGGAAGACAAGGAGCGCCTGCACGCGATCCTAAAGGACTACGCGGAGGCGACCGGTTCGAAGAAAGCGGCCCAGATTCTGGAGCAGTTTGAAGAAAAACTGCCGTACTTCAAGAAGATCGTGCCCATCGGCTACAGCCGGATGCTTAAGACCATCGCAAAGTACGAGGCAAAGGGCGTGAGCCACGACACGGCAGTCCTGGAAGCATTTGAAGAGATCGCAAAGGAGGGTTGATCATGGGAAAGCCTACCGGATTTTTGGAATATGAACGACAAGAAAATACGGATGTGCCGGTATCTGCCCGGATTACGAACTTTCGTGAATTTCACGAGCCGCTGACGCCGGAGAAACGGCGGACGCAGGGCGCACGCTGCATGAACTGCGGCGTTCCCTTCTGCCAGTCGGCCATGCGCTTAAACGGCATGGTGACGGGCTGTCCGTTGCACAACCTGATCCCGGAGTGGAACGAGGAAGTCTATCTGGGCAATGACGCGCACGCGTTCAACCGCCTGGCGAAGACCTCAAACTTCCCGGAGTTCACCGGAAGAGTGTGCCCGGCCCTGTGCGAGAAGGCCTGCATCAACGGCATGTGCGGTTCGCCGGTCACCATCCATGATAATGAACTGTTTATTATAGAAACGGCATTTAAAGAGGGATTCATAAAGCCGATGCCGCCGAAGGTACGCAGCGGCAAGAAGGTCGCTGTCATCGGCAGCGGCCCTTCGGGACTCGCGACAGCGGATACGCTGAACCACCGTGGCCACAGTGTGACGGTCTATGAGCGCAGCGACCGCATCGGCGGCCTGCTGATGTACGGCATCCCGAACATGAAACTCGATAAATCCGTGATCCTGCGCCGTCAGGCGCTGATGGAAGCGGAGGGCGTGACCTTCAAGACCGGCGTGAACGTCGGCGTGGACGTGAGCGCGCAGGAGCTTCTTTCGCAGTATGACGCGATCGTTTTGTGCTGCGGCGCGAAGCAGGCCCGGGCCCTGGCAGGAATTGACCCGAAGACCATGGGCGGCGTGTACTACGCGGTGGATTTCCTGACCGCGACCACGAAGGCACTGCTGGATAACGATATCGCCAGTCGCGAGATGAGCGAGCTGGAGGCAGCCGGCGGTTACATTTCCGCGAAGGGTAAGAACGTCGTCGTAGTCGGCGGCGGTGACACGGGCAATGACTGCATCGGTACGGTGATCCGCCACGGCTGCAAGTCGGTGATGGCGCTGGAGATGATGGCGCAGCCGCCGAAGGAACGCGCGGCGAACAACCCCTGGCCCGAATGGCCCAAGGTCGAAAAGACCGACTACGGCCACCAGGAAGCCATTGAGCGGTTCGGAAAGGATCCGCGCCGCTATGAGACGACGGTGAAGGAAGCGATCTGCGACGAGAAAGGCAATCTGAAGGAGCTCGTGATCGCGAAGGTGCGTTTTGTGGACCGGAAGCTGGAGATCATAGAAGGCAGCGAGGAGACGATCCCCTGCGAGCTTCTGCTGATCGCGGCCGGCTTCGTGGGCTGCGAGCGCTACGTGCCGGAGGCATTTTCCGTAAGCGTAGGTCCGAGGGGCAGCGTTGCTACGGCGGAGTCTTCCTATGCGACCGATGTGCCGAAGGTATTCACTGCGGGCGACATGCACCGCGGCCAGTCTCTGGTCGTCTGGGGCGTAGCCGAAGGCCGTGCCTGCGCGCAGGAAGTTGATAAATATTTGATGGGATACAGCAATCTGTGATCCCCGGGGGTATACATTTTTACGAATTATGGGTCTTAAGCGGACCTGTAACGAGGTGGTCGTATGAGAGGTAATGTGAACGAAGAATGCGGTGTGTTCGGCATCTGGCAGCCCGAGGAAGGGCAGGTAGCGCAGATCGTGTATCACGGTCTGGTGGCCCTGCAGCATCGCGGCGAGGAGGCAGCAGGCATCGCGGTGAACCGCGGACGCGTGATCACGTGTGATAAGGATCTCGGTCTGGTGAGTGAAGTATTTACACGGGAGCGCCTTTCGCGTCTGGGCCCGGGCAATATGGCCGTGGGCCATGTGCGGTATTCGACGAGCGGTTTTTCCACGAAGGAAAATGCACAACCCATGCTGGTAAAGCATATCAAGGGACAGCTTGCGATCACGCACAACGGAAACCTGGTAAATTCATCCGCACTTCGGCGGGAGCTGGAGGAGCAGGGATGTATCTTCCATACGACCAGTGATACCGAGGTGATCTCTTACATCATCACGCGGCAGCGCCTCGTGACCCCATCCATCGAGGCGGCGGTCGAAAAGGCCATGGGCATCCTGGACGGCGCGTATTCGCTGGTTCTGATGTCTCCGGCGAAGCTGATCGCGGTGCGCGACCCGCACGGTTTTAAGCCGTTGTGCATGGGCAGGATCCGGGAGACCGGCGCCATCGTGTTCGCTTCGGAAACCTCGGCGCTCGCGGCGGTCGGCGCACAGTTTGAGCGTGACATCCGGCCCGGTGAGATCGTGGTGGTGGAAGCGGGACAGGTAAGGAGCATTACCGATCACTGTGATACCGAAAAACGCAGTTTATGCATCTTTGAACATATTTATTTCGCACGGCCCGACTCGAAGATCGATGGTGTATTTGCCAATGATTTCCGCGTGGAAGCGGGAAAGAGTCTGGCGAGAAGCGAGAAGGTCGACGCGGACATCGTCATCGGAGTGCCCGACTCGGGGCTTTCCGCAGCGCTGGGATACTCGGAAGAGTCCGGTCTGCAATACGAGATCGGTCTGATCAAAAACAAATACATTGGCCGGAGCTTCATAGCTCCGTCGCAGGAAGAACGGGCGGATATGGTGCACATGAAGCTCTCGTGTGTGGAGCCTGCCGTAAAAGGAAAGAGGGTCGTACTGATCGATGACTCGATCGTCCGCGGTACCACGAGCGCGCAGATCGTCAAACTGCTTAAGGACGCCGGCGCGAAAGAGGTACATATGCGGATCTCATCGCCCCCGTTCATGAACCCGTGTTACTACGGGACGGACATCGACTCACGGGAACACCTGATCGCGTGCAGGATGTCGATCCCCGAGATCAGTGATTTCATCGGGGCGGACAGTCTGGCATTTCTGAAGGTCGACGCGGCCCGGGATATCCTGGCGCGGCTGATGCAGGTTCCCGAGGAACAGGTCGGCGTTTGCACCGCTTGCTTCGACGGAAAATATCCGACGGCGGTGCCGGAGCATTATGAGAAAAACCGCTTTGAAACAAGGGAGGTATCGGCGTGAAGGCATATCTGATCTTAGAGGACGGAACGACATATTGCGGAACGAGCGTGGGTGCTCCTGCGGAGGTGATCGCGGAGATCGTGTTCAACACCTCGATGACCGGGTATCTGGAGATATTAACAGACCCGTCGTACTGCGGACAGGCGGTCGTGTTTACCTATCCGCTGATCGGAAATTACGGCATATGTTTCGATGACATGGAGTCGAAAAACATCTGGCCGAAGGCGATGATCGCCCGCAATATTTCCGATATCCCGAGTAACTTCCGCTCGGAGAATACATTGCCCAATCTCCTGAAGAAATACCACATACCCGCGATCAGCGGCATCGACACGCGGGCACTGACGAAGCATCTGCGGACGGCCGGTACCATGAACGGCATGATCACCACGAAGGAGTACCTTCAGGAAGATCTTCCGAAACTTCTGATGAAGATCCGCGGATATAAGGTCACGGACGGCGTCCGGATGACCACCGCGAGGGAAGCAGAAGAATACGCGCCGACAGCTCCGTCGATCGGAAAACGGGTGGCGCTTTATGATATGGGTGAAAAGGAAAATATCCTGCGGAGTCTGCGGGCGCGCGGGATCACGGTGAAGAATTTTCCGGCGACCGCGAGTGCGAAAGAGATCCTCGCTTACCGTCCGGACGGCATCATGATCTCCAACGGACCGGGTGATCCGAAGGATAATTTCCATGTAATACAGGAATTAAAAGAGATCTACGCGAGCGATGTTCCGGTGTTCGCGATCTGTCTGGGGCACCAACTGATGGCGCTGGCAACCGGCGCGGACACCTACAAACTGCCTTACGGACATCGCGGCGCGAACCACCCGGTGAAGGATCTTGAGACCGGACGTGTGTACATCACGTCGCAGAACCACGGTTACGCGGTCGACATGAACACCGTCGATCCGAAGATCGCCGTTGCGGCGTATGAGAACGTCAATGATAAGACCAATGAAGGTCTGCGGTATGTGGACCGGAATATATTGACCGTACAGTTCCACCCGGAGGCGAGTCCGGGACCGAAGGATACGGAAGAACTGTTTGATCGTTTTGTGGAAATGATGGAGGCGCAGCATGCTGGATCGTTCTATTAAAAAAGTGCTGGTGATCGGCTCGGGTCCGATCGTTATCGGACAGGCAGCGGAATTCGACTATGCCGGAACGCAGGCGTGTAAGGCGCTGCGCGAAGAGGGCGTCGAGGTCGTTCTGCTGAACTCGAACCCGGCTACGATCATGACGGATAAAGACGTAGCGGACCATGTATACATCGAGCCGCTGACGGTTGAGGTAGCCGAGAAGGTCATCGAGAAAGAGAAGCCCGATTCGCTGTTGGCGACGCTGGGCGGCCAGGCCGGCCTGAACATGGCGATGGCGTTGTCGGAGAATGGTTTCTTAGACTCCCACAATGTACGCCTGATCGGTACGGGCACCGAGGGCATTAAGAAGGCGGAGGACCGCTTGCTGTTTAAGGAGACCATGGCGAAGATCGGCGAGCCCGTTGCGGCCTCGGAGGTCGTTTCCTCCCTGGAGGACGGTGTGGCGGCTGCTGCGCGCATCGGTTACCCGGTCGTCCTGCGTCCGGCCTACACCTTAGGCGGCGCCGGCGGTGGTATTGCGGAGAATGAAGAGCAGTGCCGCACGATCTTGGAGAACGGTCTGCGCCTGTCCCGTGTGCATGAGGTGCTCGTGGAGCGCTGCATCGCGGGCTGGAAGGAGATCGAGTACGAGGTCATGCGGGATCATGCGGGCAATGTGATCACGGTCTGTAGCATGGAGAACATCGACCCGGTCGGCGTACATACCGGCGATTCGGTCGTAGTGGCGCCGACGCAGACATTGGCCGATAAAGAGTATCAGATGCTGCGTAGCGCGGCGCTGAACATCATACAGGAACTGAAGATCGAGGGCGGCTGCAACGTGCAGTTCGCACTGGACCCCGAGAGTTTTGAATATTGCGTTATCGAGGTAAATCCCCGTGTATCGCGTTCGTCCGCGCTGGCGTCGAAGGCGACCGGCTATCCGATCGCGAAGGTAGCGGCGAAGATCGCCCTCGGATTTACACTGGACGAGATCAAAAACGCGGTGACCGGTAAGACCTACGCCTGCTTCGAGCCGGCGCTGGACTACTGCGTCGTTAAGATGCCGCGCCTGCCGTTCGATAAGTTCGTTACGGCGGACCACCACCTGAGCACGCAGATGAAGGCGACGGGTGAGGTCATGGCTATTTCGAGTTGCTTCGAAGGAGCTCTGATGAAGGCGATGCGAAGCCTGGAGCAGCACGTGGACGCGTTGCTGAGCTACGATTATTCCGCGGTCGATGATAACGCCCTGCGGAAGATGATCGCCGACACCGACGACCGCCGCATCTGGACCATCGCGGAGGCGATGCGCCGCGGCATGAGCGGTTATGAGATCCACATGCTGACGAAGATCGATGAGTGGTTTATTAAGAAGATCGGCAACCTTCTCGACATGGAACAGCGTCTGTCTTCCGAGCCGATGAGCGTGCATCTGCTACGTGCAGCGAAGCACATGGAATACCCCGACAGCGTGATCGCGAAACTCTCCGGTATGACCGAAGAGGAAGTCTATGCGATGCGTATGGAGAACCAGATCACGGCGGGCTTCAAGATGGTCGACACCTGTGCCGCCGAATTCGACGCGATGACTCCGTATTACTACTCGGATTACGGTGTGGAAAATGAAGCATTGCCCGAGGACACCGGTAAAAAGAAGGTGCTGATCTTAGGATCGGGTCCGATCCGGATCGGCCAGGGAATCGAGTTCGACTTCTGCAGCGTGCATTCGACCTGGGCGTTCGCGAAGGAAGGCTACGAGACCATTATCATCAACAACAACCCCGAGACCGTCTCGACGGACTACACCTGTTCGGACAAGCTGTATTTCGAGCCTCTCTTCCCCGAGGACGTCATGAACGTCATCGAGCTGGAGCGGCCGGAGGGCGTCATCGCCACCCTGGGCGGCCAGACGGCCATCAACCTTGCCCAGCCGCTGCGCGACCGGGGAGTGACCATTATCGGGACCGACTCCGACGCGATCGACCGCGCCGAGAACCGCGACCTGTTCGAGAAGCTCCTGCTCTCCCTCAGTATCCCTCAGCCCGCCGGGCGGGCCGTCACCGGCATGGATGCGGGCATCGCCGCCGCGCGGGAGATAGGCTACCCCGTCCTTGTACGCCCGAGCTTCGTGCTCGGAGGCCGGGCCATGCAGATCGTCGCCAAAGAGGACACTATGTGGGAGTATCTGCACACCGCTGTGGAGATCGACGCCGACAAGCCGGTCCTCGTCGACAAGTACATCCGCGGCAAGGAGGTCGAGGTCGACGCCGTCTGCGACGGCACGCACGTCTTCGTGCCCGGCATCATGGAGCTCGTCGAGCGAACCGGCGTCCATTCGGGCGACTCCATCAGCGTCTATCCCTCGTACACGCTCTCGGAGGCCGTGAAGGAGACCATCCTCGACTACACGGAGAAGCTGGGGCCTGCCATAGGCATCGTCGGCCTCTACAACATCCAGTTCATAGTCGACCCCTCGGAGAAGGTATACGTCATAGAGGTCAATCCCCGCTCGTCCAGGACCGTTCCCTTCCTGTCCAAGGCCACCGGCTACAACCTGGCCGATATAGGCACCATGGCCATGTTGGGCGTGTCCCTGCCCGAGCAGGGCATCTTCTGCCGCTACCCTAAGGAAAAGAGCCGCTACTACGTCAAGGTCCCGGCCTTCTCCTTCGCCAAGCTGCGCGGCATGGACGCGTATCTCTCGCCGGAGATGAAGTCCACCGGCGAGGCCATAGGCTACGACGCCAAGCTCCACAGGGCCGCCTACAAGGCGATGATCGCCGCCGGCCTGACGCTGCGCAATTACGGCACGGTGCTGGTGAGCGTCGCCGACGAGGACAAGGAGGAGACCGTTCCGCTGGTCCGCCGCTTCTACGACATGGGCTTCAACATCGAGGCGACCACCCTCACGGGCGAGGTCCTCAGGGCCCACGGCATACGGACCAGGATCCGGCACAAGCCGAGCGAGAACAGCGACGAGGTCCTCGAGTCCATCCGTGCCGGCTACGTCAGCTACGTGATCAACACGAGGGCCATCCTCTCCGGCGTCCATTACGGCGACGGCGCGGCAATACGCCGGGCCGCCATCCGGAACAACATTACCATGCTGACGTCGCTCGACACCGTCCGGCTGCTCCTGGACGTGCTCGAGGAGGTGACCATGGGCGTGTCGACGATAGACGCGGAATAAAAAGGACTGCCGCTCGGGGCAGTCCGGACACCGCGGACGCGGCAATGATCCGCGGAAGGCACGTTCAGACGAAAGAACGCCGCCGGCGCAGCAGCTGCGCCGGCGGCAAACTTTACCTTTTGCCGTTTGCAATTTGCAATTAGCTATCGCGATTTGCAAAAAACGACATACAGTCCTCACTCCCTCAGCTCCGGCCCCTTCTCCCCCATCTTCCAGACGGTCTTGAAGTCCCAGCCCTTGAACGAGGACTGGCTGAGAGCAGCCGAGGCTGACAGGCCCGTGACGATCCTGGCCGGGACGGAGACGTAGGCGCCGGCATAGGCGGAGGAGGCCGAGAACTCGAGCGGCCTTGCGAACTCGTCCGCCCTGTCCAGGGTGTAGTTCGCGCTCACGCCGGAATACATCTTCGTCTTCAGGCCCCTGACCGGGATGAATCTTGAGAGGTCGTCGGCGACGTAACCGACCAGCGAGCAGCGGTAGCGCGCGTCGCAGGCGGCGTCGAGCGTCCCGCCCGAGAAGCAGTACGAGAGCCTGAACGCCGTCGGCGAGCTCTCGGTCCCGGAGGCGGAGAGACAGCCGATCAGCGAGCCCGACGGCGCCCAGAGCGTCAGCAGGAGGGTGTCGCCCGGCCCCTCTGCCGGCACGGAGAGGCTGACCGCCGAGGCCGAGACGTCGCAGTACGAGCAGCAGTTCTTTACGTTCGAGTTGCCCTCGCACAGGCCGATAAGGCCCCCGCAGAAGCTGCGCCCGCTGACCGTCCCGTACGAAGAGGTGAGCGTCATGGTGCCGGAATAATAGCCGGCGATGCCGCCGCAGCCGTAGCCGTCGCCCGAGACGGAGGCGTCGGACCTGCAGCCCGTCACGGTCCCGGTGATCTCGCCGGCAATGCCGCCGGTCCTGGCCCCTCCGGAGGAGCAGATCTCGCCCGCGACCCTGACCGATCTGACGGTGGTGCCGGTCGCCCGGCCCGCCAGGATGCCCGCCGCCCCGCCGGCAACGGTGCCGGCGCACGAGGCGGTGACCGTAAGATTCTGGACCGTGCACTTGCCGAGCTCCGCGAAGAGCCCGAAGGCGTCCGTGCACGTGTCCCTGTACGGGGCTTCCGCCGGCACGCCCAGGCGCAGGCCGGTGATGCTGAAGCCCGCCCCGTCGTAGTGATGGAAGAAACTGCCGCGCCCGTATCCGACGGGCGTCCAGATCTCATACCCCGACAGGTCGAGGTCGCAGGTCTGGCGGAAATACAGCGTCGACGTGCAGTAGGCGGTGTACTTCAGGTTGTCCAGGTCCTCGGGCGAGCTTATAAGGAACGGGCTGGCCGAACTGCCCTTCCCCTTCCACAGGACGGGGACGGTGGGCTTTACGGTGACCGTGGCGTAAATCTTGCTGCTGTACTGCGATGTGCATTTTATGGTTATCGAGGTGACCTTCCAGGAGTTAAGGACCCCGTCCTGCGAGATGGAGGCGTAGGACGAGCCGGACGATATAGACCAGGTCACGCGGCGGTCGTCGGCGTCCTCCGGCAGGACCTTTGCGGTGAACCTGACCGGCTGGCCGACGTAGACGCTGTCGAGGACGGTGATCTTTACCGACTTCACCGGGACGGTCGCCGGGGCCTGCGTCTCCGCTCCCGTCTGCCCGTCCGAGGTCTCCGGAGCCACTGACGTCTCGGGAGTTCCGGACGTCTCGGGGGTCCCTGAAGTCTCGGGAATTCCGGACGTCTCCGGAGGCCCGGAGGTCTCCGGAGGCCCGGAAGTCTCACCGGAGGACGACCCGCCGGAGGAATCGGCCGGCCCCGGAGAGCTCTCCTCACCGGTCGCGGCTTCTCCGCCCTGCCCGGACGTGTCGTCGACAGTGTCGCCGGGCCCGGTGTCCGGGGCCGATCCGGGATCCTCTGTAAGCTCAGGGCCCTCCGTAACGCCCGGATCCACCGTTACGGGATCTTCCGTCCCGCCCGGATCCTCAGTGCCGGGATCTGCAGTAACGCCCGGATCCTCCGTCCCGCCGGGACCCGGCGTCTCCGGGGCGGCGGACGCTGATCCGGAAATCTCCACGGCCCTGCCGGTGCCGTGGGCCGAAGCCTCTCCGGTCCCGTCAAGCAGGGCGCAGGATGCGCAGGCAAGCGCCGTAAGCAGCGCCGCCGCGGCAGTGATCGATCTTTTGAACTTCACTTCAGTTTCCAGTCTGCAAAAAGTGCCGGGCCGGCCGGCCCGGCGGATACGTGTCAGTCTTCCCAGGCGCCGCTGAGTTTGAATTCACCGAGCAGTTCGGCGTCCACCTGCCCGTCCTTAACCATGGAGTCGAGAATGCCAAGCGCCCTTTCGGCCGGCATGGGGGGCTTGTAGGGACGGTCGCGCGCGGTCAGCGCCTCGAACACGTCCAGGATGGTTATGAGCCTGACCTCCCACGGGATGCCGTCGCCGGTCAGATGCCTTGGATAGCCGCTGCCGTTGAGCAGTTCGTGGTGCGAGCCGGCCCATTCGGGAACGTGGACGTAGTCCTTCGGGAACGTCAGGCCGGAGAGCATGCGGGAGGTCATCGAGACGTGGCTCTGCATGATTGCCCGCTCCTCGTCCGTAAGTGTGCCCTTGCGGACCGAGAGCTGTCCGAACTCGACGTCGGTTATCAGCCTCCCGGCGCTGCCGTCCTCCTCGACGTAGGTCTTTTCGCGGAGGGCGTTAACGGCGGCCAGCCTGTCGTCGGGCAGGAAGCCGGCGGTGTTCACGGTCTCGACGAGGGCCAGGTCCGCGTCGAGCTCTGCCGCCCGGCGTTCGAACTCGGCTCCGTCTATCCTGCCCTCCGCCCTGTCGAGGCGGTTGAGAAGTTTCGCGCGGCCGAAGCGGGCGCGCACGGCGTCGATGCCGCTGCCCAGGCGCGTGGCCTTGTCCATGATCTCAAGAGGCGTTATGAGCTTGCCGACGTCGTGCAGCCAGACGCTCATGAGTATCTCGCTGCGCTCGTTGTCGGACACGTCCCACTTCCCGCCGGTCCGCTTCTCGTAGTCGAAGAAGCGCTCGCCGTATTTCACCATGTTGCGGGTGTGGTTCGCGTTATAGGGGGTCCGGGCGTCGATGCCGTTCGACATGACCTTCACGAAGCCGTTGAGCAGCTCCACGATCTGCTTCGAGTAGTTCATGTTCGTGAGGCTGATGGCCGCCTGCGAGGCTATCGACGACAGTATGGCCTCGTCCTCGTGCGGGAACGGTATGACGTGGCCCTCGAGGTCTGTGGCGTTGATCAGCTGCATGACGCCGATGACGTCGTCGCGGTCGTTGACCATGGGCACGACCAGTATGGACTGCGTCCTGTAGCCGTTGAGCGCGTCGTAGCGGCGGGGCCCGGAAAAGTCGAAGCGCCGGTCGTCGTAGACGTCGGGGATGTTTATGAGCCTCCGCTCCAGCACCGCCGCGGTGCAGACGCTGTCCGGCTTCATAGGCACGGGCGGCAGGTCGATGGGATCGCCGCGCCCGCCCTTGAAGAAGTCCTTGGACTTCGTGATCATTATGCGGAACTCGAGGCACTCCTTCCCGCAGGTGTAGAGCGTGCCTCCGTCCGCACCGGTAATATAGATGGCCGCCCGGGTTATCTTCTCGAGAAGATAGTCCGGGTTCTTTTCCGTCGAGAGCATGATGCCGACGTCCAGCAGGCACGACAGGATGTCGCGCTCGCGCTCGGTCCTGGCCCTGACTGTGACCTCCCCGCCGGTCACGTCGACCGTCATCCCGTCGGCGGCGAACACCGTGCCCGGGTATTCACCGGCAAGCTGCTCCTCCGACTCGGCCAGCAAGCGGTCGTCGTCGCCGGGCGAGTGGTGCGTTATGATCAGCCTGGAGCCGGTCCTGGCGGCTATCTGCGCGCCGATCTGCGGAACCGAGTGGCCCCAGTCGGGATGCTCTTCGTACTCTTCGGCGCTCATGCTGCCGTCGTAGACGAGCAGCCGGGCCCCGGCCGCGAATTCCGCCAGCCTGTCGCCGTAGCCGCCGGCGTGGTTGAAATCGAAGGCCGTTACGACCGACTCGTCGCCCGTCCCGAAGCGGTAGAGCGTGCAGCCGCCCGGATGGTTCGACTCCATCGAGGAGACCCTGACCCCGCCGGCCTCGAACTCGCCCTCGGGGACGTCGATCCAGTCGATGCTGCCGAACCCGTCCGCGCAGACGGGCCACAGCGGCGGGCTCATTACGCGGGCGACCTGCTCCTTCACCGACAGGCCGCCGCGGGGCCGGCCGTATATATGGAGCCGGCCGGCTCCGAAGGCCGGGATGAGCGATACTATCCCGCTCAGGTGATCCAGGTGCGGGTGTGTGATGAACAGATACAGTTCTCCGCCGCAGTCGAGGTCGCGCAGCGCCGACGTCGCGCCGCTCCCGGCGTCGACCATTATATTGGTCTGACCGAAGGTGAGCAGGCAGCAGGTGGTCGCGCCTCCGTACCGGCGGTGCTCCGTCCCGCCGACCGGGACGGAGCCTCTTGTTCCGTAAAAAGTGATTCTCATCTGCAGGTCCGCCGGGCCGTCGGCCCGGTCCCCTCCTGTGTCTTTATGCCGCGCAGCTTATCAATACTCGGGGATGTTGCCCTCGAATCTGGCGACTATGTAGATGACGGCAACGTCGTTGCCGGTCTCCCAGCCGCTGGCGTTGGTCTCGGGTATGGTCCCTCTTACGTCGCCCGCGGCAACTTCGTAACCGAAGGACAGCTCGGTGCTGATCGGCTCGTCGGTGAAGTCGATGAACCGTTCGGTCGCCTCGTCATAGCTTGCGATGTACCAGCCCATGAACCCGCTGACCGTCCCGCGGACGTCAAGCACGGGATCCGAGATGTTGGGCAGGGATATCACGAAGGTGTCTCCTTCCGTCCCTATGAACCTGAGGGCGTGGTCGTAACCGCGCCATGCGCCGTTCTCGAACGAGAGACCGGTCGCGACCACGACGTCGTCGACGTTCGTGCTGTTGCGGCTGAGGTCGGTCAGCACGTAGGAGAACATGCGGATCATGGCCTCCTCCGCGTCGTCGTCGGTCGTCTTCAGGAAGTAGAACCCGCTCTCCGCCTCGTACAGGTCGTAGTCTTCTCCGGCGTAGTTGTCCTCGACGAGGACCCAGCGCACGTTCAGGCCGTTCAAGGGATCACCGCTTTCAGCGTGGTACATGCTTTCGAAGCCGTCCAGGATCAGCTGCACCGTCGTGCTCTCGGTTATGTTCTCGAGAGTGATCGTCTCGTCCCCGTGGACGGTGTCTCCGACCTGCCAGCCGAAGAAGGACCCGCCCGCGGTGGCTATCTTGTCGTTCTGATCGATGAACGTTATCGTGACGTTCGAGCCGGCGGGCATCACCAGCGCGCCGAACGCGACTTCGGTGAAGCCGTGATCCTCGATGGAGTAGTCAGCGGCAAACGGCACGTACGGGACGCCGTCGACGTCGATCTCCGCGTAGAGGGTATAGTCGCCGTATTCGTCGCCGGTGAACGGTACGCTTATGGCCACGTATTTGAGCTCGGCGATGATCAGTTCGTCCTCGTCGACCTCGACGTATTGATCGTCATCATAGACGAGCAGCGCGTTGCAGCCCGTGCGGGTGCAGGTGAAGTGCGCCTCCATGCCGTTGACGTCGATTCCGGGCTCGATGCGCTCGACGTAGTGGTTGTCGTCGGTCTCGTGGCCGAGAGGATCGCCGTACTGGAAGGTGTCTTCGCCGGTCTCGCGGCACCTCGAGCAGGTGTAGTAGTATTCGGCGGGATTCACGCAGTCGGCCGGCTCGGCAAGAGTGCCGTCGCTCACGATCTCCAGCGTCAGGTCGTGGCCGAGAGGCTGGCCGGATTCGAAGGTCTGCGTGCCGGCCTCGCCGCACCTCGAGCAGCTGTAGTAGTACTTCGCGGCGTTCGTGCAGTCGGCCTCGGTGGCAAGATAGGCCGCGGTGGCCGTCTGAGCGGTGTAGCTGTGGCCGAGAGGCTGGCCGGATTCGAAGGTCTGCCTGCCGGCCTCGCCGCACCTCGAGCAGCTGTAGTAGTACTTCGCCGCGTTGGTGCAGTCGGCCGCGGAGACGAGGTAGGTCGCGGTCGCGTTCTGCACGGTGTAGTCGTGGCCCAGAGCGT
>JAEEGG010007442.1_pt1 | contig 25243 bp, 21 predicted proteins | sample 9134161 | NCBI WGS metagenome assembly JAEEGG01 (sample SAMN16246543, study PRJNA631951) | gut metagenome | biome: gut microbiome; feature: rumen; material: CR-attached | host: Bos | place: Iran: Karaj | collected 2018-10 | reverse complement strand
TATCTTATATACTGTACTATTGTCCCAATCTCCTACAGAATAAAATATTGTCTTTCCATTAGTTATTAAATCTCTCGGAGGATTCTCTTTAAAGGTCTTAACAATAATTGGCGAGCTACCATCATCATTTTTTGATGCATACAATTTATATCCATCCTGCCAATTTCCGTTTATCCAAAAATAATAATCTCCAATTTTTTCACTTTCCTCATTCAATTTCGATAAATCACTAATAAAGGATTTTCGAACATCCTGATATGGAACCGCTGCCTGCACCTTATATTCTCCAACAACATAATTCAGACCAATAAAAAATGCTACAGCAAATACAAAAATCATTATTATTTTTTTCATAATCGTCAACCTCTCTGTTTCGTTAATTGAAAATCTGAAAGCATAACATATATCGTATTAGGCAGATTATTGTTACCATAATCAACTTCTATTCTCAGTGTTTTTATCCCGGAAACATCTATCGTTTCATTCACATCATATCTTAACCTTTTTATTTCTTTTCCGTCCCCAGATATAACAACCGTAAAGGCTTTTTTCATATCTTTAGGTTTATATGTCTTATCCCATACTACCGCCTTGCCTGAAAGACTTTTATAATTACCGCCAAGATTGTATTCAGCGAATGCCTTAGTTTTTCTTCCTCCGACATATTGCAAATACTCATATTCAAAATAATATAAATTCTTATTTTGCTCATATATATTTCCCTCGGTGTCTTTAAGGTCGTCACCTTTATCTGCCCTATGATAATTTTCATTATCTATTGTTTTCCCAAGGTCGCATAAATATATAGGTTTTTCCTCATTTATCCTATCTTCAGCTTTACTGAATTCCTGTAAATCTACTACATCTCTCGCATCTGCCAAAACATCCAGTGCTTTGAGATACTTTTTGTTTCCTTCATATTCTTTTACGATATCGAGTATCTCTTTTTTATATGCTTCATTTATTTCATTCATATATTTATCAATTTCATCTACATTGTCCACATTGTTTTTTTCTAATCTCTTTTTTAAGTAAGATATCGCTTCGGCATAGCCTTCCTGATCCACTTTATCTTTTGTATTTGACAATACAGCTTCAACTATAAACTCTTTTTTCTCACTTTTTATATATTCCTTGGCTGCTTTATCGAAAGAATTTCGGCTTTTTTCATCCAAATATGCAATTAACCCTTCATAATCTTTGTCTTTTTCAAATGTGCTATAATAGTTCTCTATGCACTGCGGCATCATCTTTTGAGCTTCATCATAATTTTCAACATCTTCCTTTATAATATGGAGTAAGTTGTCATACGCTTCACTATAGTCCTCGTTTTCAAAATCTTTTTTAGCTTGTTTAAAGAACTTTTTCGACCTTTCAAGTTCTTCCAATTCTTCTTTAACTTTCACGATTACTTCTGGCATTCCATCTATCGCTATCTCGGATGCTTTATCAAGAACTTCATCAACAGCCTTTTTCTTTATCTCCCCGCTGGCATATTCTTCAATAATCTTACCAAAGTTATCATCAACTACATTTTTCATAACTCTGAGTTCTTCCTGGGTAAACTCATTCTCTTTATAAACCTTCAAGGCTTCCTCATAATTTCCACTTTCCCAAGTATCCTTAAAACGGTTGCTATTAGAACAAGCTGCTAAAACAATCACAACCATGACAAACAAAATCCTTAATCCTATTTTTTGAATCGACTTCTTCATATTTTATTATTTCCTCGTTTTTCGTTATGAAATATACTCTTCGGGAACGAATAATCTTTATACAAACATATTCCGTCAAGTAGTGCCTTCTTCCCTCTTAATCTTCTTAAAAAGCTCCCCTTTAACTTTAATCTGTTGCTCATTAGTCCAGTTACATCTGATTTTTCTAAGATACTGCTGTGACTTGTACCATACTCGTATAAAAAACCTGGTAATAACTAATCCGCAGTAAAAAACACTACCATGATAAATAATGCAACTTTTTATAATTTCTTCCTCTTCTCATAACTATGTCGGCCTCCTTTTCGTGATGGTATTCCAAGTTAATGTAAATATGCTTGTTAAGCAGATTATAACACAGGTTTAATCTTATATCAACACAAAAATGCTTGTTAAGCATTTTGTATTGCCCTATCAAGTCTATAATTATCAATAGCTTACTACATCAGTATTTCTTGTATATAATCGGGGATTTTTCAGATATCTGGAGGTTGAAATGAAAGGCTTTTGGTACAATGAATCGAGAAAGAATCTTTGTGGAGAAAAAATCAGAGAACTTCGAAAAAGTCTTCAATTGAAGCAAAAACAACTATCCATCAAAGCCCAACTTGAAGGCTATGATTTCATTACAGAAACCGCTGTCGTTAAAATAGAGTTGGGTACCCGTTTTGTGCCGGATTATGAAGTAAGAATCTTTGCTTACCTTTTAGGAACCACCACGGACTATCTTCTTAGCGAATCTGATGTATAGAGTTCTAAGTATATATATTATTTCTTTTATATAGTACACTCCATAATTTTCAAATAATAAACTCTACCTATTTCACAGATGGAGTTTATTTTATGTCGTAACGCACCAATCATGCAATCATGTATTATTTTTAATAAATAATAGTTCACACATATTCACCTTCTTAATAACTGCGCATACACCAACATATATTCGTATTTCACATTATGTTATATAGGCAAAATGATAGCTTTCGATTTAACTTGTTCCACATTTACAGGGTATGGGACACTTGGTTTGCGCGGCGCCGGCTCGGGCGTGGCGAGATCTTAATATCGCGTACAAGGTCTATGGTAAGGCTCGTGACGGGCAGTTCCCGAACGAATTGTATTTGTCCGACGGACCCGCGGTTTTAGCCGAGTCGAAATCACCTCTTAGAGCAGCTAAAACGCGGAGCGGTGCGTAGCGTTTTCAAGGCTGCTCTTAGAGGAAGTTCGATGAGGCGTTGCGGTCTACAATTCGTTCGGGATGCTGCCCGGACAGAGCCCCAAGCCTGCCCTCCCGCGATATTAAGATAGGGGGCGCCGCGCAAATATATAAAAGGTCAGCTCTGGTAGAACTGACCTTTTGTTTATAGATCTGTATTTTAGTCGGTTTACAGCTTACGCTTGGATTTTACGTGTACCTTTGAGTTACAACGTTTAATGTAATCGTCGATATCTTTGAAACTGTCAGCATGGACGATGCGCATGAATGCCAGGAAAAAGTTCATGTCGAAGTTTTTTACTTCGTCGATCATGAGTTCCATGGAGGCATTTTTATCAAATGCAGCTCTGTAGGGACGTTCGGATACCAGTGCGGCGTATACGTCGCAGATACGTAAGATACGGGATCCGACGGGTATCAGGTCTCCCTTGATGTTATCGGGATAGCCGGAGCCGTCGTAGTTTTCATGGTGATGAAGGATTATGTTTCTGAAGTCCTCTGTCCCGATATTTTTTTCTTTTAGGTAATTATATCCCAGGGTGGGATGGCGACGTACGTATTTTATTTCTTCTATTCGCAGTACGCCTTCTTTACGTCCGTAAAGCAAGCTGCTTATCTGTAGTTTTCCTATATCATGAACTATGCCTGCTTTTGCTATCTCGCTGCAGAAGTTGTTGTCAAATCCAAGCTCTTCTGACAGTCGCAGGCCAAGGTTTGCCACCAGTATTCCGTGGTCGATGGCTTCTTCGCTATCTTCGCTGGCGGCCATTTCAAGTTCTTCTTTTGCTTCTGCGTCAACATTTCCCCATGCTGTTTCATCTATGGAAAATAGTCCCAGCAGTTCGGCGTTTCCCCTATACATTATTTCTCCTCTGATTTATCTCCGATTATTTCTGTATTTCATTATATATGCATTTCAAAATGATTCTGTTTTTCTGGCGATCATTTCGTCGATTCTTGAGATGTATTCACTGACATTTTTTACGTTTTCTACTCGTCCGAATCGTCTGCCATTTTCTGCGTTTCTGTATATGAATTTGGATGATGCTCCGGCTCCGCAGGCCAGTATCATCTGTACTTCTTCCATTATCAGGATGTTATACAGACCTTCCTTTCCGGGTTTTGCATAGCCGACATTTTCAAGACTTTCGGTCATGTTTTTCTGCCTGTACAGATAATATGGATCGTATCCGTGTTCCATACAGTATTCTGCGGCATAATCTACCATTTGACCTACATCCGATGCATCAAGTCCCTCATAGTCTTCTTTCTGGGTTGTAAGTCTGGCTGCTCTTTTCAGCGCCAGTGTATGAACTGTCAGGCAGTCGGGATCAAGTTTTCCTACGTCGGTCAATGTGTTTTTAAAATCGTCGAAGCACTCTCCGGACAGTCCTGCTATGAGGTCCATGTTTATGTTGTCGAAGCCCATTTTTCTTGCGAGTTTAAAGGCTTCTATTGTCTGTTCTACCGTATGTTTTCTGCCTATGATATCAAGTGTCCTCTGGTTCATGGTCTGAGGATTTATCGATATTCTGGTGATGCCTTCTGCTTTTAACAGACTAAGCTTTTCTTCGTCTATGCTGTCAGGTCTGCCGGCTTCTACGGTAAATTCTATGCAGTCTTTTAAGTCAAAGTTTTCTTTTACTTTTTTTATGACTCTGCCTAACTGCTCAGCGGTTACTGCTGTGGGGGTACCTCCTCCAAAATATATGGTCTGGAGCTTTTTATCCTTTAACAGTTCGCTGCTTTTTTCTATTTCTTTAAGCAGTGCGGCAATATAGTCTTCTGCCAGATGTCCGAATTTTGTTATCGGATGCGACCCGAATGAGCAGTAATTACAGATGCTCGGGCAAAACGGGAATCCGACATACAGGCTATAGCCTTTTTCGTAATCTATCTTTTCCAGCAGCTGCAGTTCTTTTGCCGCTGTTTTCTGTGCAAGTCCTGCCTTTTGCGGACTCACATAATACTCGTTTACCATGTAGGATATATTTCCTACTGTTTTGTTTTTCAGTCTTTCAAATAAGAGTTTTGTGGGTCTTACTCCTGTAAGTATGCCCCAGGGCAGTTTCCGTCCGGTTTCTTCGGACATAACTCTGAATAATGCCCTAAGCAGCTGGTTTTTATACGCTCTCCTCTTACGCTTTTCATAGGGCATATGAGGGTCGAGTGCATCTGTATAATTGAAGGTTTCTGATACTCGAAATATATTATCTATAAAGATGGAAATTTCATCTTCTGCAAGGGATAATTTGATTGTTTTTTCATATCCACTAGTATGAATATTACTTACTTCGTTATCATTATAAATTTCAGTTTTTTCTGCTATTTTTTTGATACTACAATCTGATATTTCTATTTTTTTCTCATCATAATTATCAGATTTGTTTATCATTTTACCTAGTTTTTTTTCTTCTGAGTTAATTTTTGTATTTACGATATTGGCGGTTTCTGATATATCACCAATGTATTTTATCTCAACTTCATGCTTCGGGTAATAGGACTTGATAAGCGGTCCTACCTCCTGGGTCATATCAATGCCCGAAATTTCTACTTTCACTTTCAATATCTGTAGCACCCCCATGCCCGGGATAACATTTTGTATTTATGGGTAAAGTCAGCAGTTTATGCTCTATGGACGAATACAGCTCGCCTGAATCACCGGTAGGAAGATCGGTCCTGCCGACTCCGTTTTGGAACAGGGTGTCTCCGCAGAACAGTATCCCCTCTTTGTCAAAGTAATAACATACGCTGCCTTTTGTGTGACCGGGTGTAAATATGCATACGAATGAGAGCCCGTCTACCGTGACTCTCTCCATATCTTTTATTAATCTGTCGCATTTTATTTCTACCGGTCTCCTGATCCTGGCCGATACATTTGCATCGGCATCACCCAGAAGGCCTGCTTCATTGCAGCCTGCCCATATCGGCGCTCCGGTCTTTTCTACAAACTGCTTTACTCCCAATATATGGTCGAAATGTCCATGTGTGAGAAGTATTGCATGACAATGGAGGCCCAGTTCGTTTAGTTTTTCTGCTATTTCGGTTCCGTTATCACCGGGATCTATTACAAATGCTTCTTTTGTTTTTTCATCCCAAACGAAGTAACAGTTTACCTGCATGGGTCCGACTGTAAAGCATTTTAATTCCATATCAGCCTCCCATAGCTCTGTCAACGTCTATAACGCTTTCTACATTACGGATTTTCTGAATAATTGTATTCAATGTCTCTGTATCCTTTATGCTGAAGCTGAGTGTTATGGTTGCGGAATCCTGTTTGCCTGCTCTAGCATTTATGGATGATATTGTGATATTGTTTTCTGTAAGTACCTTGGATACTCCGAGTAGTACGCCGGGACGGTTCTGGGCATATATCTTTATCTCTGCTTCAAACAGCTTGCCCTCTTCCTTAGGCTGCGCGGTGTTCCACTCTGCGGGCTGAAGTCTCTTGCGGTCTATCTCCGAGAGGCTCAGGATGTTGTAACAGTCTGTACGGTGTACTGAGATACCTCTGCCTCTGGTTACGAAGCCTACTATCTCGTCTCCGGGTACGGGTGAACAGCATTTTGAGAAATGTACTGCCAGATCGTCAGCGCCTCTGACGATGATGCTGCCCTTAGTTATGCCCTCTGGTCTCTTGGCATTTTTCTCTGCGATACTGTCTACCAGATCTTTATCCGTCATTTCAGGCTTATGATGCTTATCATACTCGTCCTGAAGTCTCTGGAATACCTGACCCTCCTTTAATGCACCGTGGCCGATGGAGGCGTAGATGTTTTCCCAGTCTTTATATCCGTATTTCTTTAATACTACTTCAATATATTCGGGCTTTAGCAGTTCTGATGCCGGTATGCCCTTTGATTTACAGAGTGCGGTAAAGATATCCTTTCCTCTCTGGATATTGTCTTCCCTGCTCTCGTTCTTGAACCACTGGTTGATCTTGTTTTTAGCCTGGGTGGTTTTTACTATTTTCAGCCAGTCTAATGAAGGTCCCTTGGAGTTAGCCGAGGTCAGTATCTCTATCTGGTCACCGTTCTGAATGACATAGTCATTCGGTACCATCTTGTTGTTTACCTTAGCTCCTACCATCTTATTGCCGACCGCACTGTGAATGCTGTATGCAAAGTCGATAGGTGTTGAGCCTACGGTCAGGTTCTTTACTTCACCGGTAGGTGTAAAGCAGAATACGCTGTCTGAGAAAAGGTTTAAGTCGTCCTTTAAAAGTACAAGGAATTCCTTGTTGTCTGAAAGATCCTGCTGCCATTCCAATATCTGACGGAGCCAGGTAAGCTTTTCCTCTTCTGAGTCAGGGCTCATCTTGCCTTCGGGGTCTACCTTGTATTTCCAGTGTGCTGCGATACCGTATTCAGCTGTACGGTGCATGTCAAAGGTCCTGATCTGGATCTCAAACGGTGTACCGTTGTGTGCGATAAGTGTTGTATGCAATGACTGGTACATGTTGGGCTTGGGCATAGCAATATAGTCCTTGAAACGTCCGGGTATCGGCTTGTACATTTCATGGATCACGCCCAGGGCCGCATAACAGTCCTTTATGTCTCTTACAATTATTCTGACTGCAAAAAGGTCGTATACCTGATCAAGTGTCTTGTTCTGTGTTACCATCTTTTTATAGATGCTGAACAAGTGCTTTACTCTGCCGTTGACCTTGGCATAGATGTTTGCGTCTTTGATATGGTTGCTGACTTCTTCTGTTATTTCCTTGATAAAGTCCTGCTGTTCTTCGAGTTTTTTAGATACGTTTTCGGAGAGTTCTTTATATGTGACAGGCTCTATGTACTGCAAAGAAAGGTCATCGAGTTCTATCTTGATTTTTGAAATACCGAGCCTCTGTGCGATGGGCGCATAGATATCCATGGTCTCTCTTGCTTTTTCGTACTGCTTGTGAGGAGGCTGGTATTTGAGGGTACGCATATTATGGAGACGGTCTGCCAGCTTTATAAGGATTACTCGGATATCCTTTGCCATGGCAAGGAACATTTTACGAAGGTTCTCTGCCTGGAGTTCTACCTTGTCGGCCGAATAATTGAGCTTTGTCAGTTTGGTTACGCCGTCTACGAGCAGAGCCACTTCAGATCCGAACTCTTTTTCGAGCTCTTCCTGTGTGACTACCGTATCTTCTACGACATCATGAAGGAGTCCTGCTACAATACTTTCGATGTCGAGTTCGAGGTCTGCAAGTATAAGTGCTACACAGACGGGATGTATGATGTAGGGCTCTCCTGACTTACGCTTCTGCTCTTTATGTGCCTCATAGGCAAGCTTATAAGCCTTCTCGACCATCTCAAGGTCTGAAGAAGGGTGATATTCCAGTATTCTCTTTTTTAGTTTGTCATAGAGTATTTCGGGGCTCGTAAAGTCCTCGGGTATCTCCATAGAAGTCTTATTGTTATCCATAATATGTTCCTCATTTATAACTGATAATTTCCTCTATTAAGATCCTTCACCTGAGTATTATAACCCGGTTCAGAATGACTTTATGCCTTGTATCAAAGGATATCAAATGCATATCTTGTTATGCTGTGGAACTGCTCTCCTGCCTTAAGCAAAGGTGAAGCAAAGTTCTTTTCATTTATGGCATTAGGGAAATACTGTGTCTCAAGACATACTCCGCATCTCTTTCCATATGCCTTGTCTGTTTTTCCGTACTGATATGATATACAGTTTCCTGCATAGAACTGTACTCCGGGAAGATCTGTATATGTGGTCATACGCCTGCCGCTCTTTTCATCCGTAAGGATGGCACAGAGTTCTACGCCTTTTTCTGTCTTATCTATCACAAAGTTATGATCGTAACCTTTACCGAATTTCAGCTGTTCGAAGTCGAAGTTGTTTATCCTGTCTCCTATAGCGGTAGCTGTTGTGAAATCAAAGGGTGTACCTGCTACGGGCTCGATCCTGCCATAAGGGATGCTTTCATCGTCTGCAGGTGTGTAGTTTGAGCATTTAAGATACAGCTTCTGTGCCATGGCTGCTTCTCTGCCTGCGGACTCGCCTGCGAGATTGAAATATGTATGGTTGGTAGGATTATATACTGTATCCTGATCCGATACTGCTGTGTATTCAAGCTCTAATACATTATTATCGGTTAATCTGTAAACAACACCTGCTTTTAAGTTTCCGGGGAATCCCTGGTCGCCGTCAGGACTTTCAAGGCTAAACTTTACTGCGTTTTCCCCGTCTATGATCTCTGCTGTCCACATCTTTTTGTTGAAGCAGTTATCAAATTCACTGTGCAGATTGTTATGATCGTTATCGTTAGGAGCCAGCTTATATTCTTTCCCGTTGATGGTGAATTTTGCGTCTGCTATACGGTTTGCGTTTCTTCCGATGGTGCTGCCAAAGAAGCATCCGTTGTACTCATAGGGTGTGATGCTGTTGTATCCGAGTACTATGTCTGCGTTCTCGCCGTTTTTGTCCGGTACATATAATGCTTTGAGGATGGCTCCGAAATCTATGACTTCGGCTACCAGTCCGTTTGCATTTGTTATCTTGTATAATGTGACTTTATCCCCTTTACATGTTACGCCGAAGCTTTCTTTTGTTACTCCCATGATAGTCTCCTCCTGTGTCCTGGCTGTAATTTAAAAATTTTATCTATTATACTACATTTGACATCCGTTGTAAATCAGTTTTTTCTTTATAGTCTCTTATGCAGCAACTGTCGAACTGCTGTTATGGTCTAAAAACCGTTATCGTTCGCTGGGATATACTAATGGTTTCGTCAACATTTTGACTGCTGTCACGGTCTGAAAACCGTGACCATTCGCAGTGATATGCTAAATGACCACATCCGCATCTTCTCTGCGGACGCTCACAAACGTTGCCCGGTCGATACCGGGACAACTAGTGTGAGCTCAAAAATCGATTTGGTTAATCGATTTTTGCCTTGTTCAGATGTGTCTGTGGCCGATTAATTTTCAGAATTACTTACTCGTCTATACTCACAAAATCTGAATTCCATGTCGAAGCAGGTTTGTTCTTCACCCTCTGAAATGCACTCCCAATCAGGATTTTTGTCAAGGTTTGGGAAGTATGCGTCTGCCTCGTAACTGTAGTTTATCTTAGTGATTATAGCAGTGTCGCACATAGGTTCAAATTCTTTATAGAGGGTTTCTCCACCGATGATAAAGATATCATCTGTAGGGATATTCTCTTTTTTAATGAGTTTAAGCAGTTCTTCTGTGCTATGTACTACTTCTGCGTCCTTTACTGTAAAGTTAGGGTTTCTGGACAGGATGATGTTTCTGCGCTGTACCAATGGTCTGCCTCCCGGAAAGGTCTCAATGGTTTTCCTGCCAAGTACGACCACTTTGCCTAATGTAAGTCTCTTAAAGTTCATCTGATCGGCACGGATGCTGGCTAAGAGTTTCCCTTTAAAGCCGATGGCCCAGTTGTTATCTACTGCTGCTATGAGTTTCATTTTCTATCTCTCCTATGTGATAAATCAGCTTATATCTTTAGATAGCTATAGGTATATTGGTTACCTGTTCGCCAAATTGATAGTTGTCAAGTCTTACATCATCCTTTGTGAAGGAATAGAAGTCCTTTTTATCAGGGTTAAGCCAGAAGGTGGGTGCCGGATATGTAGGACGGGTTATTAGTTCTTTTATAATGTCCACATGCCTGTCATAGATGTGAGCATCTGCTATTACATGGACGAACTCTCCTACCTGCATGTCACACTCACGTGCCAGCATATGTACGAGTACTGAGTACTGGCATACATTGAATGCATTTGCAGCAAGTATATCCTGTGAACGCTGATTAAGGATGGCATTAAGGACCAGCTTACCTCCGTCCTTAGGCTTGGTTACATTAAAGGTCATACTATATGCACAAGGATAAAGCATCATCTCTGACAGATCCTGGTGTACATATATATTGGTCATGATACGGCGGCTGAAGGGATTGTTTTTAAGGTCATAGATCACTCTGTCAACCTGATCGAACATGCCTTCTTTATACTTATGCTTAACGCCGAGCTGATATCCGTATGCCTTTCCGATGGTTCCGTTTTCATCCACCCACTGATCCCAGATATGGCTGCCAAGTTCACTGACTTTGTTTGACTTTTTCTGCCATATCCAGAGTATCTCCTCTGTTGCGGTCTTAATCGGCACCTTGCGGAGTGTCATCGCAGGAAATTCCTTGCTGAGATCATATCTGTTAACTACGCCAAATTTCTTGATGGTATATGCAGGTGTTCCATCCTCCCAGTGAGGACGCACCTTTTCATCTTCTGTACTTGTACCATTTTCTAAAATATCGCTACACATTTTGATAAATAAATCATCTGCTACGCTCATGTTTTCTCCTTCATTTGGAAAAGGGCTGCCGCATCCTGCAGCAGCCCTTTTCCTTGCTGTTATTTCTAATTTGGAAGTGTTTTAAATCTCAGTAAACTTTTTGATATTGGAAGCGTTTGCGTACTTTGTACGGTGACCATCTGCCTGTACTACAAGTGTAGGCGCTGCCATAATACCCCATTCCTTTGCGAGCTCGGGATTTTCCTCTGCATCAATGATGGTGTACTCCTTGCCGTCAAGGTACTCTTTTGCAAGTCTGCAGTTAGGACAGGTCTTTGTGGTGAAGAGATATAATCCATCACCGGTAAGCTCCTTAGCCTCCATAGCTGCCTCTACCTTTTCCATATCCATGGGCTCGGTGTTCTTGTCAAGGTCTACTGCGATATCATCTGTATTGTAACTGCAGCAGCCTGCACCAAGTGAAAATCTGGTAGACTTTTCTAATGTATATTCAGTCCTGTTCTTGTACTCCTGTGACTTTCCTGCATTCCAGTTCTGTACAGGTCTGTAGTAGCCTGTAATTCTTGAATAAACCTCTGCATCCTCACCACAGATAGGGCACTTGAACTGCTCGCCTGTAAGATATCCGTGATTCTTGCAGATAGAATATGTAGGAGACATTGTATAGTAAGGAAGCTTGTAGTTCTCAGCGATGGTGCGGACAAGCTTAGCTGCCGACTGCCATGAAGGAAGCTTCTCGCCAATAAATGCATGGAATACAGTACCGGAGGTATATAATGTCTGAAGCTTATCCTGAATATCAAGTGCTGCGAAGATGTCCTCTGTAAACTCAACAGGCAGATGTGAGCTGTTGGTGTAGTAAGGTGTATCTCCCTTTGCGCCTGCTGTCCTGATATCGGGCCAACGCTTTCTGTCGTGCTTTGCAAGACGATAGCTGGTGCTCTCTGCTGGAGTAGCCTCTAAGTTGTAGAGATCTCCGTACTCTTCCTGGTAGTCAGAAAGTCTTTCTCTCATGTGGTTAAGAACATCTACTGTGAAGTCCTGAGTCTTCTTGTCTGTGAGGTCCTTGCCAAGCCAACGTGCATTCAGACCTACTTCGTTCATACCAACTAAGCCGATGGTTGAGAAGTGGTTTGCAAATGTGCCGAGGTATCTCTTGGTGTAAGGATAAAGTCCCTCGTCAAGAAGCTTGGTGATGATCTGTCTCTTTACCTTAAGTGAACGAGCTGCAAGATCCATCATTCTGTCAAGTCTCTTGTAGAACTCATCGGGTGTAGCTGAAAGATATGCGATTCTGGGCATATTGATGGTTACAACGCCTACAGAACCTGTGGACTCGCCTGAACCGAAGAATCCGCCTGATTTCTTTCTGAGCTCTCTTAAGTCAAGTCTTAAACGGCAGCACATCGAACGAACGTCTGAAGGCTCCATATCTGAATTAATATAATTTGAGAAGTAAGGTGTACCATACTTTGCTGTCATTTCAAACAGGAGCTGGTTGTTCTCTGTCTCTGACCAGTCAAAGTCTCTGGTTATCGAATATGTAGGGATAGGATACTGGAAGCCACGTCCGTTTGCATCGCCTTCGATCATGATCTCAAGGAATGCCTTATTTACCATATCCATTTCCTTCTTACAATCCTTGTAGCAGAAATCCATCTCTTTTCCGCCGATGATACAAGGAAGCTCTGCAAGGTCGTTAGGTACGGTCCAGTCAAGTGTGATGTTCGAGAAAGGAGCCTGTGTACCCCAACGGCTGGGTGTATTTACACCATATACAAAGCACTGGATGCACTGCTTTACATCATGGTATGACATGTTATCCTTCTTTACGAAGGGAGCAAGATATGTATCAAAGGATGAGAAGGCCTGTGCGCCTGCCCACTCGTTCTGCATGATACCGAGGAAGTTAACCATCTGGTTGCAGAGTGTGGAAAGGTGCTTTGCGGGTGATGAAGTGATCTTGCCGGGGATACCGCCAAGTCCTTCTTTGATGAGCTGCTTTAAGGACCAGCCTGCGCAATATCCTGTAAGCATGGAAAGATCATGAATATGAATATCTGCATTTCTGTGAGCGTTGGCGATCTCCTCGTCATAGATCTCAGAAAGCCAGTAATTTGCTGTGATGGAGCCTGAATTGTGAAGGATAAGTCCACCAACTGAATAGGTAACTGTGGAATTCTCCTTAACACGCCAGTCTTCTTCCTTAACATAGCTGTTAACCAGATCCTTGTAGTCAAGGATGGTTGACTTCATGTTCCTGATCTTCTCACGATTCTTTCTATATAAGATATAAGCCTTTGCTACTTCGTTATATCCTGTCTGGTTGAGTACTTCTTCTACGCAGTCCTGGATATCCTCTACGGATACACAGCCCTCTTTGATCTTTGACTGGAATGCTGAAGTTACTCTTAATGAAAGCAGGTTGATTATATCATCATTATAAAGCTGCTCTGTAGCATTGAAGGCTTTCTTGATGGCGTTTGAAATCTTAGAGAGATCAAAGTCAGCAATCTCGCCATCTCTTTTTGTTACATTGAAATTTACCATTTCCTTCTCCTCCTAATAAACCCTTGTTTATATCTGTTCAAACCGCCGATTTTTTTTCCGCCGGTAGAAATAAGTTTAGCATAATAGGCTCAAGAAGTCAATGCAAAAATACAATATAAACGAAAAAATTTTAGGGCAAACACTATATCTTGTGTTTGCCCTATTTATAGGCGTTCTCGGTATCTGTGATCCCGGAACCCGTTGTATTTACTTGTTTTTAAGGTTTTAAACCTATTCCGTCGCTACTCCTATGCGGTTTTCGAGGTATTTTTGCTCCTTATAGGCCATCCTGTCTTCGGGACAGTGCTCAAGATATACCCCCAAGAGCTTGTATGCGAGCTCCATTTTGCCCTTTTTCTCAGCGATGATGATCTGATATCTCAGTACCTCATTATCCGATACATTCTTGTCCTGAGCCGCTGAAATGTACTGGTCTGCCAGGTCAAAGTAGTACTTGTTGTCGTGCTCCCAGTCTTCTACTCTGTCCGCATACTCAGCAGCCTTGAGTATCATGGGAAGTATGGTACCGTAATTATCAATATATGCTGAATGACCGCTTATATAGATGACCATCTCATCTATAAGGGTAAGCACATCCCTGGGGGATTTTTCCTTGAGGCGCATACCATATATAGCTCTGTACTCGTCTATGGCACAATCCTTCATATCGATGATCTTTCTCTCATCGGCTTCCCAGAGATCCCATTCTTCCTTTAAGTAATAGAGGTTTGCCCTCATCTTGTATAGCTTTATTGACTCGTTTCCGGACTCGATAGCATCCGATACCAGCTTGATCAGCTGATCCGGTGTATAGAATGTCAATGCCTGATCCTGACCGTTTTCATAATTGAGCTGCCATGCAAGCAACGCTGCCGATGCTTTGTACTGTGCTTCTTTTTCTTTGTCAGTGGCCTTATCGCCAAGCTGTTTCAAAAGTGCTACAGCATCCTCATATTTGTTTTTTGAAAGATAGATGTCTAGCAATGCTCGCCTTACTGCTTCTCCGGTCTCAGGCTCCCTGTCAAAGTAGTTACCGTAGGTGTTATCCTGATTGACCATGATACCGAGCAGTGCCTCTGCTCCTTCTATGTCGCCGGCCTTTAACTGGTTAAATGCGTATCCCGAAAATACTGTGACTGATTTCTCATTGTTTCTTATGGCTTTAAGGAATGCTGCTTCGGCCTCGGCATACTCTCCTGCGTTATAATAATCTGCTGCATCATTTATATAGGAAACCTCTTCTGCAGCGCACCCGGTGAGAATGAATAATCCGAGGACTAAAACAAGACATAAGAGTATATAACTCCTATGTCCGGTATGGTTTTTATTATGTTCTTTTTTATTTATTCTATCGAACATTTTAATTCCTTTTCGTTTCAAACCACATATTTATTTAAGCCTGAGTCTTTGCAGCGTTCTCAGCATCCTCACGGCGGATCTGTGCACGCTTGATCTTGCCGCCCAGGGTCTTAGGAAGCTCATCAACATACTCTACGATACGAGGATACTTGTAAGGAGCTGTATTGTGCTTTACATGGTTCTGGAGCTCCTTGGTGAGCTCATCTGAAGGTGTATAGCCCTTTGCAAGTACTACTGTTGCCTTTACAACCTGGCCTCTGATGGGATCGGGTGCTGCTGTGATGGCACACTCTACTACTGCAGGGTGTGTGATAAGTGCACTCTCTACCTCGAAAGGTCCGATACGGTAACCGCTGCACTTGATAACGTCATCATGACGGCCTACGAACCAGTAGTATCCGTCAGAATCACGCCATGCTACGTCTTTTAAGTTATATACTCCGCTACCGATGGCTTCATCGGTCATCTTTTCATCACGATAGTAACCAACGAAAAGTCCTATAGGATAATTATCCTTGGGTACACTGATGGTTATCTCGCCTTCCTCACCGTCTTCAGCCTCTACTCCGTTGCTGTTAAGAAGTCTGATGTTATAAATAGGTGAAGGCTTGCCCATCGAACCGGGCTTGGGCTCATACCAGGGGAAGTTAGCCAGAAGTACTGTGCTCTCTGTCTGTCCAAAGCCTTCCGCGATAGTGTATCCTGTAAACTCTTTCCACTTGCGGACTACCTCGGGATTAAGAGGTTCGCCTGCTGTACACCAACGCTTTACAGAAGAAAGGTCATATGCAGCAACATCCTCCTGAAGCATAAATCTGTACATTGTAGGCGGTGCACAGAATGTGGTAACCTGATATTTCTGAAGTACTGCAAGAAGATTTTCCGGATGGAATTTCTTCATATCATAACAGAAAATGGTTGCTCCGCAGATCCACTGTCCGTAAATCTTACCCCAGCCAAACTTTGCCCAGCCGGAATCGGATACGCTCATGTGGAGCATATTTTCCCTAACGCACTGCCAATACTTTGCGGTAACGATATGTCCTAAGGGATGCATATAGTTGTGGCAAACCATCTTGGGCATACCTGTGGTACCGGATGTAAAGTAAATCTGCATTATATCGGTGTTATGAGTACGCTCATCACCTGTAGGTCTCTCAAATACATCGCTCTGACCTTCCATGCCGTCATGGAGATTCAGCCAGCCGTCTCTGTGGCCGTTTACAAGCATGATATTCTTTACTTCGGGTACTTCTTTTACAGTATTTTCAATCTGCTCTACTACGAAATCATCGTCGATGCCGATGAACATCTCGATATTTGCTGCCTTTGCTCTGTATACAAGGTCATGAGTTGTAAGCTGCAGAGTACCGGGGATTATGATAACACCCATCTTGATAAGTGCTGTTGCGCAGATCCAGTATTCATAACGACGACGTAATATCATCATTACTACAGAACCTTTATGAAGTCCGAGACTCTTGAAATAATTTGCAGCCTGGTTTGAAAGCTTACTCATCTCTGCAAATGTAAAGGTCTTTTCCTCACCGTCATCATCGCACCAGACAAGTGCACGGTTCTCAGGCTTTTCCTTTGCCCATCCGTCTACGATATCAAAACCGAAGTTGAAATCCTCGGGTACATTTACTTTATAATTTGCTTTAAAATCCTCGTATGAATCAAAATCTATACGGGGAAGATACTTCTCTAACATGATAGTCCTCCTGATTCCTTTATTGTGTCACATAGTATTGCATTATCAATCAAAAACCCCTTCTCCTGATTGATTTACGCCCTAAGACCTAACAGCTCTCAGGGCACTTACACTTCTGTGATCACCGTAAGGAATGTGCCGGGCTCATCGCCTCCGCAGCGCTGACCATGAGGTATATTAGGATTAAAATAAACACTGTCTCCTTCTTCAAGAAGAATGCTCTTTGTTCCTAAAACAACTATAATCTTTCCTTTTAAACAAAGGTTAAATTCCTCTCCTTTATGTGTAACCAGATCGACGGGCTTGTCCGAAGGATCGATGGTAACAAGGAGTGGCTGCATTATTTTCTTTGTAAATCTGTAAGCAAGGTCTTTAAAATAATAACCGGGTATTCTGTCGATGACCTGTCCCTGGCCTTTTCTTACCACGTGATATGTATCAAGCTTTGCAGACTCGCCGGTAAGTATCTCAGCAAAATCCACATTGCATAATTTCGATATCTGATAAATGGTACTGATAGGAACGTTTTTACCGGTTGATTCATATTCTTTATATGTATCGATATCAACTCCAAGTTCTTTTGCAAACTCTTCCTGAGTATATCCGCAGGCATCTCTAAGACCTGCTATACGTTCTGCTATCTCTCTGATTTCATCATCCATAATGTTATCTCCTGATCTGTTTCTAATAATGCAGATAATAATAGGACGTTTTTTCGCCTTTATCCCTAATATCTTATTCTATCACTTTCAAATTTTTTAGTCAACTCTTAATTGTGTTCTTCATAAGTGAATCTTTGGCTGTATATAAAAAGAAAAGGCTACGGAAAACCGTAGCCTTTTGAATCTTGAAATTATCAAGCCTTAACTTCTGCGTTCTTGGGCTTTCTGCCGGGCTTCTTCTTATCCTTAGCCTCAACCTTGTCAGCAGCCTTCTTAACTGCCTTTGCAGGCTTTGCAGCAGCCTTAGCAGCCTTCTCAGCTTCTTTCTTTGCAGCTTTCTCAGCAGCCTTTGCAGCCTTCTCAGCTTCCTTCTTTGCAGCTTTCTCAGCAGCCTTTGCAGCCTTCTCAGCTTCCTTCTTTGCTGCCTTCTCAGCAGCCTTTGCAGCCTTCTCAGCTTCTTTCTTTGCAGCTGCATCAGCGGTATCCTTCTTAGCTACTTTCTTCTCAGCTGTTTTCTTTTCTGCCTTAGGAGCAGCCTTCTTAGCTGTCTTCTTCTCTGCCTTAGGAGCAGCAGCCTTCTTAGCGCTCTTCTTTGCAACGATCAGATCGAATACTGCAACCTTATCAAAGTTACGTGAAATGTAAACATTGCCTGACTCAACTTCTGCGCCAAGTTTCTTCTTGCCTTCAGCGATAGCAATGATCTCTTCTGCTGTACACTGGATCTTGAAATCATGATCAAGATATTCCCAAGGCTCAACATTGATCTTTCCGTCAGCCACTTCGATATAGAAGGCGCCTTCGCCTTCGCCGGTTACATCAACCTGAACTGCAAGATGCTCATCTACAAGTGCAGTATCAGCTTTTGCATAAGCTTTTTTAACTTTTGCAACAATCTCTTCGTATTTCATAACGCCCTCCATAAATAATAGGAAAAAATATACAGTGGAATTATATCACTGTATTAATAAAATGTAAATGTGCGACATTGCCAAAAATTAAATAATTAATTATTTGATTTTTCGCAATACTGCACAATAAAACAACGATTTGTTTTATGTTGTGATTATATTATCTATTTTTCTAATTGTCAATAATAAATATTTATAAATAAAAAGAAATTGTAATTTTTATTATTTGTATTACAATTTCTTTTCAATTTTTTATACTGTTTTTTTATTTGTTTTTTCAATAATTTTTTAATTCGTTTTTTATTGTTTTATCAGATTATTAATTACAAATCCTGCGATCATAATACCTGCGACCGACGGCACAAATGCTACACTTCCGGGCGTTCTGACTATTTCTTTTTCTGCTTTATTTATTAATTCATCAGATGCAATTACATCTAATTTTTCTATGTTTCTTTTCTTTAATTCTTTGCGCATTACTTTTGCCAAAGGACAATTTTTTGTTGAAAAAATATCAGTGATTTTTAATTTTTCAGGATGGGTTTTATTGCCTGTTCCGCATGAACTTATTATTGAAATATTTTCGTTTTTTGCACGCATTATTATTTCTAATTTTGCAGTAACAGTATCCACACAATCACAAATAAAATCAAAATTTATGAAATCAATTTCTTTTGAATTTTCCGGTAAAAAAAACATATCATATGCGTGAATTTTTAATTCCGGATTTATATCCAAAAGTCTTGATTTTATTACTTCAGTTTTCTTTTTTCCTATGGTACTGTGCAGTGCGATTATCTGTCTGTTTAAATTGGATTCGGATATAACATCATTATCAATTACGGTTATTTCTCCTATTCCGCTCCTCACCAAAACCTCGGCAGTATAACCTCCGACACCGCCTACTCCAAAAACTGCGACATGGCTTTTTTGTAATTTTTTAACTGCATCTTCTCCGATACACATTGCAGTTCTTTCATACATTCCGTCCATATTTTTATCTCCGATTTTCTTAAATATTTTCGATCTGCCAGTCTATCGGTGTGCATTCATTTGATGTCAAAAATTCATTTGCTTTACTGAAATGTTTGCAACCGAAAAATCCTCTGTATGCAGAAAGCGGACTCGGATGAGGTGCTTTTAAAATCAGATGATTAGGGTTATTTAAAAATGCTGCTTTTTTCTGTGCAGGACTTCCCCAAAGTAAAAATACAATTGGTCTGTTTTCTTCATTTACTGCTTTAATAACTGCATCTGTAAATCTTTCCCAACCATGTCCCGCATGTGAATTTGCAGCATGTGCTCTCACTGTTAAAACCGTGTTCAATAATAAGACTCCCTGATCCGCCCACTTTTTTAAATATCCGTTATTGGGTATATAACAGCCGCAGTCATCCTTTAATTCTTTATATATATTTTCAAGGGAAGGCGGAGCAGGATTTCCGGGCAGTACAGAAAAACAAAGTCCGTGTGCCTGGTTTGGCTCATGGTATGGATCCTGTCCGAGTATAACTGCTTTTACTCTGCTTAAAGGTGTGTATTTCAATGCATTGAATATTTCTGTTGCGGGGGGATATATGACTTTAGTGCTATATTCATTTTTTAAAAAAGCGGTCAGTTCCTTATAATACTCACTGTTGTATTCATTTATAAGACTGTCTTTCCAATTATTTACCGTAGCCATATTTATGTATGCCCTTTCTATATTTTATCCTTCGCCTGACACTCTCCTGTCAAAGCAGTCAAGCCTCTGCTCAGAATTACAACTTCAGATATTAGTTCTACTATATAGTACGAAAAAAGACATGCACTCATGGAACGAGAGCATGCCCTTAACTTTAATCTGTTCGTACTTATAAATTAAGCACGTTCTACTTTTCCGGACCTGAGACAAGCTGTACATACATACATCTTCTGTGTGCCGCCAGCGGTCTTTACTCTAACAGACTTAACATTTGTCTTCCACATTCTGTTAGCACGTCTTGATACGTGGCTTCTTGAATAGCTTAACTGATGTCCGAATCTATTTTCTTTCTCACAAATTGCGCATTTAGCCATTATAAACACCTCCTGTCGCGCAAATTTGGCTCCAAAGCCTTAAACATTTGACATTCTATCACAAGTTGTAAAATAATGCAAGTACTTTTTTCGTTTCCTTAAAAGACTCTGCGGATAACTGTTTTACAGCCTTATTCAAAGGTAAGTGACAGTGTCTCTGTATAATAATCGTTTCCGTATACATCAAGGATATGACCGTATACGTCTACATCATAATCGCCTACTTCTTCGTAGGTAACCTTTAATGCAGAGTCGATAACGATAGGATCGCCGAACAGCCACTTATCGTCGTACTCACCGTCATATGTGTAATAATCACATACAAACTGGATGGTATCGCCCTTTACGAAGTTAGCAACATTACGCTCAGCCTGTGTAGGACCTTCGTCATCAGAAGATGTCCTGTAGCCCTTTACATAACCGCCGTCATGCTTATCATCCCAGTAAAGGAGAATATCGATGTCCCTGGTCTCGCCTGTTCTGGCACTGGTAAATACCGCCTCTACTATACCGTATGTATACCAGCCGCCATCAGCTGTCTCACCCTCTTCTACTGCGAAGTAAGGTACGATCTGCTCATCGATAGCAACCCACTTGTAATCAAAATCAACTATCAGGTTGCCGTTATCGTCAAGTTCATATGCATTATCATTTCCAAGGTCGATATAGCCTTCGCCGTCATCAAGGTATACACCAAGATCTACCATAGCGGCTGCATCCCACTGCTCATCGGTAAGTTCAAGGACATATCCGTCTCCCTCTTCTGTCAAAGGAAGGAGTCCATCCTCATTTAATTCGAACTCTACGATCTCTGTCTCGGCAGCTATTTCCTCATTATACCACTCTTCTGTGGTGAGGTCTTCTTCTTGAGTATCGTCTTCGTAACCGGTCTTAACAGCGATAGGAGTCATAGCTCTTGATACTGAACCGCCGGATCTTGCTGAAAGGAAATTGCTGAAGAAGCCTGAAACCTTGTCATCATTCATGCCAAAGCTCTTCATCATGCTCTTCATCTGCTTATAGTAGCTGGGATAATCATAAGGGAAATACATAGCCAGGCCGTTGGTCCTGGTGATGTTTGTCTTATGATATACAACGCAGTCCTTTACTGCTGCTATAACATCATCTGCTCCGTCAAGACCGCAATTCTGACAGAAGTCAATGATATCGATCTGATCGTAATTGCCCTCGCCGTAGCACTTAGTGTTCTTTCTAACCTTAGCAAGTGCCTTATAGTTTCCGGCATAAAGTACTTCATTACCGTCTGCACAAAGTGAGCTAAGCTTTGAATAAACATTCTTTATCTTACTTAAATTGATAAGGCTCAGTGTAACATCATCAGAACCGTTTGCTGCTACGAAGTCATCAACGATGATGCTTCCGAGCTTTTCCATATCAACTGAAGGATTCTTGGTGAGTGCCTTGAGCCAGCCGGTGTATGACCAGCCGTATCCGGGCTCCTCTTCCTCTGCTGCTATAAGATATGAAGCACTGCCTGATAATGCGTAAGCTGTCTCAATGGTACCCATAAGACATGCATCAAAGCCTACAAAGTCAAACTTTACACCGCTGCTTGCAAATACATCTGCTATCTCATCAAGTGAAAGGTCTCCTGTAGCCAGGTCGTCCATACCAAAGCCTGCCATGGTACCGCCGCCGTGATTCCAGAAAATGAATCCGTATCTGTCTGCAGGGAAATTCTTTACTGAGTATTTAATGAAATCAAGTACCTCTGAAGGCTCAACCATGCTCTTCTTTCCACGGTCCTCAAGTTTCTTAACGCCTTCGCCGATTACCTGATATCTTCCAACCTTACCTGAAGTCATGACACTGTTCTGCCATCTCTTTGCTCCGCCGGCTTCAATGATAAGGTTTACATTGCTGCCGATATTTGCCTCGCACATTTCCTGGATATCCATGGTAGCACATCCGCTGTCGCTCTCCAGGTTGGAGCCTACAATGTATACCATAATGGTAGCTTTTCCTGAACCTGACTGGATATCACTGATATCTGCATAGTCAAACTTTTCACCGGTATTTCCGCCGATGTAGTTGTCACTGCCGCCGCTGTATGAGGAATCTCCCCAGCCGTAATCAGATGAGCTGCTGCCGAAAAAAGCGTCAAAAAGTGAACCAAGCAAATCATCGTCTGATGAACTCTGGCTTGATGATCCGTAATCGTCATCATCGGAATACGATGATGTATCACCCGAATCACTTAATAAATCATCCAGTAACCCGTCCAGATCATCCAGCAATCCTTTTTCTGAACCACCGTTTGAGCTTGGTGTACCGGTCTCTTCATCCAACATTCCGCAACCCGAAAATGAGCATACCAATAAAACGGATACCACAAATAAGGCTACCCATTTATAAATTCTTTTCATTTTTTTAATTCTCCTGATCCTTTAAAAACTCTTCTCCCTTTTTAACCATTTCCTTCTCATTTTCCTTGTCTTTGGGAGACTTCTTGAATTTGTCAATTAAGCCGGGTACTGTATCGATGATCTTTGATACGGTATCGGTGTTCTTTGTGCTTACAAGCTTGCACTGTCCGTCCTTGATAACAAGTACCGAACTGGGTGACATCTTTCCGCCTAATCCGCCACCTGCGCTGTTACCCTTTGCATCCTTAACAAATGCACCTGCGGCTACGCCGAAGCTTACATCTACTAAAGGAAGGATGATAGTCCCGTCATCAAACTTCACAGCTTCACCTACTACAGTCTTGGTAGTGATGAAAGAATCCATTCCTTTGAACAGAGATGTGATAGTTTCTGCAAAATTGTTGTTTTTCTTCTCGTCTGCCATTTTTTCTGTCTCCTTTTATAAAATATAAATCTTTACAGTTTTTTGAATCCGCGTACCTTCTTGCGGATGTACTTTATATCCTTATTAAACCATACCTTTACGGCAGGGATAACAAGCAACGCTAAAATTATTCTTCCCTTGAGGTCCACATCTGCCTCAATCTTCTTGTTTTCGAAATCGGGCTCGAAATCAAAATGAGGTCCCCAGATAGGGAAAAACATACTTGCGGCACCGGTTATGTAACCTGTGGTCGCGGGATCGTCCATACCAAAGGCAACTCTTCCTTTGAGTTTCTTGGGCAGGCATCTCTTTATGATCAGGAACAATTTGTCTTTTCCGTAGTTGACACCGCTTATTACTCTCGGGTCATCCTTCATATCAAGAATATAATTCTTCTTTTTGTTTAGCTTCCTTATCTTCTGCTTTATATTCTTAATCTTATCCCTGATACCCTTGATCTTTGCTTTTATTTTCGAAGGAATACTCTTTATCTTACCTAAGATACCCTTTTCTCCCTGTTCCTCAGGTTCGGGTTCTTCATCATCATCGAACCACCAGGAGTCATCGTCATCCTCGTCCTCGGTATCTTCGTCGGTGTTTTCTTCCTTTTCTTTATCTTCTTTCTTGTCCGGCTCTTTTTTGTCAGAGTCTTTTTCTTCAGCAGTTTTTTCTGTAGTTTCTGTTTCCTTGTTGTCCTCTGTTTCATTAACAGCAGTCTTCTCGCTGCCGTCTGTGATACTCTTTATCTCATCTTCCTTTACTTCATCTTCAATCTCTGACTCTGTATCGGATTTTTCATCCTTCTTCTTTTCTTTTTCCTTCTCGGCCTTCTGTCTCGCCTTTTCCTCTTTCTGCTTTCTCTTTTCTTCCTTTTTCTTTACGTACTCGGGATCGTTTGAATAAAGTTTGAACAGTCCCAGCAGCTTTGCATTAATGATAAGTCCGTTACTGTCAAAGTTAACCGAAACATGCACGAAATGCAGCAGCCATGATACCACCACATTTGCCCTGACCGGTATTCCTTTCTTTTCTTCACCGTAATTATCTTCTTCATCCGTCGAGGCTCTGACCTTATTCATCAGGGCATCACGCTTTCTACGGCTGATCACTTCTTCGTTCATTTCAGCCTCAGCAGGATACTTAGCATCAGCCTTATATCTTATGGGTACGAAACCTACGAGCAGCACAATAAGCAGTACCAATCCTATCAGTACCGCTAATGTTATCCCTATTATCTTTAATATTGTAAGAATAACTGTAAGCATGCTCAAGCTCCGTTAATAGTTTTTAATTTATTCCAAAATATGCATTTACTCCGTCAGGAGAAAGCTCGTAACCATCGTTAACCAGTTTTGCAATGATGCCGCCCGCCAGCTCCTGAGCTTCGTCCGATCCGCCTGCCACACCGACAATCTGCACATCATGATCTTCTTTCTTGAAATGCTTTACCGGAAAGAAAGTGATATTGTAGATATCCAGCAGGTCCTTACCGTTGGTGTTAACAGTGATAAGGTGAGCACCGAATCTGATCTTATTTGGTTTTTCAATCTTTTTCTTAATTTTCTTGAACTTCTTAAGATTCTTTTCCTTTATACTGTCCGACATGAACAGTTTGCTGCTCCAAATGATCACTTTTAGAACTCCATTTTTAAGATTTTTGAAACTGCGGTGTTTTTCTCATGTATATTACTGCAGGCTGAAAGCGACTCTCTCACATAATCCATAACCTCTGTACGTGAGTTGAAAAATACGGGTAATGTGGAAAGTACCGCTGCCTGTCTGGCACGGTTAAGTGCCCTGTTTCCGTTTTTAAATGCTATATCCAGTTTCTCGGAAAGCTTTTTGAATTCTGATTCTACATCTGTCTCATCAGCATTTCCGATCTCTGCCATCTCAAGCTCAGCATAAACCGAAGTTGACATCAGTCTTCTCATGCTCTCGAGCTTTACAGCTTCCTCA
>JAEEGG010007437.1_pt1 | contig 25249 bp, 18 predicted proteins | sample 9134161 | NCBI WGS metagenome assembly JAEEGG01 (sample SAMN16246543, study PRJNA631951) | gut metagenome | biome: gut microbiome; feature: rumen; material: CR-attached | host: Bos | place: Iran: Karaj | collected 2018-10 | reverse complement strand
ATCCTTCCAAAGGCTTTGAAACTCTTCCTCGCAGTAATGCACATCGTCGTAGTCCTTCATGGCCACATTCAATTCGTAGCGTGGCGGTTCGGTGGTGCCGAGACCCTGTGCACTGAGGTTGCTGCTGCCCATGATGACCCAGCCGTCGCTGTGTTCGCTGTGGTTTTTCGGCAGGCAGAGATAGAATTTCGCATGAAGGTCTTTGGTGGGATGGATACGAAGCTGCAATCGTCCATTGGCAATGTCAGCGCAGAACTGACGGATGCCTTCATCGATTTCTGACGAGTATTCGGACTGATAGACATCACGGAGGAAATCCTCGCAATACTGTTCAAGCGACGCTTCTTTGTTCTCGAAGAAAATCTTTCCAGTGGCTTGTGATTGTCGGAAAAGGTTATCGATGTTGATGCCAACGAGAATGCGTATCTCGCTGACATTTTCCAGCTCCTTGCGCAGTTTGAAGTAGCCACTACTACGAAAATAGCCAACCACGGCATGAAAGATGTCGAAGTTGGCCATTGCGGAGGCGATGCCATGAAATTTGTCCATCAGCCTCGTCTCGGTATTGTTGAAGAACTTGGTGCTCATAGGCTCGGCGTGTTAGGCGCTTCGCCTTTCAGAGCATCACAAAAAAAATCCGTGAGTCTTTCTGTCTGGACGGAGGCTCTGGACTGCCTATAATCACCACTGAACAAGAAAGCCCACGGATATACCGTGAGCGTCTTGCTTTCTTGCAGTGGTGACGTCAATTGTCCAGATTTCCGTCCACTTGAAAAGCAAAAACGCTTTAAATCAATATGTTATTAACTATAATTGTATCTCTTTGCTTTTTATCCTTTTTATGTTGATGACAGCAAAATTAGGAAAAATAAATATTGATTGCAAAAAAACTCTAACCTCTAACCTTTCACCTCTAACCTTTATTATCAATCGCCGACCTTAACGCGTTGCCGACCAGCATGAAAGCTAACACCAGCAACATGATGGCGACACCCGGAAGGATGGCCAGATAAGCTGCATCCAGAATGATAAACGCATAGTTTTCCTTGATCATGCTGCCCCACGAAGGCATGGGGGGCTGGACGCCAATACCAAGGAAACTCAAACCTGCTTCCAAAAGGATAGCTGAAGCGAAATTGGAAGCCGAAACCACGATGATCGGATTCAGGATGTTCGGCAGGATATGGCGCATGATGACACGTATATCTTTGAATCCTAATGCTTTTCCAGCTTCAACATACGTCATTTCTCTCACCGAGAAAATTTGTCCACGGACGATACGGGCCACCTCCACCCACATGGTCAAACCCACAGCGATGAACACCTGACCGATGCCCTTGCCCAAGGCGAAGGTAATGGCAATGACGAGCAACAGCGTCGGGATGGACCACACCACGTTGATCAGCCATACCACCACATCGTCGACCCTACCACGGAAAAAGCCGCCAAGACTACCAACGAGTATGCCTATCATCAGGCTGAGTGCCACAGCAATGAAGCCTACAATAAGGCTGATACGGCTGCCTAATACCAATCGGCTCAAGAAGTCACGGCCATACTGGTCGGTGCCCAACAGGAACTTTTGATGCTTGGTGCCGGCAATCTCCTCGTTGGCGACCTCCTGCACTCGAACCGTGCTGGTCGGTTCAGGATTGAAGAGATACACTAAGGTATGATCCTCAAAGGTCTGGATGCTATCGTAAGGCAAATACGTAAACTCGTCAGGTTGACCTTGAAACAGATGCTGGAAAAAGCCTGTCTGCGCAGGAGGGTTCTCCTTGCGAAGCATCAGCATATCCACCTCGAAGCCTGGTTTTCGGGTGCTCAGCTCCAGCAACTGCCGATTGGCGTTGGGTGTAGGATCAGGGATGAGGTAATAGGCAAACAAGGCTATGAGAGCCACCAAAATAATGAAGATAGAGGCCGCCATCCCCAATTTGTTCTTGCGGAAACGCTGCCAAGCCAATGCGCTCGGTGACTGTATATCCTTCTTTGCTTTCATGCTGCAAAGATAGATTTTTTTTGAAAAAAGACTTGCAATATTAAAAAAAGGTGTATCTTTGCACCCGCAAACCAGATGGTGGATTTAGCTCAGTTGGTTAGAGTACCGGATTGTGGTTCCGTGGGTCGTGGGTTCGAGTCCCACACTCCACCCTCAAAAGCAAAGGCGGGATGTTCAAGCATCCCGCTTTTTTTATTTCCGTTTGTTGTTCCGGTGAGTATATTTGTCGCCACATGCGTCGACAAACGGACGGAACAGGCAATTGCCACGCGACAGTTTCAGCCGTATCGCAACATAAAAGTCCAAGCCTCGTGTGTTGGATAAACCAGTTAACGAAAGGATGTCGTTAACACCGAATTCCAGCGGTCCCGCCCTGAAGAAGGTTCCAAGTGTCACATACGAGTAATTGTAAAGAGAGACAGGAAAGGCGACTCCAAAATATGCATTCTCGTAACGAGGCGTCACGCTCAGCAGGGGTTCCCGCTCCACGGCGTCATGATATAACAGATGCGACACTGGATGGATCCAAGTGGCGTTGACGTAAAAATTGTCCACCACATTGAGGTCGAATTGCAGGCTCAGAGCTGTAGGCAGACCTATACCAACCCTTGAATTGTAGGTGCAACTGGCAACTTGGTTACCCATCACAGAATCCATCATCCCCATCATGCCAACTACCGATTGAACGGTGTCGAACAGCTTTAGGTTCATCCATCGCTCCGCTCCCTGTAAATGATTTGACAATGTACCGTTGTTGAAGTTGATTTTTCCAATGTCAACGAGCGACACACCAAGACGCCAGTAGTAGTTTACAGGGGTATCATCACAAGCCGAATGAACTCGCATAGGTATCATCGAGCTTTTCTTGCTAGTAAGGGTAAAGCCGATATCGCCGCCAAAACCCAACCCTCGATAAAGTGAATTGGATATCGTGAACAGGTTTTTCGTATCCTGCCTAAAATTCACTGAATAATCCACCGGCGCCGCAATATTGACATTGCCATCCATTTCATAAAAATATAATGAATCCTTATTGAGAACTTCATAGTCCATCATATTGAAGGATCCCGCAAAGCCCGCCACGCCCATCATCAGCTTAGCGGTCACACCTGCGTCGAGCTTGTATGTTGCATCCTCAAAGAAGGTGACGGCATAGCTCAGGTCGGCCTCGCTCCATTCCATATTCGCAAAACGCATCCCTTCGGAAGTAAAGCGTTGATGCTGCATCGGTTCCCAACTAAGCGACTCCGTAGCGAGCACAGGAATTTCCCAAGGAGATTTCACAATAGATGTGTAAGCTCGTTGCCGCAGGGAAAAGCCAACGGCATGATGGCCTGCTATGGTTAACATGAAAGTGGGAAGTGATATGTCTACCGCCTCATAGAGATTGACAGGGCGTTTTTTCTCGAAGTCCGGGTCAAAGTATTTGAAATAGTATTCCTTATTGGGCTGTTTTCCCTTAAACGTCACCCATTCGTCGCCCATGAGCATGTTTCGCATGGAAGGTAGGAATGTGTTTCGGGGAAGATAGGCAAAGCTGTTACGCACCATCATGTCGACATTGGCAATCCCTAAATCCATGTAAACGAAGGTCGTACGCATGTTGGCCGGATTCAGCCAGGTAGCAGCGGAACCCGAATAGTTGTCCCATTGTCCAGGACTGGTCTGGGCTGTCAAAACAAGCCCATAACCCCAGAACAACAGCAATGCCAGCAGTTTGCCGAAATTCTTTTTCATAATATGCGTTGTAACGTGTAGAAATCAAAAAAATTGCATGATTTACAAAAAATTACTATCTTTGCGGCCCCAAATTGCGGGTGTGGCGGAATTGGTAGACGCGCCAGACTTAGGATCTGGTTCCGCGAGGAGTAAGGGTTCGAGTCCCTTCATCCGCACTGATTTGGAACAAAACAATAGATACATTATATAATGAACACAACACAATCACAAAAGGGAGAACAACTGATCTCCATCAAGATCAACGTAGTCAAGGACGACTATGAACCACAGGTTAAGAAAGAACTCAACAAGCTCAAGCAGAGAGCTCAGATCCCCGGTTTCCGTCCGGGCATGGCTCCCTTTGGCATGATCAAGAAGATGTACGGTGCCCAAGCCACCATCGAAGTGCTCAACACCCTCGTCTCCGACACCCTCAACAACTACATCCTTGAGAACAAGCTTGACCTCATCGGCTTCCCGCTCAGCGACCCCGAGCATCAACAGCCCGTTGACTTCGACACTCAAGATGCACTCGACTTCTATTTTGAGGCCGCTCTCCGTCCTGAAATCAAGGTCGACTACGCCAAGGCCAAGGTCAACTTCGCACACATCGTCGCTGACGACGCCGCTATCGACAAGACCGTTGAAGAGCTCGTTGAACGCAACCCTGAAATCACCCATCCCGAGACCGTCGGCGAAAACGACGTCCTCGAACTGAAGGTCCGCGAAGCCGAAGACGGCAAAGAACTTGAAGGCGGCTTCAAGAAGGACTACGTGATCCTCGACATTAAGGATATCCGCACCAAGACCAATAAGAAGAAGTTCATTGGCAAGACCACCGGCGATGAGTTCATCGTCAACCTCTCCGTCATGCTCGGTTCCAACGAGAAGGCCGCCAAGATCCTCGGTAATGACGCTCCCGCTGACAGCGACTACAACGTCATCATCGACGACATCCGTCACGAAGAGAAGCCTGAACTCAACGAAGAGTTCTTCAACAAGATCTTCCCCAACAAGGAAATCAAGGACATCGACGCTTTCCGTGCCAACGTCAAGGAAGAGATGGAACGCCAATACACCGCCGAGACCGACCGCATCCTCTTCACCAAGATGATCGACGCCCTCGTCGACAACACCCCATTCGTCCTGCCCGACGAGTTCCTGAAGCGCTGGATCTTCGAAAACAACCAAGGCAAGCTCTCCGTTGAGGATATCGAGAAGAACTATGAGACCAACTACAGCAAGGGTCTCCGTTGGCAGCTCATCGAGGACAGCATCGTGAAGGAAAACATGGAACTCGCCATCAACGACGACGAAGTGCGCGCCTTCTTGCGTAGCCAGATCTTCCCCGGCCTCGACTATGAGACCATGGAAGCCGACATGAAGGAACGCCTCGACAAGATCGTTGACAGCTACCTCAAGAACGAGGAACAGACCAACAACGTCAAGAACCAACTCGCCGACGTTAAGATGACCAACTTCCTCAAGACCAAGTTGAAGATCAAGTACACTGACAAAACCTACGACGAGTTCATCAAGGATCTTGAGAAAGAGAATAAAAAGGAAACCAAGAAAAAGAAATAAATGAACGAATTCCAGAAATACGCTACCAAGCATCTGGGCATGAACACCTTGGGCTTGGAGCAATACATCTCGAAGATCAACAACAGCGGCGGCTACATCAGCCCCACTGTTATTGAAGAACGCCAGCTCAACGTGGCTCAGATGGACGTGTTCAGCCGTTTGATGATGGATCGCATCATCTTCCTCGGCACCGCCATCGACGACTACGTGGCCAACGTGATTCAAGCTCAGTTGCTCTTCTTGGAGTCGACAGACCCCAAGCGTGACATCCAGATCTACCTGAACTCCCCTGGTGGCAGCGTGTATGCCGGTCTCGGCATCTACGACACCATGCAGTTCATCGGCCCTGATGTCGCCACCATCTGCACCGGTATGGCCGCTTCGATGGCCGCCGTGCTGATGTGCGCCGGCACTAAAGGAAAACGCTCAGCCCTGCCCCACTCCCGCATCATGATCCACCAACCCATGGGCGGCGTTGAGGGACAAGCCACTGAGATCGAGATCACTGCTCGCGAGATCCAGAAACTCAAGAAAGAACTCTACGAAATCATCTCCACCCACTCAGGCCAGCCTTACGACAAGGTGTGGGCCGACTCCGACCGCGATTACTGGATGACCGCCGAGGAAGCCAAGGAATACGGAATGATTGACGAGGTGCTTTCAAGAAAGAGATAAAGATGGCTAAAAAAGACCAAGGTCAACATTGCTCATTCTGTGGCCGTCCCGCAAGCGAGACCCTCATGCTTCTCCAAGGCATCGAAGGCCATATCTGTGAGCATTGCATCGAACAAGCCTATCAGATTATCAAGGAAGAACTCGGAACCTCTGACGACCCCAAGCGTAAAGGCTCGGGGTCGTCAGTCCTTGAGTTGAAGAAGCCCAAGGAAATCAAGGACTTTCTCGACCAATACGTCATCGGTCAGGACGAAGCCAAGCGCACCCTGGCCGTGGCCGTCTATAACCACTATAAGCGCATCAGCCAGAAGGTTACCGACGACGAGGTGGAGATCGAGAAGTCAAACATGATCCTCGTGGGTGAGACCGGCACTGGCAAGACCCTCATGGCACGCACCATCGCCAAGATGCTCAACGTGCCGTTCGCCATTGCCGACGCCACCGTGCTCACCGAAGCCGGCTACGTGGGTGAAGACGTGGAGAACATCCTCGTCCGCCTGCTCCAAGCCGCCGACTACGACGTGAAGGCCGCCGAACACGGCATCGTCTTCATCGACGAGATCGACAAGATTGCACGCAAGAGCGACAACCCCAGCATCACCCGCGACGTGTCGGGCGAAGGCGTGCAACAAGCCCTCCTCAAGCTGTTGGAAGGCTCCATCAGCAACGTCCCACCGCAAGGTGGACGCAAGCACCCTGAACAGAAGATGATCCCCGTCAACACCAAGGACATCCTCTTCATCGCCGGAGGTGCCTTCGACGGCATCGAACGCATCATCGCCGCACGCAAAAGCACCAACGTCATCGGCTATGGCAGTGCCTCCGATCAGGTGCTCGACAAGAGCAACATGCTCAAATACCTGGCACCCGCCGACCTTAAGAAGTGCGGGCTCATCCCCGAGATCGTCGGCCGTATGCCCGTCATCACTCACCTCGACCCGCTCGATGCTGCTGCCCTCAAGCGCATCCTCACCGAGCCTAAGAACGCCCTCGTCAAGCAGTTCACCAAGCTGTTTGCCATGGACGGTATCAAGCTCACCGTCAAGGATGAAGCACTCGATTTCGTGGTTGAGAAAGCCATTGAGTTCAAACTCGGTGCCCGTGGTCTCCGCTCCATCATGGAAGAGATCCTTAATGACGCCATGTTCGAGACTCCCTCGCAAAGCGAGGTCAAGGAACTGGTCATCGACCGCGCCTATGCCGAGGAGAAAATCTCCAAAAACACCAAATTGGCACAATAGTTGCTTTTCACCACTTCGGTGTTTAATGAAAAACTATTTGAAGCCATGAAAAAGACCCTCCTCGCCATATTATTCTTAATGGCCGCTACAACAGGATTCAGCCAACTCGTTTCCCAAGGTGGTAAAGCCCTCAAAGTAACCGTCAAGCCTAAGAAAGCCCCAGTAGAAAGCGTCTCCTCCCAAGACAAACTCAACGTGGTGTACGGCCGCGTCGAAGGCGACGACACCCTCCTCATCGTATATCTGCCAGAAGTCGACATTGACCTCATGAACCGCTATTACCAGATCAGCGAAACCCGCCAGGGCCGTCGACTCGTTAATAACGTACGTAAAGTGTATCCTTACGCTAAGATCGCCGGCAAGCTGTTACAGACCTACGACACCCTGCTGGCCACAGTATCCAACCCCTCACAGCGCAGCAACCTCATGCGCATGGCCGAGGACGATCTCACCGAGCAATACACCGAAGAACTGAAGAAACTTACCTTCTCACAGGGTCTCATCCTCATCCGTCTCATCGACCGTGAGACTGGCGACACCTCTTATAAAGTGGTTCAGGAACTCCGTGGAAAGTTCAGAGCTTTCTTCTATCAAGGCTTCGCAAGCCTCTGGGGCTATGACCTCAAAAGCGAATACGATCCACACAACAATCCGGAAGACGACCAGATTGAGACTATCGTAACGCTGTTAGAAAGAGGACAAATCTAGCATCCCCTCTGGGGATGCCAGCTCTGTAGAAACGTGATTTCTACAGAGCTATCATCCGCTAAAGGCGGATGATTTATTTCCCTCGTCCTTGAATAACGATCAAGACGGTGTAAATCAAAATCTTAAGATCCAGTCCGAGGCTCACGTTCTCGATATAGAGGATGTCGTACTTCAAGCGCTCGACCATCTCCTCCACATTCTCGGCATAGCCGAACTTGACTTCACCCCAACTGGTGATGCCTGGCTTCACTAAAAGCAGCATGCCGTAATACGGTGCCACCTCCATGATCTTATCGATATAATATTGGCGCTCAGGACGATAGCCAACGATGGACATATCGCCTTTCAATACGGTCCAGAACTGGGGAATCTCATCCAGACGAACCTTGCGCATGAACTTACCGAACTTGGTGATACGAGGATCGTCATCGCTCGACAACTGAGGCGTACTATTGGCCTCAGCATCGACGCGCATGCTACGGAACTTTGCCATCTTGAAAGGTTTGCCCCCCTTACCGATACGCTCCTGTACATAGAAAATCGGTCCTGGCGAAGTTGCCTTGACGATGATGGCGGTAATCAGATACACCGGTGAGAACACGACCAACACAAACAGCGACACCACAATGTCGAACACACGCTTGATGACCTGTTGCCAGATGGGCATCAGCTCAGGGCTGACCTGTACCAATGGTGCGCGCCAAATAGCCTGTTGCTTCACGCTGCCAAAGACCAAATCCTGCATCTTGGGGATGATCTCCAACTCTGCATCCGTCTGATTCATCACAGGGAGGATGATGCTCATACATTCTTTCTCCGAACGTTCAATGGCAATGATCACTTCCTCCACGTCATATTCCTTGATAATCTTCACCAAATCGCTCACTGAGCCGAGATGCGGCATAAACTCGCTCAAGCGGTAATGCTCCTGCTGGTAAACATTCACGAATCCCACAAAACGCTGTCCCGTAGGCTTCGCCTGTTCCATGATCTCCTTATAGATGGCCACCGCATTGTCGTTACTACCCACAATCACCGTATTGAAACAGATCTTGCCCGTATGGATGTTGTGCTTTACGCTGCTGGTGATGATGATTCGGCCCAGATAAACCAGTCCAAACTGTAAGAAGAACAGGGTGAGGAACGACTGGTAGTACATCTTGTAGGTAAAGATCTGGTCGTCGAGGATGGCGACGAAAAACAGTACCGTAACACCTAACAAAGTGATGAAGAATGTCTGCGAAAGCTCCTTCAAACGCGACTTGGAATAGACGCTCTGATAAGCACCCGTGATGCCATAAAACACCACCCAAGCTATGGGAAGGATTGCCACGGCATGCCAAAAGCTCGCATCATGAAACGCCATTCCAAAACGCTGCCATATATTGACGTCAGGTACTTCGTAGGTCTTCCTGAAATAATAGAACAACAGCCATGCAAGTGCTGAGAGCACCCAGTCAACAAGGCCGTACAAATATGGTAATAGGCGTTTCTTTTTCATCGATCACGATAGATTAGCTTCAGATTGTCAAAATAGAAATATTGGGTTCCAGCATTGCGGGGATTCCAAGAGCCAAAGTAGATCTTAAAATAATCAGCAGTCTCATTATCGACCAGGTAAGGCCCGATGTTGATATAGATCTTATTCCATGCAACAGGTTCCTGCCCACTGGCACCCGTAGGCTTCAGACGTACAAGCGGTTCTGCGGTAAGGGTGTAGTCCTTGAAATACATCAGACCCACAAAGCAGGTGTCGGAGCACTTGTAATCCATCTCCAGCATGCAGGCCGAGCCACCGGTGGGAAGTTCCCTAAGCTCGGCTCTATTGGCGATACGGAACTGCATGGTGTCGGAGGTCAGCACCACCTTACCTGATTTTTGTGAATAGATACCCTCTGGATCATGCCAAGCATATTCTCCATTGTAAACCACAATGTCAGCATCACTTTGTGAAGTAGCCTCCCAGTTGATCGTTCCACTTTCGAAATCTTCCATTACATCATCGCAAATATGCATGTTCTCATCATCTCCCTCAGGATAATATGTGAACACAGGCCTCAAGGTAACAATCTCGTCCTTCACAAAATTGACGTTCATATTTTCCCAAGGAGCATAAAACGGATACTGAGCCCTGAGGTCGCGGATGCCGTCACGGGCGATGCCAGCATACACTGCCACCTTGTGTACTCCTTCCTTCAACACGGGAATGGTGGCCGGCAACTCATAGCAACCTAAGATGTTGTCGTCAACGAAAACCCAGGCGTCAACGATTTTATGGGTGTTGGCACCATAGTGGAAATAATCGCATTGCACCTCAACGTCCTTGATATAAATGTAGGCGGGCACCGTTTGGGAGCCATCGAACTTCTTGCAAGAAGGCATCAGCAGTGCCATCATTGTGGCTGCGAAAAATATGGATAAAAAGGTTTTGCGGGTCATAGGGATATCGTTTTATCTTTTGCATTAATAATTTCGTAAGCGAGGTTCAGCACCTTTACGCCGTCCTCAATGCTGACCACAGGCACGGTGTTGTGGATGATGCTGTCGTAGAAACTCTCCAGCTCAGTCTGGATGGCGTTGAGCGGATGGATCTCAGGCCGTTCGAGAGTGATTTGTTTTGTGGCGCCGCCAGGCAGGTCAAGGGTCAGGGAATAAGGATAACCCGTGACTTCATGGTCGTGAATACGGGCAATCTCCGTCTTCTTATCAAGAAAGTCGACGGTGATGTAGGCGTCATCCTGGAAAATACGGGTTTTGCGCATGTTCTTGAGAGAGATGCGGCTGGCAGTAAGGTTGGCCACCGAGCCATTCTCAAACTCGATGCGGGCATTGGTGATGTCAGGCGTAGGACTCACGATGGCCACGCCGCAGGCGCTGACATGTTTCACAGGGGAGTTAATGATAGTGAAAAGAATGTCGAGGTCGTGTACCATCAGGTCGAGCACCACTGGCACATCGGTGCCACGGGGATTGAAGAGGGCCAAACGATGGGCTTCGACGAATTTTGGTGCCTTGATGTAAGGCTCTGCGGCGATGAATGCGGGGTTGAAACGCTCCACATGGCCCACTTGTACCTTCACGCCTGCTTCATCTGCCAGTTTCATCAACTTGGAAGCCTCGTCAGGAGTAGCCACGATGGGTTTCTCGATAAACACATGACGGCGACGTTGCAAAGCCTTGGAAGCGCACTCGAAGTGCTGCACCGTAGGCGTCACAATGTCGACCACCTCCACGGCATCAATCAAGGCCTCGATGGTAGCGAAACAACGTACGCCAAGCTCCTCCTCCACCGCCTTAGCCGTGGCCTGGTCAGGATCATAGAACCCCACCAGCTCGTAGCGATCGATCTGCTTGATGCATTTGATATGGATCTTGCCGAGATGTCCGGCACCTAAAACTCCAATTTTCAACATGATTGTAAATTTGGGCAAAGATAGATAAATTCTTGGAAAAAGTGTAACTTTGCCACGCAAAATGAAGATCATAGAAGACAATTATCGGCACAAGGGCATGAGGCAGCAATTGGTGAACCAGTTGCGCAATGAAGGCTTTCGCGACGAGCGGGTGCTTTCGGCCATCAACGAGGTGCCGCGCCACGTCTTCCTCGACTCGTCATTCGTAGAATACGCCTACACCGACCAACCCTTTGCCATCGGCGCGGGACAGACCATCTCGCAGCCCTCCACGGTGGCCTTTCAAACGGGCCTTTTGATGGTGGATAAAGGCATGAAGGTGCTTGAAATCGGCACAGGATCAGGCTACCAGGCCTGTGTGCTGGCTGCCATGGGTGCCAAGGTGTTCAGCATCGAACGACAACGCAACCTCTACTTCCACACTAAGGAGATCTTGGACCAGCTACCCTATCGTGTCAAGGCGTTTTTGGGTGACGGCTTCGAGGGATTGCCTTCCTATGAGCCTTTCGACCGTGTCATCATCACCGCCGGAGCGCCCATCATCCCACCCAAACTCATCGACCAGATGAAAGTCGGTGGCATCATGGTCATCCCCATGGATAACGCCAATGGCGACGGACAAGTAATGTTACGGATCACCAAGACGGATAGCGGTCTGGTGCGTGAGGAGTTCGGCGACTTTAAGTTCGTTCCGATGTTATCAGGTACAGCAAGTGATTAAACGTCATTGCGAGGAGTGAAACGACGAAGCAATCCACATGGACTCGAAATGGTCTGTGTGGATTGCTTCGCTTCGCTCAGCGAGCCCTTCGGGGTTGCTTCGCTTCGCTCGCAATGACGAATTATTTGAAAATCCCACCTAGGATCGAGCGGAAAATCGACTTACCAAGCTGACGTCCAAACGTGGTAGCCGTAGTGTTGATGGTCTTCTCAACGGCCTTTCTGGTGGTGGATTTCTTCTTGCTCGACGTTTTCGAAGCCTTGGCTTTTTCCTTTTCCTTAGCCTCTTTCTCCTTGCGTTTGGCTTCCTCTTCAGCCTCTTTCTGAGCACGTTTCTCGGCTTGTTGTTGCTCAGCCACCAGCACCTCGTAAGCGCTCTCACGGTCGAAGATCTTCTCGTAGGTGCCATAGAGCCGCGACTGGCGAATCAGGCTTTGACGCTGCTCATCAGTGATGGCACCGATCTGGCTCAGCGGGAAGAGAATCTTGGCACGTTCCACGATGGAAGGAGCGCCTTTTTCATCCAGGAACGACACCAGAGCCTCGCCTGTGCCAAGCTCAAGGATGGCGTTCTCCGTGTTGAAGCTCGGGTTGGTGCGGAAGGTCTGTGCGGCAGCCCTAACGGCCTTTTGTTCCTTGGGGGTATATGCCCTGAGTCCATGGAGGACACGGTTGCCTAACTGTCCGGCGATGGCCTCTGGAATATCATCGGGACTTTGGGTGACGAAATACACACCAACACCCTTGGAACGAACCAAGCGGATCACCTGCTCGATCTTGTCGACCAAAGCCTTGGAGGTGTCCTTGAAGAGCATGTGAGCCTCGTCGAAGAAGAAAACCAGCTTAGGCAGCTCCAGGTCGCCCACCTCAGGTAGCTGGGTGTAGAGCTCGCTCAGCAGCCACAGCAGGAAGGTGCTGTATAGCTTGGGATTGAGCATCAGCTTATCGGCTGCCAGCACGTTCATGATGCCTCGACCTCCTTCGGTCTGCAGGAAATCGAACACGTTGAAGGCAGGCTCACCGAAGAACTTGTCGGCACCCTCGGTCTCCAGCGCCAACAAGGCACGTTGGATGGCACCCACGCTCACTGCACTGATGTTACCATAGGTAGTGGTGAACTCCTTGGCGTTTTTGGCCACATAGTCGAGCATCAAACGGAGGTCCTTCATGTCGATGAGCAGCAATCCACGGTCATCGGCAATCTTGAACACGATATTGAGCACGCCAGTCTGGGTGTCGTTGAGGCCAAGTAGACGAGCCAACAGCTGCGGACCCATATCAGAGATGGTGGCACGCAAAGGGTGACCCTGCTCGCCAAACACGTCGAAGAACCTGGTGGGACAGCCGTGGAAGAGGTCGGAGGTGAAAGTTGAGAGGTTAGAGGTAGCTTCGCCGTCTAGATCTTTCGCTGGGAAAAACTCCGACATCCTTTTCTCGATGAATCCACTCATCTTACCCGCTTGGCTGATACCAGAGAGGTCGCCCTTCATGTCGGCCATGAAGCACGGCACACCGGCTTGGCTGAACGACTCGGCGATGACCTGCAAGGTGACGGTCTTACCCGTACCCGTGGCACCAGCAATCAAGCCATGACGGTTGGCCATCTTACCCACCAAATAAAGTGGTCCATTATCGCAATGCGCAATATAAAGCTGTTTTTCCTCGGTAAACATAACTTTTATCTTTTATCTATTATCTATTAACTTAAATCTGAGATACTTGATCGTCAAGCCTTGATCGAGCCACATCTGCTCGTAGAAGGTACGGATGGTCTTGACCTCGATAACATCGTCATTGGCATAAAGGTCGTCCGTGGCGTAAAGCAGCGGCAGGCCTTGCTTCTCAATAACTTCATGCAGGGTAAACTCATACATGATAGGGCTGTCGGTCTTGAGGTTGAGGATGCCTTCGGGCTTCACGATCTTGCGGTAACGCTGCAAGAACTCAGGCGAAGTGAGGCGGTGACGGGCGTTGCGCTCACCTTCGCCGGGATGGGGATCGGGGAAGGTGACCCAGATCTCGTCGACCTCATCCGGACCAAAGAAATGCTCGATCTGGTCGATGCGGGCACGGATGAAGGCAACATTTGTGAGGCCTTCTTCACGGGCTTGCGTCAAGCCACGCCACATGCGGGCGCCCTTGATGTCGATGCCGATATAGTTGATGTCACGATGCGCCCTGGCCAGTCCCACGGTGTATTCTCCCTTGCCGCACCCCAGCTCAAGAACGATGGGGTTGTCGTTATGGAAGAAGTCGGTGCGCCAACGGCCTTGCAGCGGAAAGCCCTCGGCCATGATGCGCTCATAGGAATATTGGAACAGGTTGTCGAACGACTTGTTCTCTTCGAATTTCTGTAATTTGTTTTTCTTGCTCATGGGTCTTTTATTTCGTAAGGATCCAGGCTTTGCTATTGTATTGTTTCAACACTTCGGGAAGCACGGCCTTGGCTTCGGCGGCGGTGGCAAAGCCTCCATAACACACGTAGTACATGCTGCCGCGTTTCATCACGAAGGCGCTGGTGCAGCCCTTTTCTTTGGTCTCTTCAACCATGTTTAGGGCGTTCTGTTCAATGGAGAAGCAGCCTCCCACGATGTATGCCTTAGGCTTGACCACTTCGACGGGCTCAATAAAGGGTTCCTCAACAGGCGCCACGACGGTATCCAACTCCAACGGAGTGGGTTCAACCTCGACGGTGTCAGCCTCTGGTGCCAGGGAATCTGAGAGCATCGATAGCGTGTCGATCTCCTTCAAGGTATCTATTTCTACTTCAACAGGCTTGATGGTATCCGTGACAATGGGCTTCACAGGCTGTGGCGGTACCGGTCTGAACTTGAAGTACCATAACGCCACGCCACCGGCAACCAGCAGGAGTAGCAGCACCCAGATCCAGCCTCTCTTGGGCTTGTCACCGTCATGTTTGATATCCACGGTCATCGGGGTGTTCAGGTCCTTAAGCTGTTGCGAGACCTGCTCTTTCCAATTGTTTTGGGTGCCAGCGGAATAAATTGGTTGGGGCTGTAGGTCGTCGAGGCCGAAGGCATCGTTGTTGAAGTCATTTGAATCCACTGGAGTGAAGACCAGTTCTTGATTGCCGTTGAACGACAACGTCCCCACCTGAGGGATCTCCACTGGATCGCCCTCTTTAAGGCTGACATAGCTCTCTGTGACGAAGGCCAGCACCAGCTGTCGGGCTTCCTCTTCGGAGATGCCGTCATGCGCCATCAGATAATCCACTATCAGGTCGTTTTCTTCGCGCCGTTGGGGATCGAAGCTGAGGGTTGCCGAGGGCTTCTCGAATTGGTTGGTGATCACGTTGACCTTAGCGCCTTCGGCTTGGCACTCAAAGGCACCCAAACCAGGCACAATCACCACGTTGTGATCGTAAAGCAGGGCTGATATGGCATTGGCGACGTAGGTCATTGGCATAATTCTTTGGGGATGTTCAACAGGTCCTCGGGCGTGTCGATGGCGATGGAGTCATGCGCCTCGGTGACGGCCACGCGGATGCGGAGGCCGTTCTCGAGCCAGCGCAGCTGCTCGAGGCTCTCGGCTTGTTCGAGACGCCCGGGGGGCATGGCGGCAATGGCATGAAGGGTTGCGGCCTTATAGGCATAGATGCCGATATGTTGATAGTATTCTGTCTTTTCGAACCATTGTTCCGGCTCGACGCCTCTCACGAAGGGCAGTGGATGACGGCTGAAATAAAGGGCGTTGCCTTCTTGGTCAAACACCACTTTGACTGCATTGGGGTTGTGGATGCGCCCAGGGTCGGTGATGCGTTTGGCCAGGGTGGCCAGACAGGTGTCATCGCGACGGATGAGTTCCGCCACTTGGTCGATTTGTCGGGGGTCGATAAAAGGCTCGTCGCCTTGGATATTGACCACGGCATCATAGTTGCCACCCACCAAGTCGAGCGCCTCGCGACAACGGTCGGTGCCGCTTCGATGGTCGGAGCGGGTCATCACAGCCTTGCCGCCGAAGCCCAACACCTCGTCGTAGATACGCTGGTCGTCGGTGGCCACCACAACGGCATCGAGCGATGACTTCAACACCTGTTCATAGGTCCTATGAATCATCGTCTTGGTCCCAATCATAGCCAAAGGCTTGCCGGGAAATCGTGTGGAGCCGTAACGTGCGGGGATGATGCCGATTACACTCATCAGAATAGACCATTCAACGAGGCCTCGATCTTATCGATGATAACGCCGAGATCCTCTGGTTTCTCTAACTCAAGGTTATCCATGTCGATGACCAGAAGCTTGCCTTCCTTATAGCCATTGATCCACTCCTCGTAACGCTCGTTGAGGTTGCTGAGGTAGTCGAGACGGATGGACTGCTCATAGTCGCGGTTACGCTTGGCGATCTGACGCATGAGCGTAGGCACCGAGGCGCGCAGGTAGATGAGCAGATCGGGGGCTTGCAGGAACTTCGACATCAGGTCGAACAGCGAGCGGTAGTTCTCAAAGTCGCGCGACTCCATCAAACCCATGGAATAGAGGTTGGGAGCGAAGATCATGGCATCTTCGTAGATGGTGCGGTCCTGGATGACGTCCTTGCCGCTGTTGCGGATGTCGATCACCTGACGGAAACGGCTGTTGAGGAAGAATATCTGGATGTTGAACGACCAGCGTTGCATGTCCTCGTAAAAGCTGTCAAGATAAGGGTTGTGGTCCACCTCTTCGAAATGGGGTGTCCAGCCAAAATGCTTGGCCAGCAAGCGGGTCAGGGTGGTCTTCCCCGAACCGATATTTCCAGCGATAGCTATATGCATAACGATAAGATTATTTCAATCTGCGAAGATAGGAAATAATTTTTTATTTAGGTGCTTTCAGGAGGAAATAAATTGCCATCCCCAAATAAATGAAATTCGGGATCCAAGCTGCCAACACAGGAGCGACGACCCCGTTGACGCCCAAGGCCTTGCCTATCTGCCCAAACAGCACGTATGCGAAAGCGATGGTGATGCCGAATCCAAGATGCATACCCATGCCTCCCTTGATCTTTCGGCTCGACAAGGCGGCACCGATCAACGTGAGGATGAGGATGGCCGCCGGTTGCGCCATACGTTGGTGCATCTCCACCTCATAGCGTCTGATGCCCTCCGTGCCTCGTAGCTTCATCACCTTGATATGGTCGCGCAACTCGAAGAAATTCATCTCCTCGAAGTCTTCCTTCACCTTGATAAAGTCATTCACACTCAGATTGGGCATGACCGTATCGATGCGTGCATGGTTCACAATGTATTCTTGGTCGCCGTTAAGATAGCGCTCCGTCGCGCTGCTGATACTCCATTTGTTATCACCCGTCGTATCGTGTTTCAAGATACCCGCCGCCATCTTATATTTCAACTCGTTATCCTCGTATCGTTCGATGGAGAAACGATAGCCCTGATCGCGGTTCAGCTCGTAAAGACTCACATACACGAATTCATCTTTGTTGGTCTGAATATGAACATTGCCACCCGAGCCGTTCACCAGATGTTCAATGTATTCATCCTTGAACGCTCTTCGGATCTCGTTCATCCTGGGAATCAAAAAGTTGCCAAAATACAACGACATTAACATCAACATCAAAGCCCCTATCACATAAGGATAGAGGAAACGCCAGAAGCTGATGCCGCTGCTGAGCACCGCCACCACCTCTGAGTGGTTAGCCATTTTGGAGGTGAAGAAGATGACTGAGATGAAGACAAACAGATGGATGAATTGGTTGGTAAAATATGGGATGGAAGTCAGGTAATGGTCTATTGCGACACGTTGCCAAGGCGCGCCGTGCTTCAAAAACGAATCGATGTTCTCCGACAGGTCGAAGACGATGATGATCATCATCAGCAGGGCCACGGCGAAGAAGAAGGTGCCCATGAATTTCTTTAATATGTAGGTATCGAGCCTTCTCACAGTCTACGGGTAATATTGGGTATCATGCCTGCTTTCCAAGTGGTGTAATCGCCTGCCACGATGTGCTTGCGAGCCTCTTCAACGAGCCATAGGTAGAAGCCTAAGTTGTGGAGGCTGGCGATCATGGGACCCAGGATCTCGCCCGCCACAAAGAGATGACGCAGATAAGCCCTCGTATATTGTGCATCCACGAAAGTTTCGCCATTGGGATCGACGGGACTGAAGTCGGTACGCCACTTCTCGTTCTTTAGGTTGATGATACCTTCGGATGTGAAAATCATGCCGTTACGACCGTTACGGGTAGGCATCACACAGTCGAACATATCCACGCCTCTTTCAATGCCTTCCAAAATATTGGCTGGAGTGCCCACGCCCATGAGGTAACGAGGTCTGTCCTTCGGCAGGATGGTATTGACCAGCTCTATCATTTCGTACATCTTCTCGGTAGGCTCACCCACGGCCAGTCCACCGATGGCGTTGCCCCAAGCGTTCTTTGAGGCGATGTATTCCGCTGACTGCTCGCGGAGGTCACGGTAGACGCAGCCTTGCACGATGGGGAACAATGCCTGCTCATAACCGTATTTCGGCTCGGTGGCATCAAAGCGCTCCACGCAACGGTCGAGCCAGCGGTGGGTACGTTCCATGCTCTGCTTGGCATAGTGGTAGTCGGCCGTGCCAGGTGTACATTCGTCGAAAGCCATCATGATGTCGGCTCCGATGCTTCGCTCGATGTCCATCACCCGCTCAGGCGTGAACAGATGCCTCGATCCGTCGATGTGCGACTGGAAAGTGACACCCTCCTCCTTCATCTTGCGGATGCCCGTAAGTGAGAACACCTGAAAGCCGCCACTATCGGTAAGGATAGGGCGATCCCATCCGTTGAACTTGTGTAAGCCGCCCACTGCCTCAAGCACGTCGAGGCCGGGACGAAGGTAGAGATGGTAGGTATTGCCTAAGATGATCTGCGCCTTGACCTCGTCGCGAATGTCGCGGATATGGCATGCCTTGACCGATCCCACGGTGCCCACTGGCATGAAGATCGGGGTCTCGATGTCGCCATGGTCGGTATGCAGCACACCGGCACGGGCGTTGCTCTTGGGATCGTTGGCAGATAGAGTAAATCGCATCGTTAGAAATTTTTGCAAAGGTACACTTTTTCTTTTATCTTTTTCTATTATCTTTGCGTCCGCAATCAAGAGGTTAGCCGTGAGCATCACATTTTTCTTCAACCGTCTGTCATTCTACGTGTTGGCATTATTCATCGTAATGCTCCTCATCCAGTTGTGCATCCACTGGATCCGTTTTTCGAGGCTCGCCTTCTTCAAACATTATCCCCGTCCCAAGCCTGACGAGGCTTTAGAGCCAGTCTCCGTGGTGGTCTGTGCCCGTGATGCCTACGAGCATCTTACCGAGCTCATCCCTATCCTGCTCAGCCAAGACTATCCACAGTTTGAGGTAGTGGTGGTGAACGACTGCAGCGACGATGAGACCGAGGAGTTCCTCAAGGATCTGGAGCGTCGCGAGCCACGCATCAAGCCTGTGCAGTTGAGGCAGCACCTCAACTTCTTCAACGGTAAGAAGTTCCCTCTCTCGATGGGCATCAAGTCGGCCACATACGATCTTTTGATACTCACCGATGCAGACTGCCGTCCCACCAGCAACCAGTGGTTGCGTAGCGTGGTCAACAACTACGACCGCGGCACCGAGGTGGTCATTGGCTACAGCCGTTATCAGCGCAGGAACACACTGCTCAATGCGTTGATGCGTTTCGATGCCTTGCAGAACGGCATGATGTACCTTTCGTCGGCATTGGCAGGCAAGCCCTACATGGGAGTAGGCAAAAACCTCTCCTATCGTCAGCGGTTGTTTTTCAGGAACAAGGGATTCATTGAACATTATACCATGGAAGCTGGTGATGACGACGTGTTCATCAGCCAGGTGGCTACCAAGAAGAACACGCAGGTGCAGATTGATGCGGACAATACCATTGAGGTGTTCCCGATGACTTCAGCTGCCACATGGGTCCGTGAGCGCACAAGGCGTTATTCCACCATCGCCATGCATCGTCGTGGTCCACGTTCCTTGATGATGCTGCACTACTGGTCGCAGTTCCTGTTTTACGTCAGCTTCATCGCTTTGTTTTTCATGTCGCCGGCGTTCATCCTTGCGGGCGACATCCATTACGCCGTCTATTATTTCCCCACATTGGCGGTGTTATTCTTGATGCGTTATGGCACCCAGATGATCATTTACAGTGGTGTTTCCAAGCGTCTTGGCGAGCGCGGTCTTTTAGCCGGTTTGATCGCCATGGATTTCATTTTGGCCATTTTGACACCATTATTCCGCATTTCCGGAAGGTTGGGAAAATAACAGTTATCAACAGCTGTTTATAAAAAAGCGCACGCGCGAGGCATAGAGTCGTAAAAATGGCGTATCTTTGTAGACTTTTACCCATCTTGTCTTAGACTCAAGAAGAAATTTAAAATATTAAATATCAATTAATTAATCATTAAATCCACAAATTTTATGAAAAAGAGATTTACAATTCTAATCACGGCAGCGTTCATGCTGCTAACAATGATGGCCTCAACAGGGACGATGTGGGGGCAAACTCCTGCAACATTAGTCTCTGGTTCTGGCACCAGTGGCTATGCTATTCCAACAGGATGGACATCTAGTGGAACTGTAGAAGGTGGGGCGTATCTTAAATTTGATAATGGAACTATTACGTCACCTTCGTTCGACCCTCACACAGGACTATCATTTACTTATACTGTAGCTACTTTTGGCAGTGGAACAAATCATCCATTGACAATTCGTATCCTTAATGCTTCAACAAATGCTATCATTACTGAACTAACAACAGTAACCCCAACATCTTCTACTTATATTTCTCCTGACTCACCATTAGCATTAGGAGATGTTGATGTAGCATTCAAAATACAAATGTATGCTCCTTCAGGAAAAGGAATACGGTTACGTAATTATTCAATAACAGGAGTACCTTCTGGCGGCGGTTCAACAACACCAACAACCGTTACCATTGATGATACAAACCTTACCAATACAGACGTTTATACAGGTACAGCGGCAGGATCATTGAGTGCAACTGTAAAAGACAATGAGGACAATGTTGTTGTCGGAGCAACCGTGACATGGGAATCAAGCGATACGGGAGTTGCTACTATTGATGAAGATGGTATTGTAGCACTTGTTGCAGCCGGAACAACAACTATTACAGCGTCTTATGCCGGTAATGCTACTTACGCTTCTTCTTCAAACACATACGAACTTACTGTTACCGACAGCACTCCTTTTGATGGTGTCATTTTTAACGCGACTACAGACACAGGAACAAGTCCAATTGTAAAAGATCATGTGTCTTTAGCTTGTACTAATGGAGTTCTTAACAATGGCTCAGAATACCGTCTCTACAAAAATTCTACAACTACTATCAGCACAACCGATGGTAGTACTATTACCAAAATTGAATTTATTTGCGTCTCGGGTTATGCGGCATCTAACTTTACAAATCAAACAGGTTGGACAACCTCTGGTGATAATGGTGTTTGGGAAGGTGAATCTGAATCGGTTTCTTTTGTTGCTTCAGGTGCGCAAGTTCGTGCTACACAGATTAAAGTAACAGTTGTACAAAATACAGATCCTTCAATAACCGTATCAGATCCTGACGAATTAGCTTATAACGCTGATAATGGTAGTATTAGTTATACTATTAACAATTATGTGGCAGGCACTATGAGCGCATCTACTGAAGATGATTGGATTACTAATTTTACTTATCAACAAGGTGAAAATGGCTCAGTTGGTTTCTCAACTAGCACAAATCCTATTGCCACTCAACGTTCAGCCACTGTCACACTCACATACACCTACGGCAACAGAACAATAGTGACAAAAAATGTCACTATAACTCAAGCTGGTAACCCAAATGTGGTTGATAATATCTCGAGCATAACTGGAGAAGCAAATTATAAAGTAAGAGGCACTGTTCTCGCTGTAAGTGCAAGAGCCTTCGTGCTTGGTGATAATACTGGATATATTTATTATTACAATGGAAATAATGCACCATCAGTAGCAGTTAATGATAAGAAAGTAATTGACGGAACTACGACCTCATACGGTCATGTTATCCAATTCCCAAATAGTGCTGTTATAACAACATCAGAAACGTCTAATTACGATGGTTCACCAGCTGCAACTATAATCACTGAAATACCTGATTATACTACTGGTTTGCATTTGAGCGACTATTTCCAATTTGATGGAACACTTACAATATCTAATAATTATTACTATGTTTCATGTGGTAATGATAATATTTGTATTTCATATCCATCTGAAACACAGAAAACAACTATGAATGCCTTAGAAGACAAAACGGTACGCGTAAAAGGCTACTTTGCTGGCATTAATAGTAATGATTATTTCACCATTATATTGGAAAGCATCGAGGAAGTTGTTCTGCCTACTGTACAAACTCCAACATTCTCTCCTGCTGCTGGCGAATATACTTCCATTCAAAACGTTACAATTGCTTGCGCAACTGACGGAGCAACCATCTATTACACAACTGATGGCAACGCCCCTACTACATCAAGCACAGAGTATACTTCAGCCATTGAAGTTGCTGAAACAAAAACCATCAAAGCTATTGCTGTTAAGGCCGGAATGAACAATAGTGAAATTGCAACAGCGGATTATATTATTAATCTCCCGGTACCAACAATCACAGTTGCACCTGCTGAAGTAAATGCACCAATTGCTGGTGGCGATGGCACACTCACTGTAACATATAACAACATTACCACAGTTGTTGCTGAAGTTTATTTCTGCACTTCAACCGGTGAAGCTACAACATACAATTGGATTGATGCTGAAATCAATAGCTCAAATAATGTTGATTATTTAATTGATGCTAATACCGGCGCAGCTCGCACAGCATATTTGAAAGTTTACGCATTGGACGATGATTCAAATGATGTTTATTCAAATCTTGTTACTATCAACCAAGCGGCACCAACATTTGCAGTAACATTTGATGTAGATGGCGGCACATTCGTTCCAAACGCTGACTTCGCAACCGTAAGTGAAGAGAAAACAGCTGGCACATACAACTTACCATCAGCAACAAAAGCTGGATGGGATTTCGCTGGATGGAACGACGGTACAACAACTTATGAAGCCAATGCCGAATATACCGTTTCAGCAGCAGTAGCTTTTACAGCACAATGGACAGAGATCACAACAGGTTCTATCGTATTTGGTAATAACGGTACCAAAATCAATGAAGCTTCAGTTACAGGTGACGACAGTTTTGGCAACACATGGACAATTACAACTGTTGGTACTACAAGTTTCACCCAAAATGCCGCTTATTCTCAAGTAGGTTCATCAAGTTCTCCTGCAACAAGCATTACTTTCACAACAACACTTGCTCAATCAACTACTATTACCGCTTTAGAAGCTAAATTTGGAGGTTTTAGTAGCACAGCCGGCACAGTTACTATGACAGTAGATGAAGCTACAGTCGGAACGGGTTCATTAAATGGAACAACAGATGTTGTCGTTGAAAGCAACACATCAGCTACAGGAACAGTATTAACTGTAACCGTAACTAATATTGCCAAAGGTGTAAAATGCTATTATATTTCATACACTATCAGCACCGGCTCAGACCCAATGATTGTAGCTCAAAACTCCATAGCATTAAGCAGCACTGATACCTACGGAGAATTTGATTATTCAATTGTAAATCCTGCTACCGGAGTTAATCTTACAGCAAGTTCAACAGATGAATGGATTGGCACCATCAACGTTACTGCTGAAAAAGTCACATTCGTAACAACCCCAAATACAAGTACAACGGAAGATCGCGAAGGATCTATTACTCTTAGCTACACGGGAGCAGCTGACAAAGTTGTTACTGTTACTCAAAGTAAAGTGGATTATGCTGAAATGCCATTTGTTTTTGTTGGCAATGAAGATGCACCAACAGGTGTCTCTACAACTGCAGGAACTTATTCTTCATCCCCGTATTTGAAATTTGATGCAACTGACAAGTATCTTGTTTTGAAACTTAATGCAGCTCCTGTTTCATTGTCATACGATATCAAGGGCAATGGCTTCTCAGGCGGCACATTCAAAGTTCAAACCTCTGCAAATGGCACTGAGTATAATGATTTGGCAACATACACAACTCTTGGTGATGTACAATCAGTTACACATATTGATCTTGATGCCAACGTGCGTTACATCAAGTGGATTTACACAGAGAAGAAATCTGGTAACGTCGCTTTAGGCAACATCCATGCTTCCGAACATTATGATACTTATGGTGATGTTACATTCAACGATCTCAATCTCACTGCCGCTTCAGAATCATTAATTATTCACAGTGGTTCAGTTGTCACTGTAAATGGAGAATTGACCAACAATAGTCCTGCCAACCTCATCATCGAAGACGGCGGACAACTTATCGCCAACAATTCTGTCAGCGCTACCATCCAAAAGAATGTCACCGGTTACGGTCGTGGAGGCAGCGGCTACAAACTCATTGCTTCACCTGTGACCGAAAGCCTCAACGTAGCCAGCCAAACCAACCTAACTACCGGGACTTACGACCTCTACATCTTCGATCAAAGCCAAGTTGGCGCAGAGTGGCGCAACTTCGAGGCCACAACTCCTGACTTCACAACCATCGATAACCAGAAAGGTTACCTCTATGCCAACAACACCACAACCACAGTGGAATTCAGCGGTGCCCTCAAACCAAGTAACACTCCCGTGCCCGTTACCCTTGCTTTTGCCTCTGGAACCCCATTTGAAGGCATTAACCTCGTAGGCAACCCATTCCCATGCAACGCATACGTTAATATGGCTTATTACGTCTTGAACGCCGCCGGTGATAACTTCGAATCCAAAACTACATCTGTCGCCATTCCGCCATGCACAGGTATCATCGTAGCCGCTGAAACAGATGGTCAATCTGTTACCTTCAGCAAAGAAGCTCCTGTTTCCAACCCTGGCCAAGGTAATTTGAACATCCAAGTTGCTCAAGTGATCAACAGCCGCGATGCTCAACCCATTGCCGACAACGCTATCATCCGCTTCGACGGCGGCAATAACCTCAAGAAGTTCAGCTTCCGCGAAGACAACACCAAAGTCTATATTCCACAGAACGGTAAGGACTACGCCGTGGTCAACGCCCAAGCTCAAGGCGAAATGCCAGTGAACTTCAAGGCCGCTGAAAATGGCACCTACACCATCGAC
>JAEEGG010007436.1_pt1 | contig 25252 bp, 16 predicted proteins | sample 9134161 | NCBI WGS metagenome assembly JAEEGG01 (sample SAMN16246543, study PRJNA631951) | gut metagenome | biome: gut microbiome; feature: rumen; material: CR-attached | host: Bos | place: Iran: Karaj | collected 2018-10 | reverse complement strand
AAGGAGAATTGTTGAATTCCTAATAAAAATAGTGGTTTTTTTCTGTTTTACCAATAATTTGGGTAAAAAGAAATCTGTTTTTTCGACATTTAAAAGTTGTGAGTGCCCTTTGATTGCTACTACCATTGAAAGACATGAATGGCCACCCTAACTTTGCGGCGGTGAAAGTTTGATGAATAAACTTTCACCGCCGCACGGCTTTCATTACCTTTGTTGTATGAAGGAATGATTGACCGCCGGGGAGACAGTCAAATATGTCCACTAGGGTAATACCCTATCATTCGTTGTTGGCCTCCCCGGATTTTATTAGTTGAAAGTCAATTAGGAAGTTAGGTTTGAAGCCTATTTAGGGTGATAACGCCCAACTAATGGCGGTCAATCAAAAATTAAAGAAACACCGCAAAGTTATGAAAAAGTATTTTATCGGCATTGATGTTTCTAAAGAAACTGTTGACGTGAGTTTTGTGGAGTCGGATTTCCAGCGGCAGCCGGAGTATCTTGCACAGTACAGCAACGGAAAGAAAGGTTTCCGCTCGATGATCCGCGACCTGAAGCTGGCCTTGCGCGGCACCAGCAGCGGGCAATGGCTGTTCTGCTGCGAGACAACGGGCGCATATGACCGCCAGCTGTGCCATTGGCTTACCGAGCATGGCATGCATGTTTGGCGCGAGAGCGCTCTCCAGATCAAGCAGAGTCTGGGTGTCCGTCGCGGCAAGAGTGACAAGGCGGACTCAATGGCCATAGCCGACTACGCCCGCCGCCATCATGACAAGGCCAACCTGTACCAGATCCCTAATAAGAAACTGGCTGCGCTGAAAGACCTTTACCTTTACCGGCAGACCCTCATGGACAAGCGCAAAGCCGTCAAGAATCGGGTCAATGCATTGGAGAGCCAGGGCGGCTCCGTGAGTCCCGCCGCCAAGTTCATCCTTCGTGACGCAAGCAGAGAGCTCAAGAGGCTCGAGGAGAGCATCAGAGAATGTGAAAGTGCCATGAAAGATGTGATCCGTTCCGATGAGCAGTTGGAACGGAACTACGAGCATGTAAAGTCAATCAAGGGATTTGGACTTGTGGTGACTGTCGCACTGATGGTCTTCTCGGGCAACTTCCAGAACATTCCAACGGCCAACAAGATGGCCACATACTGCGGCGTGGCCTCGTTCCGCAGCACCTCGGGCTCCAGTGTTGACTTCCGGCAAGACGTGAGGCACTTGAGCAACCGCAGGCTCAAAGGCGTTCTCACCATGGCAGCCAGGAGCGCCGTCCAACACAATGATGCGTTGAGACGATACTATCAACGGAAGATAGCACAGGGGAAACACTACGGGGTAGCCATCAACAACGTCAAGAACAAGCTGCTGCATATTGCCTATACCCTGGTGAAAACCGATTCGGATTTCCGGCCTGACCATGTATGTGGTCAAGCTGTTTGAATGCGGCATCCCATTTCTATGAAAAACACATCAGGGAGCGCCAAGCGGCAAGGGGCAGAGCCCCGACGAGCGTTCCAAGCGGCAGGGAAGGTCACTTTTATGCCGACTTCAATAATATTGCACATTTTGACAAAAAAGTCATCAAAATACTTGCACAGTATCTTAGGAAGCGAATGGTTCATGAATATTTCTGACTATTCATGGACATTAATGTGACTGAATGGTAGTGGATAAAAGACGGTGCCGCAGACTTATACAATACGGCCGACGGCACCGTTGCTTAATCAGTGATGAATCCTAATCTATACTATTCTTCCCTATTGTGTATCGTTGTTGATCGTTTTCTGCCATTCGTCAGGGTATTGAAGGGGCAGTTCCTGCTCCTGGTAGCTGCGGTCGATGAGCTCGGTGCAGCGGTGGATCAGGATGTGCATTCCGTCGTAGTAGCTATGAAGGTCATGAACCAATACACTATCCTCGCTAAAGTCGTGCACGTACCGGCTCCCCATGATCTCATAAAGCAGGGCACGGTCCAGCGGGAGCATACCCTGGGTGCGGAAGCGGGGAGGAACGATGATGCAGTAATCGACATGATGCTCGTTGAGCATCGCGGCAATCTCACGCAACAGCTCCTCAGCGTCTCCCGTGATAACCAGCGGCATGGGGTTGGGCAGCGCCTGCATCTCCACCAGCCACGGCATGGTGCTGAAATAGGTATCGGGGTCGGCCAGGATGAGTGAATCCTTCGCGTCGTTGCGGTCCTCGTTGGACAGCTCGTCATGGCCGCTGACGGGGACGGGCTGCATCTTGCCGTCGGGGACAAGTTTGTCGGCCACCAGTTCAGGGCACAGGCTGTAGAGGAACAGCTCGGGGTCGCGGTAGGCGTTGAAGTGTACCATGTGGAAGTCGAGCCAGCTGACCTCGGGAGAGACCTCATAATGCGGCACATAGGGCAGCTCGCTGTAGCGTTTCGGGCGCCTGTACATCTCTTCCTCCATCACCAGCAGCACGTGCCTGACGTCCTGGCCACGGTCAAACAGGTAACGCAGCTCGTCACGGATGCCCTCCAGGGGTTCCGCACCCGCCGTGAAGTGGTAGATGTGGGCACTGTCGGGCAGGTGACGGCCCCACTGGCGCGCGGTGAAGTTGGTGGACAGCGAGGAGCCGAAGATGAACGAGTCATAGTGCTGCTCCAGGCCGTGGTACTTGAGGCCCTCGACGGCGACATAGCGCTTGTTGGGGATGCGTTCCAGCGAATCTCCGGCCTCTACCGACACGCCGTCATAACGGTGCACCACCCCGAAGGGATCGAGCACCACGTACAGCGCCAGGAACAGCGCCAGCGGCGAGGCCGCCAGCAGCACGCGCAGGATGAATTGCTTGATTCCTTTACGTTTCATGCCTTATCGTTTTTCAGAACTGGAAATAGATGAACTGCATGTCCCTGTCAAGGCTGTAGACCGAGATGCCGACGGTGAGCAGCCAGTAGATGAGCCAACGGACGGCAGCGGGGAACGGCATGCGTTCCAGCGGGAACTCCTGGCGGCGGCCCAGCCACTCGATGATGAAGAACGGCACCATGTAGAAGATGGGCTGGCCGAAGGTGGGGCGGACAAGCCAGCTGGTGTTCAGCATCACGTCGAGGATCTCGCCCAGGTGGGCGACGTTGGCCGCGCGGAAGGCGATGGCACTCAGCGCGAACAGCAGGAACGTCACCACGATGCGCGGCAGGTCACGCAACCCGGCGTGTTCGCTCAGGCGGCGCTTCGGCAGGAAAACGAACGGCAGCACCAGCAGTCCGTTGACCACGCCCCAGATGACAAACGTCCAGTCGGCACCGTGCCACAGGCCCGACAGCAGGAACAGCACCATCACGTTCAGTGCTGTGCGCCACCTGCCGCGGCGCGAGCCGCCCATCGGGAAATACACGTAGTGGCGGAACCACGAGATCAGCGAGATGTGCCAACGCTGCCACAACTCACGCATGTTGCGCGAGAAGAAGGGGTAGCGGAAGTTGGGCTGCAGGCGGATGTTGAACAGCCGGGCAGAGCCGATGGCGATGTCGCTGTAGCCCGAGAAGTCGGCATAGATCTGTACCACGAACAGCACGCCTGCCCACAGCATGCTAGCGGCCGTGAAGTGGTAGGGGTTATACAGCAGGTAATCCACATAGTAGCCGATGCTGTCGGCGATGATCACCTTCTTGGCAAGGCCCCACAGGATCTGGCGCACGCCGACGACCGCCGTGTCATAGTCAAACGACTTCTTGCGCAGGAACTGCGGCAGCAGGTTGGAAGCTCGTTCGATGGGGCCGGCAACCAGCTGCGGGAAGAACGCGATAAACACGCAGAAGGCGACAGCATCGCGCGTCGGTTTGACATCGCCGCGGTACACGTCCACCGTGTAGCTGATCGCCTGGAAGGTATAGAACGAGATGCCCACGGGAAGCAGGATGTGCAACGTGGGCCAGTCAGGGTGGAGGCCGAACAGTCCCAGGAAGTCCACCAGGCTGTCGCGCAGGAAGCCCAGGTACTTGAACACCGCCAGCACACCCAGGTTGAGCGACACGTTGGCAGCCACCCAACAGCGGTCATGGCGCGAGCGATCACCGCGCATCATCAACGCCGAGCCGTAGGTCGTCAGCGACGTCAGCACGATCAGGCACAGCATGCGCCAGTCCCACCAGCCGTAAAACACATAGCTCGCGGCAAGAAGAAACAGGTTCTGGAGCCTCAACCGCCCTTTCAACCTCCAATAAACCAGAAACACCAGAGGAAGGAACAACGCGTATGTATAACTGTCGAACTGCATGGTTAACGCAAAACAACCATATCTTCAATCGGATGAAATTATCGTGATGGTAGATTTCATCTTTTTTATATAACAACTTGAAAATGATTGTTGCAGCTAGGATGTTCAGTGAGATAACAGATAATCAATCAGTTGTGTCACGTCGCCGATATCAAGTTTACCGTTAGCGTTCATGTCAAGGCGGTAAAGCGAACCTTTCTCTCCGCCTTTTAGCAGCAGATTAATCAAAGCAGTCACGTCACCGATGGTTACCTTGCCGTCACCATTGATATCTCCCTTCAAACCATACACCTTATCAGGGTTGAAGCGCATACCCTTGTAAATAATTTCTCCGTCCTTAATGACGTGGCTCAGGCCGCAATATTCTTGATAATCGGCATCGGCTCCAGGCTGGCGCGTAAACGGCGTCAACAAGTCACCCATGTTACGACTATCAAAACCAATACCCTCAACCAGATAGCAGATCGGTTCACCTTGTGCATCAACATAGGCCCAACGCTGGCATTCGTGACCTTCCACGAGAATCGGATCAACCTGTTTGAAATTCTCTCTATTAAGTGTTGATGGTTTCTCCTGGCACATATTTTGACGGATGATATTTCCTGCCACAAAACCTGGCACCAGATTTCGGCCTATCATATACAACTGCGTGTTCAAATCTCCTTCATGAGAGTCAAATTGGAGCATGTTACGTCCTTCTGATACGACCTTTTGTAATGCCAGATTACTTCCACAGAAGACACTTACATCAAAGGGGGCTTCCATAAGGAAGCTAATGATGCTGTCATTGTCATGGTTAATCTTTTCACCAGTATAGTAGTGGCACTTTTTGGCATTAAAGCCATCAGTAGGTATCACACCTCTGATTTCATAGGTGTAATAGTATCTTGTTGTATCACCATTGTTGATGATGACTTTTTCGTTGACCCACTGGACGCCATCTCGAACGATAGGCATTCGGCCATCTGTAGGTGCCACTTCTCCATAATTAACGCTTTTATAGACGATTTCACCATTTTCCACCACATGGCTAAGATAATAAGCTGGCTCGAGAATTGGGTTGACGTCCGTATGAAGATAGCTCAATGGGTAACCGGCACGATAACCGTCAACACCTATGCCTTCTATCACATAATAATCAAAGGTATCACGGATGCGGAACTTGTGACGTTTGGCCTTCTGTTCACCCAAGTCAAGTTCATCTATACCAAGGGACTCAAAGCCGTAGTCATTGAAGTGGTTGCAAATATTCCTGTAAAAGGTTTCTGGGTCATTGAAGTTGAGCAGAATGAATTCCTCGCCTGCCTTTAGGAGTTCTTCAACGTTGGAAGAATGTAAGGGACCATAACTGATCCAAAAATCTGGAAAGGTTTTCTCCTGACCACCGGGAACGATGCCGTACACAATCTTGTTCTCTTCACGCAAATAGACTAGCACAGTATCATTAACACTGTTGATGGAGTCACCACAGTATTTGTGCATCGCCTTGTAAAGAAGCCCATTGATGACGCTGTCCCCTTTAATCTCAAGTGTGAAATAATTCTTCCCTGGCTGGAAAAATTGGTCCCTCCATTGAGGATAATATGTTCCCCTGTTCTCGTAAAAGCAGATCCATTGCACTCCTTCACGGACGAAGGGGACATATCCATTCTCCTGCGCTAATGACTGGATCACACCCAGCAGCGCCAAAATCACAATAATTAAATACTTCTTCATAATACTTTTCTTTAAACATTATTATTTGATGAGAAATCTATCTGTATCCCCCTTTTTCATCGGAGAAAAACGGTCATGTTCTCTTTGCAAAATAACGATGAAAACAAGATTGAACTACAAAAAACCAGTTAACATTATATATAGATAATTTACTGAATATCAACGTGTTGCAAAACTAAAAAAACATCACAGATAAATATGTCGAAAAGAGGGCCGAATCTGGACGATTCGACCCTCTTTTCATGCACTGGGAACGACTTATAATCACTCCCCTACGAATATTTCTCAACTTCATTCAAGTTCCTGAAGTGCGAAACACTTCAGAACTTGAAGGTTCATGGTTAAAACTTAGTGATGAATTCTATAAGTGATTGCGAGTATTGTCAGCTTTATCTCAACTCTTAACCCTAACATCTAATCCTCAATCTCCAAATCCAAAATGAGGTGTCTTTTTATCGTAATAGATGTAGATGTTTTTCACATATGTGTTTCTCAATGGCGTGAAAATGAATATTGTATAGTAACCTTCTTGAAAAGAAGATACGTCTATCGTGGCAAATGAGCCATTGACGGTAATCGAATATGGATGTAGCATATCATTCTCATAATATATCTTCAAGCGGTAATAACCCACATCTCCTGTACCGGTGATGGTAATCGTTTGACTCACATTATCATACTCAATACAAGGCTCATCATTGATGATGTGCAAATCGTGATTGTCACTTTGAGTAGTATGCTCAATATATATCTGTCCTTTGTTGTTGCTTTGTCCATTTACATTAAGCGACAACACTAAGAAAAATAATAAAAGACACTTTTTCATATGACGTATTTGTTCTTGTTTCGAGTTGCAAAAATACTTCAAAATAGAATCACCAACAAAAAAATCAATTCACATTTTAACACCTTAATTAACTGATTATCATGCTTTTAAAAAATCAATAAATTAACATGGTATTTTATGAGATGATTTGATGGACTCTTGAAGCCTATTCTCCATAAACATTTGGATGAATTCTTCAAATTTTGCATCAATACCGATTTTTTTCTTTATCAATCGGTTCTTGTAGTTGCTAACCGTCACAGCACTTGTGTAGTTCATACACAATTTAATGATTTGCGGTGAAATGTTAGCGCACAACAGATTAAAGAGTTTAAGATCACTGTCTGATAGTTGCGGATAGTTTTTCTCAACAAATGTGGCAATGCCATTGAATTCACCATCTACCGATAATTTGATTCTCTCCCAGAAGGAATTGCTCAGTTTGAGGTTTAAAATCTCGTGGCGCTCATTCATCGTCTTGAAGAGGCTTGACAATGGTACGATATGCTTAACTTTGCTCTCATCCCGGGTTTTCACCCTGATACTCTGGAAAAGCTCATTAAGGGCTGACATCCGGTAGCCGACAAGCTGAGAAATGTTGACATCACTCTTCTCGTTGAGCTGTTGTTTCAACATTTCGAGTTGTGATGTCAATTCCTGTTTTGTGGATGTGATTTCTTTGCGATAGTTAGCCAACGAGTGTTGTAGCCTATAGACAATCCACAACAGAAGAAGAAGCAGTAAGAAAACAAAAATCAGACTATTCATCAGGTTTTTGTTTTTCTTGTGAGTGATGACATTGTCTTTCGATTCCTGTATCAGGTTAAACTCTACTTCTGCTTTGCCAAGTTCTGTCTCCTTGGAGGATTTCAGGATCTGCGTGGCTATCTCGTATGACTGCTCAGTTGTGAATGTATCATTTATGCCAAATTTCTCTGCTTGTGCTATTTCAGTCATCACATCATATCGTCCCATTGAGTCAATAGGATCAACAGGAGGTGGCATCATCTGAAACACATGTTTTGCCGAGTCAATGCGCCCCAACTTGGCATAGGCAAGAGCAGCGTATGTGTAGAATTGTGATTCCTTGCAGAACTCTTTGCCATTCCTTAAGACATACATGGCCAATTCCTTCGCATTGAGATAATCATTTTTATGGAAATAGTAGAATCCGGCAAGTTTTGATATGTAGGTATATTGCTTAGACGGTTTGTATTGCTGGGCCAATTGAATTGCCCGCACAAGGTATTGCTCGGTTGAGTCAGGATAAGTTAAGCCACAGATGGCACCTAAATCTCCATAGCAGGAAATAAGATAATTGGTGTCCTTGAGTGCCTCAAAATAGTAAATGGCTTCCTTGAGGCGAATGATGGCGGCACTGTCCTGGGAATACTCATTCTTATATAAAGAAGCTATACGCATTTTACTGTAGCCCAGATTGTAATAGTCATCAGGGTCGGCGGTTGTCTCAGCTGTTTTAAAATAGAGCAAAGCACTGTCTGGATGACCTAGTTCTTCCATGACAGCACCTTTGTAGATATTAGCGCGGGTAAGTTTTTCTTTTTCTTTGGGATGTTGCTTGTAGTAGGCAAGGGCGTAGTTAATATCACTATCACTGGTTGCAGTGACGTAAGCCTTATAGCGTGCTTGGACCAGCAGCAGGTCACGATAGGCGCGGTCGCCGTCGGTTGCCAAGTCATTGGAAGATAGTGCCTCAAGCAACGCCATCGCGCTGTCGGCATGGTCATGGATCAGGCTGTCCGCCGCCATGAGGCGGTTGTCGTAGCGCGGCGCATCACTGCAGCCCGGGATCATCGCCCCCAGCACCAACGTTGTCACAATCATCGCCATCAACTTTCTCATGGGAACTACTTTTATCGTGCGATTAGGGTTATTCGTGCTTCTTCACATTAATAAACGCACATTTCCGATATTTATTGTTTTGTATCAACCTTCAATATCCAGCAAAGTGCCAAATAAAAACGACAACTCAAGCAACTTCAACAATTGATTTTTCAACAACTGAATAGTCTGATTTTTCTGAGGGCAAAATAACATAAATGCCCATGAATGGACCATAAATAAAAATATTCATGAATCATTCGTGGCCATTCGTGTTATTTAAATGGTGGCGGATGATGTCTGGTATTTTTTAGGATTCAGCTGATTTTTGGCGGGCTAGGGAGGCGGCGAGATTGCGGGCGGGTTTGCCGTTAGGGGTCATGGGTAATTCTGACACGGCAAAGTAGCGCTTGGGACGGGAGAACTTGGGGAGAACTGCCTCGCTGGCAACCTTAGCGGCCGCAATATCGTCCTCATTGCCTTGCACGAGCATGACCACCACTTCGCCGAACTTGGGATCAGGACATTTTGTGATAAGGAAGGGGCAGGAGATGTGCGGAGCCAATGCTTGCTCCACTTGCTCAATGTGGACCTTAATGCCGCCTGTGATGATGACATTGTCAATACGTCCCAATACCTTGAAGCGCTGTGTGCCCTGCTCCATCTCAACGACATCGCGCGTGACCAGTCGCTCAGGGCAAAGGTGGGGAGCGTCAATAACGAGGCATTGATCCTCATTGACTGATAAGGTGACACCCAGTAATGGAGTAAACCACGACGACGCGTCACTTCCGCTCACGCGGCGCAGGGCGATGTGGGACAATGTCTCGGTCATGCCATAGCTGTGCCAGATGGCATTCTTAAAGCCTCGCAACTCACTCTCCAACGACGTATCCAACGGTCCTCCACCAATGATGATGTGACGAATATTGCCCAGTATCTCACGATCGCGCGGCACCTGCAAACTGCTATACACCTGCATCGGCACCATAGCGGCAAAATCCAGTTTTCTGCCCATTTCATCGGTGAAATCGGGCATGGCAAGGGGGTGGCTTGAGGGCTTTACTGTCATCAAGCGCAAGCCTCGCTCCATGGCACGCACCACCATCATCTTGCCCGCGATAAAGTCCACGCTCATGCACAGCAAGGCCGTATCTCCTGACTTGAGTCCAAGGAAATCGCAGGTCATGCGCGCACTGGCCAGCATACGACGCTTCTCGACAAGCATCACCTTAGGGGTGCCTGTCGAGCCGCTGGTGTGCACCTCCACGGTGTCACTACCGTCGTGCCATTGTGCTATGAACTCATCAACAGTCATTTTTTTCAGTGAGGAGTTAGAAGTTAGAAGTTAGGAGTGATTATCACCGTTCTGACAACTAAAAATTAGACTCTATACCAACGTGAGTTTGACGAAAATAAGTTGTTGATAATCAACTCCTCCCCTTGGTTAAGAGGGAACACCTCCCCCGCCTGGGGGGAGGTGGCACGAAGTGCCAGAGGAGGGGGAGAGGGCGGAGGAGTATGATTTATCCTCAAAGCACTTTCTCTTGGGGTATCAACGCCCCCCAACCCCCCTCTAATCTTAGAGGGGGAGCTATCAACGAACTGATTTACAGTAGATATTTCCATCTAACTGAAGACTAAAATCTGTACCACAGTTTGTCGCCATGGATGGCGATAGGCAAATCAATATTGTCTGTGAACAGTTGGCCCGTACCTAGACCCTGCGGCATGGTGATAGCGGGGCCATAGACCTCGGCAGCAAGGTGGGCAATGGCATTGAGACCGACGTTGCTCTCCAGGGCACTGGTAATCCAGGAGCCGATGCCGCGTTCCCGCGCCAATGCAATCCACTCACGGCAACCTGCCATGCCGCCGTGCAGCGATGGCTTGAGAATGATATACTGGGGACGGATGGTATCGAGCAACTGGCGTTTGCGCTCCAGCGTGTTCACGCCGATGAGTTCCTCGTCCAGGGCGATAGACAACGGCGAGACCTCGCACAGGCGTGCCATCTCCTGCCACTGGCCCGCCATGATGGGCTGCTCAATGGAATGAATGTCACAAGCTGCCAACTGCTGCAACCTGTCCATCGCCTCAACAGGCGAAAAAGCACCATTGGCATCCACGCGCAACTCAATGCGGTCACTGCCATAACGGTCGCGCAGACGACGGATTAGCGCCATTTCATCGGAGAAATCAATGGCTCCAATCTTGATTTTCACACAGGAGAAACCTTGGTCAAGTTTCTGTTCCAGGCGTGCTGCCATCGTCTCAAAGTCACCCATCCATACCAGTCCGTTGATGGGGATTCCCTCCTCTCCACGCGCAAAGGGGGTACCGGACAATGCAGTGCTGCCGCTACAATGCAACTGTAGCCACGCCGTCTCCAGTCCGAATAGCATCGACGGAACATCACGCAGGGCATCTACATCAATACCGCCACGGGCACACACGTCATCACAATGGCGTCGCAGCACAGTGTCATAGTCAGGCAAGTCGTCGCAACTCAGCTTGGGCAATGGGGCACACTCGCCGACCCCGACGATGCCGGGAAGGTCATCACTGGTGAGGTGCACAAAGCGGCTCACGCGCGTGTGATAAACGCCACGCGAGGTGCCCGCCGGCTCCTTGAAATGAAACGTGCGGGTGGTGATGTCAATGTGGTAACGGCTCATCAGGGCAGATAAGGATACTGGTCAAAGTCAGGCTTGCGCTTCTCAAGGAAAGCCTTGCCACCCTCCTGAGCCTCATCCATGCAGTAATACAGCATGGTGCAGTCACCCGCCAACTGCTGGATGCCAGCCTGGCCGTCGAGTTCGGCATTGAGACCCATCTTGATCATGCGCAGGGCGAGCGGTGAGCGTTCCATCATCGTCTGTGCCCACTCGACGCATTCGTCCTCAAGCCGTTCCAGGGGCACCACCTTGTTGACCATGCCCATCTGCTCGGCTTCACGGGCGGTATATTGACGGCAGAGGAACCAGATTTCGCGCGCCTTTTTCTGACCCACGATGCGGGCGAGATAGGACGAGCCAAAGCCCGCATCAAAGGAACCCACCTTGGGACCTGTCTGTCCGAAGATGGCGTTCTCGCTGGCAATTGTGAGGTCGCAGACCACATGCAGCACATGACCACCACCGATGGCATAGCCGTTAACCATTGCTATGACGGGCTTGGGTAAGCGGCGTATCTGCATCTGTACGTCAAGCACGCTCAGGCGGGGCACGCCCTCACTATCCACATAGCCGCCACGTCCCTTGACGTGCATGTCACCACCGGCACAGAAGGCCTTATCTCCCGCGCCAGTCAACAGCACGACGCGAATGTCGGACGCCTCACGGCAATGGTTGAAGGCCTGGGACATCTCAAGGGTTGTCAACGGCGTGAAGGCGTTGCGGTAACGCTCACGGTTAATGGTAATCTTGGCGATGCGGTCATATTGTTCAAACAGGATTTCCTTAAAGTCAAATCCCTCAATCTTTTTCCATTCTCTCTTTGCCATATTAGTTTTGTGTTTAGAGTTTAATGTTTAAAGGTTAATGTTTAGAAGTTATATTTTGGCATTTAATGCTTCACTTGCTTGTTGCCAGACGTGGCGGTCGCGGGCAACATCAGTGACTACTTCGAGCAGGCGCGGGCGGTCACTGTTGTCCTGGATGAGCCAGGTGATGCCGCTGTACAGGTCCTCGCTGCCGTATGCGGCCCTATACTCCACGGCATGCTGGGCACAGCAACCCTCAGCATGGGTCCGATGACTAGCGGCAATCATCGTGTCACGGGCAGGTGAAGCTTCCAAGCCATGCAGTTGTGCAAAGATGCCACCACCACCGTTGTTGAGTAACAGGATGCGCAGGTTGCCACGCAGATTGCTGTTCCACAACGCGTTCTGGTCATAGAAGAAACTAAGGTCACCTGTCACACACAATACCCTGTCATCGGTTGCTGTGGCACAGCCTGCAGCAGCCGATGTCGATCCCTCAATGCCGTTCACGCCACGGTTACAGCGAACATGCTGCCCTGCAAACAGATTGGCAAGACGAACAGGCTGGCTATTGGCGAAATGCAACACAAAGGGGTCACCGTATTCCTGAACCGATTGTAAAGCGAGTTTAACCGCTAGCATCTGGGAGAAATCAGGCCGCAATGCGTCAAAATGCGCCTGAGTTTTGCCCAATGCCTCATTCCAGAGGACAGCAAACGGATGAGAAGGCACACCGTCAAACAGTTTCCCTAAAGCCTTCAAGGCTTGATACTCATCGCACCTGATTATTTGAGTCAAGTGGCCGAAAGTATCGTGGATTTCACCATCCTCACTGACTTGGATCATGGGCACGTTTTCTAAACGGCGCAGATAGGACTTGATGCGCTTGCTCACCAGAGTGCCTCCCATGTAAATGATGTAATCAGGATTATAGTCAGTATCCTGATCTATGACGGGCAACAGTTCGTCGAATGGCACACCGCCATCGTCGGCACCCAATGACTCAGCCAGGACAGCGATATGCGATTTTATACTTTCCAAACATTCACGGGTGGCAATACCATGCGGCAGCTGACCAATGATCAGCATGGGTTTTTCGGCCAATTTTACGGGCTTCAGTAACTCAAAAACGGCCATTTCATCGGGAGAAATCGCCCCTGTTTGGATGATACGCTCTTGCGGCAATGAATCTACTGTGAAGTAGAACAGCGGCTCGTCGTAGGGTACATTGATGTGTACAGGACCACCCTGTTTGGCGGCAATCATGGCCCCATTGGCAAGACGGTTACAATGCCAACGTGTAAGTTCATCATGTGGCTCAATAAGGTTCACATCCTTGAGCGTGAACCGTGACAGGGCTCCTGGCTGGTCTATGGTCTGTCCCATCTGCTGACCGATGTGCGCCATGGGGCGGTCGGCACTGATAACTATCAGTGGCAGGTGGCGATGAAGCGCCTCGGCCACCGCAGGAGCCAAGTCAAGCAAGGCCGTACCCGAAGTGACACACACCACCACGGGTTCTCCCAGCTGCTCGGCCATACCAAGGGCAAAGAAGCCGGCACTGCGCTCATCAGTCACAGGATAGCATGTGATCTGCGGGCACTCGTTGAGGTTATGCACGATGGGCGCATTGCGTGACCCAGGACACACCACAGCACGGGTAATGCCATGACCCTGCATCACTGCACACAAGATATTGATATTTTCCTTATCACTATAACTCATAATTTTCAATTAATTAGAGATAGCATGGACTGCATCTTGGCGGCTGTTTCGTTCCATTCCATCTCCTCCTCGCTCTGCGGGAGGATTCCTCCACCGGCATAAAGACGATAACGGTCATCAAGAATGTGCATACAACGCAACGACACAAATAGTGCCGTATCACCATCCAAATTCAACGGTCCTGAGAAGCCACTGTAATAGCTGCGGTCAAGAGACTCATTTTCAATGATGAAACGATGTGCATCCTGCTTGGGAAGTCCGCACACGGCAGGCGTGGGATGCAGATTATCCAGCACTTCACCCACATTGACGTTTTTCCTCAATGTAAAAGTGAAATCGGTGCGCAGGTGCACCAACTTGCCAGCCCGGGTGGTATAAGGATCACTTGATGCCACCTCATCGCTATAATGATTAAGACAGTCCTGGATGTAATGTGCAACGTAGGCCTGCTCCTGTATATTTTTATCGCTCCAAGACGGCAGATTATCGCTATAAGGCATAGTGCCAGCCAGTGCCATCGTGTGCCATTTGTCACCGTCACAATCAAGCAAAACCTCAGGAGTAGCAATTAACCATGTGCCGCATTGCGGAGCCGAGAACAATGTCACAAAAGCTTCGGGATACCGTTCACAAGCCATTGAAAACAGGTTCCCTTTAACTATGCCTTCGTGACTGATATCAGCACATCGCGCAAGTACCAATTTTTGGATGCCAGTTGCCGAAAAAGCCCGATGAAATCGGGAAAATATATCATGATACTGCTCACGTGATGCGGGTTTGAAAGGCAATTTATTCACTTCTGAATAATAAGGAAGAAAACGAATCTGTTTCACCTCATCATGGGAGTATTGCCTCACCACATCAGGCCGCAACAGGATAATGGGTGACTCATCACTAGGAGTGAACGGAGCAATCACAAAACCGCGCTCATCATTCAGCTTTTTCAGTTCGAACAATACTTCAGGCACACCACGCTGCCCCACCAGTGTACATTTACTGGCGTGCGGAAGGCGGTATATTGCAAAAGCATCCACTACTGTTTATTTGAGTTTTTTACTTATTCAGATGTACTCAACAATATATTAATCAGTGACATTACATCACCAATGCTTATCGAACCGTCAAGGTTCACGTCACAGAAGTAAGACCTGTCTGTTTCATCACCTAACAGGATGTTGATCAAGGCAGTCACATCACCGATGTTGATGTTGCCTTCACCAGTGATGTCACCCACTTCCTCAATGGGAAGAATTGTCTGGAACTTCTGCCACATCCTTGCCTCACGATAAGCATCTAGCGCTACCCTGGGAACATATAGAGGAGTCCTTGCAAAAGCAACGCCCATCGCTAGTTCATTAGCCCTGGGAGGCGTTGTCGCCCAGCAGATGACGAGTTTGACATTTGAAAGGTTATTCAACGCACCGTATTCCATCGAATCAAGGTTAGCACCAAGTTCCAAGCGTACCAAATCATTACTATATGCCAAAGCATAATGCTCAATATCGGTTGTCCCAGCAGGAGCATCTTTGTCACCGATTTTCAGCTTTTTCATCGATGTGCACTTGTACATGGCAGCGTTGCCGATATGGGTAACAGTACCTGGAATATCCAGTTCCTCCAACATTGAACATTGATAGAAAGTCTGATTGGGTATTATCGTGAGATTCCTGCTCAAGTGAACACGCTTCAATGCCGGGCACCTATAGAATACACATTGATCCATGGTGGTGACGGTATTGGGCATGTCCAGGAATTCTAACGCCGGACAATCGGCAAAGGTCTGAAACCCTAAAGCCTCCAGACAACTGCCCTCCTCAAAGTAAACTGTCTTCAATAATTCACATTCACTGAAGGCATAATCGCCAAGGTATCTTACGTTACGCGGGATGGTCATTTCTGTCAACGAGTTGCATCCATAGAAGCAAGAACTCTTGATGGAATCCAGACTAGCGGGCAGATGAATGTGAGACAATTTGGGACAACTACCGAACACCGTCACACCCATTTTGGTGACCCCGTCAGGAATATCAATCGATTCAATGTTATCATTACCGCTGAAAATATTCATACCGAGTATGGTAACACTTTCAGGAATGGTGATATCAATCAAGTTGTCGCAATTGTGCATACAGTAGTCATACAGGGTCGTGACCGTACTGGGAATGACAAAGGATGACGCAGGAGCCGCTTGAGGATAGGCTACCAGCATGGTCATGTCCTTGTTGTAAAGAATGCCGTCAACAGCCTTAAATTTAGGATTGAAGGGGCTGCAAGTATAGTACACCAGACCGCTCAATCCTGCTAAAGCCGTGTAAGCTATATCCGTAAGATTACGGGGAATATTCAGAGTCTTGATGCTACGACAATTATAGAATACCCACCTGCCGAGGCTCACGAGCGAATTGGGAAATTCTATATACTCCAGATGAGAACAGCCATTGAACGCAAAAAAATTGATGGCAGTAACCCCTTCAGGAATATCAATCGATGTTATGGCACATCCCCTGAAGGCATCATCCCCAATACGGGTAACATGATAGGTAATACCGTCATGGACGATAGTAGCTGGAATAACTACATCGCCACTTACCCTAGCAGAATCATTATGGGTAACTTCCACCTCATTCTCGGCGATGACATTATAACTGAGGCTGTCCACCATGAAGTCATAAGCCGAAACTGTGAAGCAACAGGCCATAAAAAAGGCCAACACAAACAATTGTTTGGAAAAATTGGTAATTCTTTTCATAACAGTAGGATATTTAAGTTGGATTAAACTATTCTTGGCTATTGAGGAAAGCCACCAGGCGGGCGACGGCACGGCCACGGTGACTGATGCTGTTTTTCTGTTCAGGCGACATTTGGGCAAAGGTGCTGCCATCACCCTCAACGGGCTGGAAAATACTATCGTAGCCGAAACCTCCCGTGCCATGGCGCTCAGTGAGAATAATTCCCTCGACTTGACCCTCAAACAGGTGCTCTTCGCCCTGTAAGAGGACAATGGCTGTGCGGAAACGGGCAGTGCGTTTTTCCATAGGCACATCCTGCAACTTGGTTAATACCTTATCAATATTGGCCTCGCTGTCGTGGCCTGGACCTGCATAACGTGCCGAATATACACCAGGTTCACCCCCAAGCGCATCAATTTCCAAGCCTGTATCGTCGCTGAAACAGTCATATCCGTAGTGCTCCTTGACATACTCAGCCTTCATGCGTGCATTGCCTTCAATGGTATCGGCCGTCTCGGGGATGTCTTCATGACAACCTATATCGGCAAGTGCCAACACCTCATAACGGTCACCCAGCATCTGACGCAGTTCCTGCAACTTGTGGGCATTATTGGTAGCAAAAACTATCTTCTTCATAAAATGCAACTACTATAATAAAAAGGAAAACAATAAATACAACAAATACAAATAATTAATTGTCAGATAATTAATTGTAATTATTGTATTTATTGTTGTTTTTGTTCTCAGACGACGACGTTGACAATCTTGTTGGGAACGACAATCACCTTCTTGGGTTGCTTGCCATCGAGCCAACGCTCGGCGCCGGCATCACTCAAGGCGATGCGTTCAACCTCATCCTTATCGGTTCCAGCGGGCACTTCAATATTGAAGCGTGGTTTACCATTGAACGAAACAACATATTTCACCGTTGATTCCTTCAAGTAATCCTCATTCCACGTTGGCCACTGGGCATCACACACTGTGGTGTCATGACCTAACACATGCCACAATTCCTCGGCTATGTGGGGTGCAAACGGTGCCAGCAACACGATCAGCGGCTCATAGACCTCGCGGGCACGACACTTCATGCTGGTCAACTCGTTGACGCAAATCATGAATGCCGCTACCGAAGTATTGTAACTGAACGTCTCGATGTCGCCAGACACTTTCTTGATGAGTTTATGCACCGACTTCAAAGCCTCAGCACTAGGTTTCTCGTCGGTCAACTGCATCGTATCGCCCTTGAAGAAGAGAGCCCACAGGCGCTTGAGGAAACGATTCACACCGTCAATGCCGTTAGTATCCCATGGCTTGCTTTGCTCAACGGGACCCAGGAACATCTCATACAAGCGCAAGGTATCGGCACCGTAATGTTCTACTATATCGTCGGGATTGACAACGTTGAACATTGATTTGGACATCTTCTCGATAGCCCAGCCACAAATGTACTTGCCATTTTCAAGGATAAACTCGGCATCCTTGAATTCGGGGCGCCACTCGCGGAATTTCTCAATATCCAGTGCATCGGCAGAGACGATATTCACATCCACATGAATGGGCGTCACGTCATATTGGTTCTTGAGATTAAACGAGACAAACTTGTTGGTATCCTTGATGCGATAAACAAAGTTGCTGCGTCCCTGAATCATACCCTGATTGACTAACTTGCGGAACGGTTCAGCCTCACATACAAAGCCGTAGTCATAGAGAAATTTATTCCAGAAACGGCTGTAAATCAAGTGACCTGTAGCATGCTCGGTACCTCCTACATAGAGATCCACCTGGCGCCAATATTCATTGGCTTCATGAGATACAAGTTCCTTGTCGTTGTGCGGATCCATGTAGCGCAGGTAGTAGGCTGACGAACCGGCAAAACCAGGCATGGTGTTCAACTCCAAAGGATAACCATCGGTAGTCACCCAACCTTTGGCACGTCCCAAAGGCGGCTCACCGGTCTCGGTCGGCAAGAATTTATCTACCTCAGGCAACTGCAACGGCAATTTACTCTCATCGAGCGGTTGAGGCTGATTATTCTCATCATAATAAATGGGGAACGGTTCACCCCAATAGCGCTGACGGCTGAAAATGGCGTCCCTCAAGCGGTAGTTCACCTTCACATGGCCGATACCAGCTTCTTCAATATATTCCTTGGTACGGGCAATAGCCTCCTTGACCTGCAAGCCGTTGAGCTGCAGACGCTCATTTGAAGAATTAGCCATGATGCCTTCCTTGGCATCAAAACTTTCCTCACTCACGTCGGCACCCTCAATCAACGGAATGATAGGCAAGTCGAAATGCTTGGCAAAAGCGTAGTCTCGACTGTCGTGGGCAGGAACAGCCATGATGGCACCTGTGCCGTAGCCAGCCAAAACATAGTCACTTATATATATAGGTATATTTTTACCTGTAATAGGATTGACAGCATAGCTACCGGTGAATACACCGCTCACCTTTTTTTCAATCATGCGCTCGCGTTCTGTCTTGTGCTTTACCTCGTCAAGATAGGCATCAACAGCAGCACGCTGATCAGGAGTAACCACTTCATCCACATAGATGCTCTCAGGAGCCAGTACCATAAACGTAACACCGAAGATGGTATCGGCACGTGTGGTGAAAATCAACAGGCTCTTGTCGCTATCGGCGATGGGGAAAGTCATCTCGGCACCCTCACTGTAGCCAATCCAATTGCGCTGCGTCTCCTTGATGGACTCGGTCCACTCGATGGTGTCCAAATCACGCAAGAGACGACCGGCATAGGCCGATACACGCAGGCACCACTGGCTCATCATCTTCTGCTCCACAGGATAACCACCGCGGATGGAAACACCCTCGCTCACCTCATCGTTGGCAAGTACTGTACCCAACTTGGGACACCAGTTCACCATCGTGTTGCCCAAATAGGCGATGCGATAGTTCATGAGCACATTATTTTTCTCAATCTGGGTCATGGCGTTCCACTCATCGGCAGTGAACTCGTCGGTGCAGTTGGTATGTGCATTGCAACCGTCGGTGCCATGTTTTTCAAAGTGTGCTATCAACTCATCGATGGGACGTGCCTTGTCAAGCTCGGTGTTGTAATAGCTCTTGAACATCTGCAGGAAAGCCCACTGTGTCCACTTGTAATATTTGGGGTCACAAGTCTTCACTTCACGGTCCCAGTCATAGCAGAAACCTATTTTGTCAAGCTGCTGACGGTAACGGGCAATGTTCTCGTTGGTAGTGATTTCGGGATGTTGACCTGTCTGAATAGCATACTGTTCGGCGGGAAGACCGTAGGCATCATAGCCCATGGGATGCAATACGTTAAAACCACGCAGTCGCTTGTAACGTGCATAGATATCGCTAGCAATATAACCCAGCGGATGACCCACATGCAGACCTGCTCCCGAAGGATAGGGGAACATGTCAAGTACATAGAATTTAGGGCGGTCCTTGTCAATATCACACTTGTAGGTGTGGTTGTCACGCCAATACTGTTGCCACTTTTTCTCTATTTCCTTATAATTATAGTCCATTTCAGTTTCTAGTTCCTATAATAATAGATGTTTACTTTAATTTAATAATATCTGGTTACTTGATGATGCCCAAGTCACGTGAAATGTCAAGCATGCGCTGGATGGGCTTTACGGCACGTTCGGCAATCTCGGCATCCACCTCAATTTCGGGTGCCATAAACTTGAGCGAATTATATAATTTCTCAAGCGTGATCAACTTCATGTACTCACACTCGTTGCATGCACAGGTGCCATCCTCGGGCGGAGCGGGAATGAAGGTTTTCTCGGGACAACGGCGCTGCATCTCAAAGAGGATGCCGCTCTCGGTGCACACGATGAACTCCTGGCTCTCGTCATCAACAGCAAAGTTGAGCAATGCCTGGGTAGAGCCCACCTTGTCCGCCATGATGCGAACAGGCTTCGGACATTCGGGATGAACCAGCACCTTAGCATCAGGGTGCTCACGCTTGAGATCGGCTAACTTGGCAGCACTGAATTTCTCATGTACATGGCAAGCACCATTCCAGAGCAACATCTCGCGACCCGTAATGCTGTTGATATAGTTGCCCAGGTTTCGGTCAGGACCGAAGATAATTTTTTCATCCTCGGGCAGGCTTCCCACAATTTCCTTGGCATTGGACGATGTCACCACCACATCGGTTACAGCCTTGACGGCGGCACTGGTGTTGACATAACTGATGACCGTGTGATCGGGATGTTCGCCCACAAACTTGGCAAACTCATCGGCGGGGCAACTGTCGGCCAGCGAGCAGCCAGCACTCAAGTCAGGCACGATGACCGTCTTGTCGGGGCACAATATCTTGGCGGTCTCACCCATGAAGTGTACACCACACAGGACAATCACTGGCGCATCGGTCTTGGCAGCCAGCTGAGCCAATGCCAAGCTGTCGCCGATGTAGTCGGCCAGCTGCTGGATTTCCTCACGCTGGTAGTAATGCGCCATGATGACCGCATTGCGCTCCTTCTTTAAGCGCAGGATTTCTTCTCTCAAGTCGATGCCTTCCTCGATGGGTTCATCGACATAGCCTTTTTCAACATTCATATTATATATTGTTTAGTTTTTAATTTTTTAAAAATTTAAATTTAACTACAACAACAATGCCTGTTAATTGTGTTGATAACTTTCTACTCTTTTATGGCTCATGATGCTTATTAACACCATTCTTGATTTATTAAATAGATTATCAACATGTCTATTCGCTGTTTTATAGCCGATAAGCTACTTTATTAACAGGGTGTAAACAACCTGCAAAGTTAATAATTTCTTATGAATTTCTCTGTTAATTGATGATGAAAACCGTGTTTATATGAGAATAAAAAATTTAGGTAAACTTATTTTGCGTTTTTGAAAAAGAAAGATAAGCCGAGTTGATTTGAATTTGTCAAGTCTTTTTTATTGTTTTTTTTCAAATAGTTTTCAACAGGTATTTACAAGGTTGTTTACATCATAATTGTTAGTAATGGAATAAAATAGTTTTGTATCTTTGTAGCGCTTTATTATTAATGAGGTTATGTCACTGAAAAAATCCATGGTGGAACTGCACCGGGTGGGTGTGGAGGAATATAAACAGGTAGCAAAGCTACCTGTTACAATCGTGTTGGATAATGTTCGCAGCGAGATGAATGTGGGGTCGGTATTCCGCACGGCCGACGCGTTCCGGATTGAGCAGATTTATCTGTGTGGCATTACTCCCCAACCCCCTAAGGCAGAAATTCACAAGACTGCCCTCGGTGCTGAGGAATCTGTTGATTGGCAATATTTTTCTACAACACTTGCAGCAGTAGAAAAGTTGAAACAGGACGGTTACACGATCTGCAGCATTGAGCAGGTACATGACAGTGTGAGACTGGATCGTTTTTCTGTTAATGGGATACAGAAGATTGCCATTGTATTTGGTAACGAGGTGAAAGGTGTTGCCCAAGAGGTTGTTGACATCAGTGACATGTGTATCGAGATTCCCCAGGAAGGCACAAAACATTCACTTAACATCTCGTGCTGTGCCGCCATCGTGATGTGGCACTGTTTTGAAAATATGGCGATGAATGGTCAATAATACTCTTAATCGTTTTTTCTGAGCAAAGAAGTTATTAACAGTTATGGAATTGTTTCAAAATGGCAAGTTTTGAGGCTTATTTTGTATTTTTTAGTATAGAATTTAGTTAAAAATTGAATGTTAAAATGTGTTGTATTTAACATTTAAATTTTGGTTTGGTTTTTAATAGGTTTTATATACATATTATATATTTAATAATATGGTTATCAATTATTTATTTTAAATTTTGTATTGGTTTTCCATTTTTATAACAAATTATTTTCATTAAGGCTGAAAAGATAGAAAACACAGGCTATTAGTTAAAAGTTTACTTTTGTTTTGCTCATTTCACAATCTTTTACTATTTTTGCATACTTGTAATTAATCGATAGCAGCTACCATACGAGTACCATCGAGACCTTACAGAATATTTAGTTAATTAGAGAAACAAACACATTTTTAACTAATTATATTAATTTATAAACATCACATTTTATGAAGAAGCTATTTCTATTATTGTTTGCGATGTGCTTCATGGCACTGTCGGCGTATGCCGACCGCACAATCAGCGGACAAGTAGTGGATGCAGCCAATGGTGAACCCCTGATTGGAGCTACAATCCAAGGCGAGGGCGTGAACCATGGTACTGCAACCGATGTCAATGGTAATTTTACGCTGATTTTACCTGATCATGTTAAGTTTGTCAATGTATCCTACGTTGGCTATGCTACACGTCAGGTTGAGGTTTCCTCTCAAATGCTTATTAAGTTGACCGACTCTGGTCAGAGCCTTGATGAGGTTGTTGTAGTCGCTTACGGTAGCGCAAAGCGCCAGTCGATTACCGGTTCTATCTCGGTAGTTGACGAGAAGAAGATCAAGGACCGCATCGGTTCTTCGGTTACCGCAGCGCTTGAGGGTAGCACCCCTGGTATCCAGGTGAACAACACCTATGGTGAGCCTGGTGCCGCTCCCAACATCCGCATCCGTGGTATCGGTAGTATCACCGGTTCGAGCTCACCTCTGTATGTTGTTGATGGTGTGGCCTTCGACGGTAACATCGCCGAGATCAACCCCGTTGATATCGAGAGCATGAGCGTGCTGAAGGACGCTGCCTCGGCAGCCCTGTATGGTAACCGTGCTGCTAACGGTGTCGTTCTGATTACCACCAAGAAGGGTTCTTACAGCAACAAGCCCAATGTAACCCTGCGCATCAACCAGGGTATGTACAAGCGTGGTATCGCTGAGTATGAGCGCATGGGTGCTGACCAGTGGATGGAGGCTTCATGGCTTGCCATGAGGAACTTTGCCATGAACGGAAGCATGGGTCTGGACCAGGCTGCTGCTAACCAGTATGCTACCGCACACTTGATTGGTGACTATGCTCGCAAGAACATCTACAATGCCCCCGATGATAAGCTGTTCGATGCCAACGGTAAACTGATTGCCCAAGTATTGCCCGGCTATACCGATCTGGATTGGGAAAAGGACGTTGAGCGCACTGGTTATCGTCAGGACTACAGCCTCTCGGGCACCGCTGGTGGCGAGAAGTACAATGTATATGCTTCGGCAGGTTACACCAACGAGAAGGGTTATATCTATGCCAGCGCCTATGAGCGTTTCACTGGTCGTATCAATACCAACTTCACTCCCAGTGACTGGTTCAAGACTGGTATTAACCTGAGTGGTACCTATGCAACCCGTAACTTCAACGACAATGCAACCGGTAGCTACTATGCTAACCCCTTCTATGTAGCCCGTTACATGGCTCCTGTTTATCCTCTGTTCCTGCACAACCCCGATGGCAGCTTCCTGCTTGACGAGAATGGTGAGAAGCAGTACGATACCGAGTCGTCTTATCTGGACAACCGCAACATCGCCTTTGAGCTGCGCAAGGACTTCGACCGTCGTCGTCGCGCCGTTGTCGAGGGTATGGCCTATGGTACCTTTACTCTGCCTGCAGGCTTCTCGATCACGTTGAAGGCCGACTTCATGCACTCCAACACCAATCGCCGTAACTACAACAACCCGTTCATTGGTGATGGTTCTACCAACAATGGTCGTCTGACCAGCTATGCTCATGAGTACAATACCCGCACTGCTCAGGAAATCCTGAACTGGTCGCGTGAGTTCGATGTTCACCACATCGACATCATGGCTGCTCATGAGAACTATGAGTACAACATGCGTTCGGCCTATGGCATGAACACCGGTTCGGCTGCCGATGGTATCTACACCCCCGGTAACTTCCAGACCAACTCCTACTTCCTGGGTTCGGATGACGAGGACAAGACCGAGTCCTATCTGGGTCGTGCTCGTTACAACTACCACGAGAAATACTTCGCTGATTTCTCGTTCCGTCGTGATGGTTCTTCACGCTTTGCCAAGAAGAACCGCTGGGGTAACTTCTTCTCGTTCGGTGTAAACTGGAACGTTAAGAAGGAGAACTTCATGCAGGATGTAAACTGGGTTGACGAGCTGCGCGTTCGTGCTTCCTACGGTGAGACCGGTAACAACATGGGCGTTAGCCTCTATGCTTACCAGGCACTTTATTACATTGAGAAGAACGCCGGTAGCGCTGCCTTCATGAAGCAGAGCCTCTCGGCCGAGGATATCAAGTGGGAGACCTGCCAGAATATCGACTTCGGTATTGAGGGTCGCCTGTTTAATCGCCTGAACTTCAACTTCGTTCTGTTTGACAAGCGCAATAAGGACCTGTTGTTCGCAGTTCCCCTGCCCCTGTCGGCTGGTTCGTTCGTATGGGGTGATGACTACAACATGAGCATCTACAAGAACATCGGTACCATTTCTAACCGCGGTATCGAGATCTCGCTGAGCGCTGATGTCATCCGCAACCGTGACCTCAACTGGACGCTGTCGACCGAGGGTACCTTCATGAAGAGCAAAATCAAGAAGCTTCCTGACGGTAAGGACATTCTCCATGGCCAGCAGAACTACTCCGAGGGTCATGACCCCTATGAGTTCTACACCTATCACTTTGTCGGCGTTGACCAGATGACCGGTCGCTCGCTGTACACCCTGGATCCTGAAATGGCCGAGCGCGCTGAGGCTGCTGGTGAGACCGTTACCATCGGTGACGAGACCTATACCACCATGCCTGGTTCCTATGGCAAGCGTGAC
>JAEEGG010007435.1_pt1 | contig 25253 bp, 20 predicted proteins | sample 9134161 | NCBI WGS metagenome assembly JAEEGG01 (sample SAMN16246543, study PRJNA631951) | gut metagenome | biome: gut microbiome; feature: rumen; material: CR-attached | host: Bos | place: Iran: Karaj | collected 2018-10 | reverse complement strand
GCCTTTAACCGCGCGCAGAAGGCGTACAATGACGGCAAGGACGACAAGGCTATTGCCGAGGCTCTCGAGGCCCTGAAAATCAAGCCCGACTACAAGCCCGCCATCGAGTTTTTGAACAAGACCTTCGATGACGTGATTGCTGCAAAGAACGATACGATTGCGATGTTCAAGAAGCGCGACGACCCGAACCCCAAGCGCTGGGACAAGATTGTGTTCATGGAAGAACAGAAGGCCGATTACGCGAAGCAGCTCAAGCTGATTGCCCGCCGTAACGACAAGATTAAGTTGAGCGTGGAAGTCGACCCGAACGATATCAAGGTGGCCCGCGATAGCGCCGCCGCATCGCACTACGCCGCAGGCCTCGAGAAGATGAACGAGCGTGGCAAGGCTGCCCAACAGGCGGCGGCGGTCCACTTCCGCAAGGCGTTCACCTATCATGACAATTTCGAGGATTCCAAGCAGCTCTATGCGGATTGCAAGAAGCGTGGAACCGTGCGTGTGGCCGTGGACCCGTTCAAGAACGATTTCAGCGGGCGCATGGATGCGGCCCTGATTGCCGAACTCCAGAAGAACAAGGAAGCCTCCGAGTTCCTGCAGTTCTTGACCCGTGCCGACCTGGACCGCATTCTCGAAGAGCAGACACTTGCTTCTTCGGGCGATTTCAAGGAAGGCGAGGGCGATGAAATGATGGGCAATCTCCGTACCGCGGAATACCTCATCGCGGGTTCTGTCGAAAAGATGGTCTGCTCCGACGAGGAGTCTGGGGTGGAGCGCGACCGCGAGGAGAAGGAACATTCTGCCCGCGTGAAGGTCGGCAGTCACCAGGAATGTGGCAAGGTCCATTGCCGCGAGGTGGCTGATTACGACAACGTGTATGCAACTATCGTGATTGATTCCCTTACCAAGAAGGCTTCGACCTCCGGATTTATCCAGATTCTCGACTTTAAGACCGGCGAAGTCAAGAAGAAGGCCGATGTCCGTGTGGGCGTGATGTCTACGGGCCTCGTGGCGGGCTGCTCCGGTGACCCCCGTGCGTTCAAGCCCATCTGCAAGCATACCGAGGTTACGCTTAGGGCTTGTAGTGAAATGGCGGACCAATTGACGGTCGATTTCGCCCGAAAGGCCGTAAAGGAAATAATCGATTTTACAAAATCCTTTACTAAATAGGGATTTATTTCTAAATTTTGAATTAAATAACAATCCATAAGGAGAAGATCCAATGAAAAAGATGTTCCTGGTTCTCGCTGCGGCAAGTCTTGTCGGCACGATGGCCTTTGCACAAGACGATTACGACTACGGTGACGACTACGGTACCGAAGCCGCCGCTTCCGATGACGGCTACACCGACATGGACAGCGGTGACAAGCCCGCTGCCGAAGAACAGCCTGCATCTGACGTTGAATACAAGAGCATGGACGACAAGGACAAGAAGGTGAGCCGTGACGAAGGCACGAAGCCGGCATTCTTCGACAAGCCGTTCAACATGGCAGGCCACATTGGCTTTGGCTATGGTTCTTTCTGGAGCGTCCCGGAGCAGTACGACAACAAGGCTTGGCGTGATGCTATGAAGGTTGACGCGAATCCTTATGATGAATGGCTCGGAATTGGCGTGTCTTTCGGTATTGCCTTCAACTACCGCTTTACCGAACTCCTGAGCGCCTCTCCGGAATTCAACTTCGGTGTCCGCGGCTTCTTCCGTACGCTCGATTCCTACTATGACTGGTGGTACGGCTCCTATGTGAACGTCGATGAAAACCTCTTCATGTTCGACATCGAAATTCCCCTCCTGCTTCGCGTGATGCCGACCCATCAGTTCTACCTCGAAGCTGGTCCGCAGCTTTCTGTCAAGCTCACCTCCCAGCACTCCATTTCTTATTCCGACGCTTCTACGGGTGAAGAACTCGAAAGCTACGGTGATGGCAGCTGGGATTGCTCGACGTTCTTTGCCGCTCTCGTCTTTGGTGGTGGTGCTACTCTCGACATCGATGGCAAGCTCTTCGATCTCGGCCTCCGCTTCATCATGGACATGACCAAGCTCCAGAAGGATGATTCCGATATGCTGGACCTCGATGGTTCGACCTTCAAGGACGAAACCAAGATGTGGGTTATCCAGATCGTTGTCAAGTACTGGTTCTAATCCAAGAGAAACTTAAAGATAAGCCCCGCAGCAATGCGGGGCTTTTTCATACCCTCAAATCAAGCCCTTATTGTCCCCTTGTTTTAGTCCTTTCGTTTGTGAACACTTTTTGGGGCTAATTTGAAACTGATTGGACACAAAAAATCCCTCGCACAAGGAGTGCGGGGGAGAATTTGTATCGGCTATTGAACGCCGGCGAATTACTACTTGATCGTCGAGGTGAGGCGGAAGGCGAGGCCCACATCGCTCATCTCGTTCTCGCTGTACACGCTGAACTGCAACTTGGAAGAACCAATCTTCTTGACCCATGCAACCGTCCAGGCCCAGTCATCGTAGGTGTGCTTGGTTACGGCGTACAGGTTGTCGCGCTTGTTGATGTATTCCCATTCCACCATGAGGTTGCTCATGAGCGTGTTCAAGATGCCTGTCTTCGGGGCAAAATCAAGACCCAGGTAGAACGGCTGGAAATAGATGCCCGGCAGGTAGTACTTGGTTTCGGGGGCAATGTAGTTGCTTGCGTTCGGGTTGATGTCGTCGTCTTCCTGGGTGTACACGCAGGAGTATTCGCCGTACACGCGCAGCATGGAGAGCAGATCGTAGCTGGCGTAGGCTGCAATACGGTGGGTGATGTAGGCGGAGTTCTGCACCACGTCGACGAGGTTACCGCGGTAGGCCACCTTCACTTCGAGCGGGAAGGTGAACTTCATGTCGTCTTCCACGCGCAGGTAGCCGCGGTTTGCATTGCCGTCCTGGGTGGCGAGCATCACGTTCAACTGGTTCAGGTCATGTTTCCAGCCGAGCTCGAGGGCGTTGTGGCTGTAGTCGCGCATCCAGAGACCGCGCTTGGTGAGGTCCTTGTCCACGTAGGTACCGAAGTGGGTGGACTGCGACCAGTCAGTCTTCCAGCGGCCAATCTTGAGGTTGAGCTTGTCGCTATCGCCCAGGTTCCACTTGTAGTTCACCCAGTAGAGATCAGCGAGAATCTTGTCGTACATTTTGCCGTCGATCTTGTTGCCGAATTCCGGCGCGAAGATGCGGAGCATGATGAGCCCGTCGAGGTTTTCGCTCTTGTACTGGCCGCCCACGTTGGCACGGATCCAGCCGCTGCTGAAGTTGTTGTCTTCGTCGGCGATGGACTTGGTAACCTGGGTCTGTACGTTGCCCTTGAGGCCGAATTCACCGTCAATGGCGAATGCGGAGGTGGCAAGCCCCATGGTCAGGAGTGCTGCCGCAATCTTTAGGTGTTTCATCGTTTCTCCTATGATGGCCACGCTGTTCCGGTGGCACCTTATTGTTTCGGGGCTAAAGATAGAATTTAACGACCCTTTTGGAAATGCTTTTCAAGCCTTTTCCGTTGTAAATATGTATTTTTGGGCGCGTACAAGGCTATGTGCGAGGTGTGTATGCAAAAGAAGCTTGGCCGCTCTTTCATTGTTTCTCTGGTATTTGTGGCCCTTATGGGCGTAAACGCGCTCTATGCGGGCGAACTGGCCCCCAATAAGACCCATGCGGTCCTGAACGTTACGTATACGAACTACGACGATGTCCCGCAGGTAAAGAAAAAGCTCGTTTTTGTAGGCCAGAAGAACCCGAAACACAAGATTACCGTGGTTACCGACATGTATGGCGAGGCCGCCTTCATGATCCCGCGCGAGGATTCCTACTCGATCCTCTGCGAGAGCCTTACCGGCCCGTTTGAATGTGGCACCACGCCCTATGTTTCCCTGACGGCGAGCACGGGCGGCGTGACGGTGCTTTTTGACGATACGCGTGCAGAACTTACCGGCGTGAACTTCAAGGTGGGCCGCGCCGAACTTATCCCGAACTCGCTCAGGACGCTCGATAACGCGATTGCGGGCCTCAAGCGTAATGCTAAGGCGAAGGTCGAAATCGAGGGCCACACCAGCAGCGAAGGGAGCGATTCCTTTAACCAGAAACTTTCCGAGGACCGTGCGAACAGCGTCATGGAATACATGATCAGCAAGGGCATCTCGAAGGACCGCGTGACAGCGGTGGGCTATGGTTCCAGCCGCCCCAAGGAAGATAACGCGACCGAGGCCGGCCGCAAGGCGAACCGCCGCATAGAAATCCGCGTCGTGAACAAGGACGAGGTGACGATTTCTTCGGAAGAGTGATTCTTAGACGGCGTGAATTCCGTCCTCGGCGATGACGATTTTCCCTTCGCGGAAGAGCGTGCCGAGAATCTTCTTGAAAGTCTTTTTCGATATCCCGAATTCAGCGCGAATGGCTTCGGGGTCGCTGTTGTCGCCGTAGGGGAGGAATCCGCCGGCTTCTGCGAGTTTGTTCAAAATCGTGCTTGGGGCGTCGCTGTTGATTACGCCCTTGTAGCCCACGGGCGTGAGGTTCAGCGTAATCTTGCCATCGTTGTTGATGCGCTGGATAAATCCGGGCATGGTATCACCGATGTATATGCGCTGCATTCCCGGGGTAAGCATGAGCCTGCCCGTGTAGCGGTAGTCCACCAGAAAGTCTACGTACTCACGGGTCACCTCGTAGGCGGCGAGTTCCACGCGCTGGCCCACGTGCAGGTCTTCGGTATCGTAGTCGATAAACGTCTTGATTTTTTCGGTCGCGACAAGCCTTCCGCTCTTTTCATCCACCAGGATATAGACTACGCAGCGGTCGCCTTCCACGAGTTCGCCGAGTTGCTGCTTGTAGGGGAGGAACAGGTCCTTGTTCAGGCCCCAGTCCAGGAATGCGCCCACGCGGTTCACGTCCTTGACGGTGAGGACTGCAAATTCGCCTGCCTGCGCATACGGCTTGTCGAGCGTTGCGATGGGGCGGTCTTCAGAATCCATGTAGACGAAGACGTCGATGATTTCGCCCTCTTCGAGCGTAAACTGGTTCTTGTTGCCGGGGAGCAGCACGCGGCCGCCGGTTTCGAGTTCCAGATAGAATCCCTGGGGCATTATTGCGTCGACGCGGGCGCGGTTAATCTTTCCGATTTCCATTTTTTGCCTTTCCGTTCAGGTGTTGGTGTCGCGACCATCCGCGACAGTTAAAATATAGGTTTTTACGGGGCCGTACTTGGGGCAGTCTCGGCGAGCGGCAGGACCTTGCAGTGGCGCACGAACCGGAGCGTCTCCTTTTCACCTTTTTCGGCAAGCATGCGCAGCAGGAATAGGAGCTTGCGGTAGGTGTTTTCCGTCATCTTCTCCTTGGCGGTGCTCTTCTCGAGGTATTCGAGCGGGGAACGCTGCGAGTATCCTGCCTTGTTGTAGGTCTTGGATGCCGCAATGCGGTCGCAGAACATCTCCTTGATGTAGCGGTCGGGCATGTCCATTGGCACGATTTTCTTGGTGGCTAGTTCGTAGTCGTACCAGAATTCAAAGTGGTGCTTGTTCCTGCCCTTGTGGTGCATCCATGCGAGGCTCATTCCCGTATCGCGGCGCTCCCCGTTGTTGGGCGACTCGTGCCCACTGTAGTAGCGCGCTCCCGGGATAAATTCCGTGGGTGAGTACTTGGAAAGGTCGTGGAACAGCCCTTGCAGCCCGATACCGGCCTTGAAGCAGAGCCGCACGACTTCGTTGCGGTGCTTTGTGATGGTAATAAAGTGCCGGATGGGGTGGAACATGCGAAAAAGATAAAAAATGCCGACAGGCGGGCGATTAGAAATTATATTTCAGTCATGAATTCCTCTATCGATTTTATTGGCGATATCCACGGGCATTGCGAAGAACTGCGCATGCTGTTAAAGAAGCTGGGTTACGAGGAATCCATGGGCGCGTTCCGCTACCCGGGTGGCGAGCGCTCGGTTGTGTTCCTGGGTGACTACATCGATCGCGGGAGCCAGTCGCGCGAAGTGATTGACCTGGTTCGTGCCATGCGCGACGCAGGTTCGGCGGTCGCCTTGATGGGGAACCATGAGTTCAATGCGCTCTGCTTTTGGCAGCAGAATGGTGCCGGCGGTTCTCACGTGATTCACTGCATCCCTGGGGGCTACCTGCGTGAGCACAGTTTCAACAAGGTGGCAATCCATACGAGAACGGTCGAAAGTTACAAGGGCCGGAAGAAGGAATTCGAGGACATGCTCAAGTTCCTGCGGACGCTCCCGTTCTTTATCGATGCACCCACCTTCCGGGCACAGCACGCCTGTTTTGACAGGGGTGCGGCCGAGGCGTTGAAGGCACAGGGAATCAGTTGCTTTGCCGACGGGAACTTTGACGAACTTATCGCGCGTGCGAATGACCAGTTCAATGAGTATGATGATTCACTCTTTGACCCGATAAACTACTTCTTGAAGGGGCCCGAGATGAACTTGCCCGACGGGATTACGTTCCGCGACGGGGAAGGCGTGCTCCGCAAGCGTGCGCGTGTCCGGTGGTGGATTGACCCGAAGGTAAGTAGCCTGCGGGAACTCGCCTTCCAGCCGGGAGTGGAGTTGCCTGCCTGCGCTGCACCTGCGGAGGTGCTCGGGCACGACTTTTATGGCGAGGGCGAAAAGCCGGTGTTCTTTGGACACTACTGGCTTACGGGCCTCCCGAAACTTATCCGGAGTAACGTGTGCTGCCTCGACTTTAGCGTGGCGGGCTACCGCGGCGACGGGCGCTTGGCGGCTTACCGCTTTGATGGCGAACAGACCCTGGACGAAAGCAAGTTCGTGTGGGTGGAGGCTATCTAGACGAAACTCCTGTTAAAAAAGATGGCGTCGCTGAAGGTGACGGCTGCGGTCCTTGTCGCCTTCCTGGTGCTCACGTTCTGGGGTGTGCTGGCGCAGGCGAATGCGGAGGCTGCGGGTATTCCGGCATTGGTTGCCGTGGACCGTTTCTTTGACAGTTACTTTATATGGGCGCTGGGCGTGGTGCCGCTGCCCGCGTTCAAGAGCATTGCGGTTCTTGCGTGCGTGAACCTTGTCGCGAGCATGGCTTTCCGGATGCCCCGCGGTTGGAAAAATGCGGGCCTCTGGCTCATGCATATTGCCTTGCTTGTATTGCTTGTGGGCGGCGTTGTCGGAAGTGCCGTAAAGCAGGAATATAACGGGTTCTCTGTTGCAACCACGCAGAATGTCAAGTTCTATGCGGCAGACGATAGCCTGGGCGCAGAACCCGTGAATCTGGACGAGTCCGTGCTGCACACGGGCTGGCCTTACTACGCGCATTTCCGGGGTGACCTGCCTATGTCGAAGGACAAGGTCATCTCGATGTACAAGGTGTATTACGACCCGTTCCATTTCGTGCCATATGCGTTTATGGTGCTTTTCTTGCTGGGGGCAGTGTTCCATTACGTGGTGAAGGTGCGTACATCGCGAAAGTCTGCTACTCGTATGGCCGCAAAAATTGTGCCGGTGTTGGCACTAGCGATGCTTGCATTGCCGATGAATGTACGGGCCGACGAAATTCCGGATGATGCCCTGATATGGTTCTCGGTGGATGGAAAGGCTCCGGTGATTGTGGATGGCGTAGTGCGTCCGTTTGATTCGTTTGCACGGGGATTCCTCGATGATTTGAGTGGGCGTGTTACATACAAGTGTCGGGAAAAGGATTTTTGCGACGGAAAGGAGCCTGCCGTAAACATTGTTGGGTGGATAAAGGATTTGTCAGAAAAAACAAGCAACCTAGCGCTTTTCAAGGTGTTGCGCAGCGATGTGTTGGAAGCCTTGCGTTTGCCGGCTGATTCTCGCTATGTAAGTTATGCGGAGTTGGCGTCATCGCGTAATTTGCTGGAACTCTATGCGAGCCGAGAAGACAATCACCCGGCAACGGCCGAAATGAAGCGCCTTTACGCAAACGTTTTGCAGTATGAAGCGGTAAAGAATAAAACTGCGTTTACCATTGTCGAGGAATCTTCTTCGGAGTCGGTGGATGTGAAACGGCTTGCGACGGAGGTGTCTTACCATAAGGCGAATCTTGCCCTAGTCGCCTTTGTCCTTGCTTTTATCGCCTGCCTGCTCGCTTCGCTGAATATGGTATTCAAGTCGCGCAAACTCGATATCGCGGCGAATGGGGCCTGCATCGCGACGGCGGGTATTCTTGCTGTCCTTTTTGCCTTGCGCACATACATTGCCGCCCACGCTCCGCTTTCTAGCCTGTACGAAATCGTATTGCTCGTGGCGATGCTCCTGATGGCCTTTGAGACCGGGGCGTTTATATTCTGCAAAAAGAGAACCTACACGCTCATGGTTCCCGTGACGTTCATGGCTGCGGTACTCCTGTTCTTCGCGAAGTTCGTGCTGGAACCGGGCGATACGTTCCGGCCCATCCCGGCGGTGCTGAATTCCTCGGTGTTCCTCACGATACACGTGTTCACGATTGCGCTCGGGTTTGCGGGAATGATCCTTTCGGGCGTCGTGGCGCATGTGGCGTTGTTCCGCGCATCTATTACCGGCAAAATCGCTTCCACTTCAGAAAAAGACCGCGCGGGCTCTTCTTGTGAATTGCCGCGGACTCCGCTCGATTCACTCCTGTACGGCACGCTTGTATTCGGGGCTGTATTTACCGTAATCGGTACGCTCCTGGGCGGTGTGTGGGCGGACTATGCGTGGGGTCGCTTCTGGGGGTTCGACCCGAAGGAATGCGGCGCGCTTTTTGTAATCCTTTGGGCGATGCTCCTGCTGCATTTACGCTCTGGCCGCTTGGTGAATGTGCGCATGTTCGCCTTGCTCAACTGCTTCAATGTAATCGTGACGTTCCTCTGCTGGTTCGGCGTGAACCTGCTTGGGGTAGGGCTGCACAGTTACGGGTTCCAGAACGGCACCGCCATGTGGCTAGGTGTATTTGTGATTGTCGACGTGCTGTTCATCGTGCTTATTGAACGCCTTGTCAAGGCGCGGCTAAAATAAGGCCCAAAGTTGCGTTGATTTTTATATATTCGTGCAAAAAGGAGGCATGGAATATGCAAATTGTGACGACCGATTTTATTACGGGTAAGGAAATCGAGACTATCCAGGTGGTCAAGGGGAGTGTCGTGTTCAGCAAGAACGTGGTGCGCGATATCTTTGCGGGCCTCAAGACGATTATCGGTGGCGAAATTGCCGGTTATACCGAGATGCTGAACGATGCCCGCAACATCGCGATGCAGCGCATGATAGAGGAAGCGTCCCGTATCGGTGGTGACGCTGTCGTGAACGTGCGCTTTGCGACGTCATCTGTTATGGCGGGGTCGTCCGAAATTATCGTGTACGGGACTGCCGTGAAATTCAAGTAAAGTTTGTTAAAGTGTTTGCTTCAAGAGTCTATTCACACGTTCACACATTCACTTCGTTCGAGTGTTCACTTTGTGAATAGCCTCTTTACGCAAAGAACACGACATTTGCTCCGGCAGAAATTGGTTTATCGCAAGGGATTTGCAATAGGCGGGTTCTGCAGAAGTCCTTGTGACTGTTAGTCCCTTCGGACTTCTACGAAAATCAATAGGGATTTAAACATCGGAGAGATGTTGTTCATATAAGGCCTTTATGAGGCCTGTTTTTTTTGAAGGATGTGCAACGAGAGTCTATTCACACGTTCACACGTTCACTTCGTTCGAGTGTTCACTTTGTAAATAGCCTCTCTCCGCAAAGAACACGACATTTGTTCCGGCAGAAATTGGTTTATCGCAAGGGGTTTGCGATAGGCGGGTTCTGCAGAAGTCCTTGTGACTGTTAGTCCCTGCGGACTTCAGCGAAAATCATAAGGGAGTTAAACAACAGCAAATTGTTAGCGGGATTGCCGTTCACGAATTTCGTTTATTGTGTTATTCGGTTTACTTGCATTTCTTCGCGCGGATGGCGAGTCTTACGCCGTCTGCGGCGCTCGTGACGATTCCGCCGGAATAGCCCGCTCCTTCGCCGAGCACAAATAGCCCTTGCGTGTTGACGCTTTCGAGCGTGTCGTTATTGCGCGTGATGCGCACCGGGGAGCTCGTGCGCGTCTCGGGGGCTACAATCAGGCCCTCTTCAATGAATCCCGGAATCTTGCGGTCAAAATTCTGGAAACCTTCTGCAAGCGAACTGCAGATTTTCTTGTCGAGCCAGTCCCACATGTTGCAGGCGACAAGCCCGCAGGGGTAAGTTGTTTTGGGTAAATTCTTGTCGGCGTGGTGGGCGAGGAATGCCTTGATGGTCTGTGCGGGTGCGGCGTATGCCTTGCCGCCGACCTCGAAGGCGTCGCGCTCCGTCTTGCGCTGGAAATCGAGCCCGCCGAAGGTCGTTTCGCTTGCCTCTACGGGTACGACAATCGCGCCGTTCGCGGTGGGGCCGTTGCGGCGGCTGTAGCTCATGCCGTTGGTGGCGAGCGTTCCCGGTTCCGATGCGCAGGGCACCAGAACTCCACCCGGGCACATGCAGAAACTGTAGGCGCTACTAGTCTTGTTAAGTGTCGGGGTAGCGAGGAAGTATTCTGCGGCTCCCGTGAGGCGCGTGTCTACGCCTTTCCCGAGTTGCCTGATGTTGATAAGGGCCTGCGGGTGTTCTACGCGCACGCCCATCGCGAAAGCCTTGCTTTCGAGCGTAACCCCGCGGGCGGCCAGAAGTTCGTAAATTCCGCGGGCGGAATGCCCCGTGGCAAGTACCAGCGCCTCGCACTTTTGCCAGCGGGCGGCGCTGTTTAATGCCGGCGCGCCGTCTAATGCATGCGGCGAACCCGCTGTGCCGTTTAATGCCTGCGACACGCTAGAAACGTCACGCAGTTTAATCGCGCAGATCTTCCCGCCGTTAATTTCCACATCCTCGAGCGCGGTATTGAAGTGTATCTTCCCGCCAAGCCGTGCAATCTCCGCACGTATCTGGCGCAGCATCAGCACGAGCCTGTCGGTACCGATATGCGGCTTTGCGAAGGTGACGACGCTCTCGTCCACGCCGAAATCCACCATGTCGCGCAGGACCGTTTCCGAGAAAATATTGCGGCTGCGGGTATTGAGCTTGCCGTCACTGAATGCGCCGGCCCCGCCTTCGCCGAACAGTACGTTGGAATGCTCGTTGAAGATTCGGTCGGCGAAGAACCTGCGGATGTCGCGGAAACGCTCCTCTACGGGTTTGCCCTGCTCGTACAAGTCTACGGTAAACCCGCGACGCAGCAGGTGGAGGGCTGCCCACAGCCCTGCGGGGCCCGCCCCGATAATGTCCACGTGGCTTGCCATCGGGACACTTGCTGTAAGCGGGTCACCTTCGAGTGTCTCGCGTTCTCGAGTTGCCTCGATAAGCCCGCGGGCCGCATTGCCCGAAGCGCGAAGCGGGCGTTCCACGTCAAAGATGACGTTGTAGCTCCAGTGTGGCGCTCCCTTGCGACGACTGTCCAGCGCAAACCGCTCCACCTCCAGGTTGAAAATCTTCTCGGGGTGTAGCCTGAGCTCGCGGGCGAGCGCCTCGCGGAACTGGCCCTTCTTTTCGAGGGCGACAGGCAGTTCTCTGTAGCGGTAGGTGAACATTATTACAAAAAATAAAAAAAGCGAGCCTTTCGGCCCGCCTTTAAAAATCGCTTTACTCACTAAAACACGAAGTGAGCGTTCACGCCAACGTAGACATCCTTATATTCGTTGCTCAGATTGTCCGGACGGTAGTAGAGTGCTGCACCGGTGTACCATTCCGTGTAGAAGCGCTTGTTGTGGTTCACGCGCAGGTTCACGTTGCCGGTTACGTCGGTTTCGGTTTCATCGTAGGATTCACCTTCTTCTTCCCAGTCGGTGATCATGTAGCGGAAGCCTGCGTTCACGCCGAGAACAAAGAAGTTGTTCTTGAAGGGCATCTCGAATTCGTCTTCAATCGAGATTTCCACTTCGCTCATGTCGTCACGGCTGTAACTCTTGAATCTCGGGGTAAGCGAGAACCTGTTCTGCAGGATTGCAAGAGTCGTGGTCACGGACATGGGGTAGGTCTGCTCGAAGTAGTCGGAACCGCCGAAGTAGTAACCCAGCTTTTCCCAGGTGGCGTTCGAGAGGTTCAGGCCTTCGATGAGGCTATCCCTGTGGAACTTGGAACCATCGGTACGGTAGGTCCACTGGCCGCCAACCTTGAATACGGAGTTGTAGGCTCGGATAGCTGTTCCCAGGTTCCAGGTGTGCTTGAAGAGGCGTTCCTGGAATCGTGTGGCAAGGAAGGCTTCCTTGGAAAGGGCCGTGTATTCGCCCCAACGTACGGCGTCCACGTAAGTGGTGTCATCACCTTCGACAATCATCGTGGAGTCGCGGCCCTTACGTGTGTTGAACCAGCCATCCCTGTAAATACCGTCTTCGAGGGTAAAGTTGTAGTGGAGCTGGTAGGGCTTGTACTGGGTCTTGTATTCGAAGTTGTAACCCACGTTCACGTCGACATTCTTGTTGACCTTGAACGTGTTGTCGATACCGGCATTCTGGATGTATTTGGTGCGGTCGTTGTCGAGTTCGTGCTTGTCGAACCATTTGCTGTCTTCATCGGCAAACAGGCCCCATTCGGTGCCTTCGCCAAGGCCGAAGATGTTGGTCTTGTCACCCTTGGCGGCATTCTCGATACTGATCTGGTAAGAGAATCCCAGATCCCAGAATCCAAGAATGTCCTGCTCGATGCGGCCACCGAATTCACGGGTGTCCGAAAGCTGGTTCGGGGAACCGGCGCTGTAGAAGTCTTCGCCCACGTACTTGATGTGGCCGCTGATGCTTGTCTTGTAGATATTCCAGTTGAGCGATGCCCCGATAGCAAAGTTCTGGCTGCCCCAGTTGAGGCCGAGCACGCGGTCTTCGTCACGGTCTTCCTCGGTATCCCTCTGCATGTTCTTGGCTTCGCGGATAAGGGTGCGCAAGGAGTCGCGCATCTGGCTCCTGTTGAGGGTCGTGTTGTCGCTAAAGATGGAATAGAGTTCCGCGTCAGAGAGGGAGTTTATCTTGGACTGGTTCTGCATTAGCTGGCGCAGGAGGTTGTAAGAGACGGGGCTAATGCCGGCGTCGCTAAACACCTTGTTGATGGCACGCTGGCGTACGACATCGGAGGTGTCTGCACGGCCCACGGCGATCTGTCCGTTAAGTTCGATATCGCCCGGGAAGAATAGCCAGTTTCCGTCGGCATAGAGCGTGAACGATTCCTGCATCGGGTCGCTGGTAGACCATCTTTCATTTGCACCGTCACGGAGCAGCGGGTCTTCGAGTTCATCGTCTGCGTAAATCACGCCGAACTTTGCATCGAAACGACGTACCGGAGCCCACTTGATGAAACCACCGTAGGCAAGGCGCTGTGCCTGAAGTTCACCGTCATCGATGTAGTCGTTGTAGAGGTAGGGGTGGCGAGCGCCTGCCACGAGGCTCCGCTGGGCTTCGCCGAAGAATCCGCCCAACTGGAACAGGGGCTGGTCGGCGTTGTTCTTGAGCAGGGAAAGCGTATAGTCGATACCGAATACGGGAATGCCCGCCATGTAGGTTTCGCCGCCGACGAGCTGGAAGTCACCGAGGGTTACCTTGTTGACGGCGTCGGTGTAGCTCAGCGTTACCGGGTTCGGGGAGAACTTGTTCCAGGAATCGATGGTAAGGTCGGTGTTGAACTCGAGTGTCTGGCCGTCGACTGACTGCATGAGCAAGTAGGCGCTGGCGCGAGAGGCGAGGCCGGGGACCTGGAAGTTGTTCTTGTAGTGGTTACCCGGGGCGATGGTATCGGTCCCGAGGACGATTTCGTCGTCGGTGTAGTTTCTGCGGGTCTTTATATAGTGGAATCCGGTTCCGAGCATCACGTTACCGATGACGCTCCAGCGGGACTGCGTGGAGTCGGTCTTGGTCTCGGTCTCAAGCCTTTCGGCAACAATGTCTCCGATCTTGTCGGAGGCGCGCACCTGCCTCTGCTCGATACCCGGAATCTCGGGTGCGGGCGGCAGGGTTGATGCCGTCGCTTCGGCCTGGTTGTTCAGGTCAAGCGTATTGCCCTTGACGGATTCGATAATCTCGGGAGGGAGCACTTCGACAGAGGAAACGCCCTGTTCGTTCTTCGTGATTTCGGTATTGTTGAACGTGATGAGGCTGTTGCCCATGTTGAGAATACCCAACTCGTTTTCTTCGATCTTCGAGGACGAAACGTGGGTCTCGGCAAGGGGCGAGTTCATGATGGCGACCTTGTTCTTTTCGAAGGAAACACGGTCGACATCTGCGTACGCGTAGTTCGAAACGTCCAATGCGACTTGGTTGTTCGTGAATTCGCAGTCGCTTATGGCGACGGATGCGTTACGGGCGTAAATGCCGCGCACCGAGGTGTTCTCGATTTTCGCATCCTTCAGGTCCATCGATCCGTTCTCGATGGCGATGCCGACTGCGGCGTCGCTAATGTGCACGTTGCGGATTTCTGCGCGCTGGTCACCTGTAATGGTGATGCCCTGCCAGTCGCCCGGCTTGCTGCGGTCGAAGGCGGAACGGAGGGTTACCGGCGAAATCTTTGAACCGGCGATAACCAGCTGGCCCTTGTTCACTTGGATGCCCGTGCCCAGCTTGAAGTAGATAACGACACCGGGTTCGATAACAAGGCTCGTGTTCGGGGGGACAATGAGCATGTCGGTCGCAATGTAGGGCGACTTGTCGAGTTTCAGGAACCCGTGAATGTCGCCTGCAATTTCGGTGCCTTCGAAAAGTGAGGGCGGAGGCGTTGTCGTGTCGGCGACAAATCCGCTTGCTGCCGAGTCGGCGGGTGCGGTTGCTGCGACGGTACTATCAGGTGCCGGCTGCGTGGAATCTGCCGGTGCGGCCGCTGCAGTGTTGGCGAGGGAATCGGCCTGGGCCGGTGCCTCGGGCGCGGGTGCTGCTTCGGCAGTGGTAGCAGGCGCTTCGGTCGCTGCCGGTGCAGGCGCAGCCGCTTCGGGTGCCGGCTGTGCTGCCGGGGCTTCCGCTACGGGAGCGGCCGGCTGGGCTTCGGGTGCCGTTGCGGGGGCCGCTTCAGCCGGTGTTGCGGGGGCTGCCTGTTCTGCGGTCGGTGCTGCAGGCTGTGCGGCTGCAGGCGCAGGTGCTTCTGCGGGGGCCTGCGCGAAGATCATTGCCGAACTGAGGGCGATAGTCGAAATCAGTGTTTTGTAAGCGTATTTCATTTTTTGTCCCCGTAAATCTTGACGGCATTATACTTCTTGCCGTTCATCATTTCGACATAAATGTTGACGATGGACTTTGTTCCGCGGTAAAGCGTTATCGGAATATTGTAGTCCAGGTCGGTAATCTGGTCGCCATTGTCGTTAACAATCGTTTTATTGTCTTGCGTTACCTTGACATGCTTGACCTGTGCGGGGTCCTGCTGCAACACGCCGACAATCCTGAAACGCAACATCTTGCGGATTTCGTTCGATGCGTTTGGCGGTGGCGGAGGCGAACGCATGGGGTCGTAGGTCCCGCCAATCACTTCGATAGATGCCGTGTGGGGCGGGAAACACCCAAGTTTCCTGGATATGTTTGCCGTGTTGCCGGCCTGGTCGGTTGCCTTGAGCGTGTACTTGTGGACACCCGGCGTAAGCTTGAGGGCGAGGTTCGAGTTCTGCCTGTACGATGTCTCGCCGTAGGCATTGCCGTCAATTTCCTTGGAAACAATCACGATGTCGTCTGTCGCTTCGGAAAGGGCGAACCTGGCATCGCAGCGGATGGGGCTCGTGCTCACGAACGTGAGAGCCGGGCGCTTCATGTTCACCTGCTTGCAGGTCTTGTCGACATTCAGGATGATGGTCGCGTTGTGGTTGCCGCTTGCACCGCTGTATTCGACGGTCACCTTGGACTCGTTCCAGTTGCCGGCGATGTCGCTAATGTTAATCATGTGGACGAACTCGCCGTTCGCGCTCAGGGGTACCAGGTTCCTGGACTTGTAGTTGCCCATCTTCACGTAGAGGGTTCCCTTGGGGTCGGTCTGGTCAAATGTACCTTCGATGGTCACGGACCCGGGCTCGCAGACGGTTACCGGCGATGGGGTGGTCACGGCGAAGGGCTTTGCGACAACGGAGTCGACCTTAACCGTGTCCTGTGCTGCGGCCGTGTCGGCTGCGACAGTGTCAGCGGGGTTCTTGTAGAAGGTGGTAAGCGTACCGCACTCTATGGTGACTTCTTTCTTGCAAACGGGCTGCTTGCCCTTCTTTCCCTTTTGCTTTTCCTGCTTGCAGGGGACTTCTAGACTGCCGGTGCAGGTCGCATTGAATTTCTTGGCACCAGCGGCCTTCGGGGCCCATTCCGTCTGGATTTCAAATGCTTCGCCATTGCTTTGGAACGTGATTCCCGACAGGGAAAGCGTCACTCCCGGGCTGCAGACGCCCTTGAGGCTCACCTTGCTCACGGTAATGGTATCTTCGAGGTCTTCAAACTTACAGGAGATGGCCTCGATGGCCTTGTTCATCCTCTCCTGGAGGTCGGCGTCGAGATTCTTGATAAAGTCGTTAAGTTGGTCTTCAGTGATGGTCTCGTTGTCGAGTAGGGTATCGAGTGCGTTTACAAAATCCTTGTTGCCCGAAGACTTTACGTCAAAAACCTTACAGCTGCCCTTTTCGCCCCGGAATATTGCCGTTTGGCCTCCGTTGACCTCGCATTCCTGTCCAGTGCTGTTGTGGCGCAAGATTGCGTTGCCTCGTCCGAGCGAAAGGTATGTTGCCTTGTCCTTGATTGTCTTTCCGAAGGAACCGTCCGTGCCACGGATAGCTGCGGTTGCGGTTGCCGTCTTGAACTTGAAGCTTCCGCCGGAATGCTGCTTTTGGGCGTCAAACCTGACTTTACCGGTCTTCACGTCGGTGAGGGCGGTCTGGATGCCATCTTCGGCCTGGAGCGTAGTGAATTCCACGAGTGAGTTTTCCTGGACCACGATGGAGCTACCGTCAGAAAGCGTGATGGCGACGTGGGATTCTATCCCGGTACGGATCTGGTCTTTTTCCCTGACCCTGTTGCCAACACTGATTTCGTCCCAGGTGCCAATCTTGGCGGCCTTTTGGAGTTTTGCTTCACCGAGTTTGTCGATAACCTTGCCCGAAGTGCCCTTCGCGGCAAAGGTAAGCGACGAGACTGCCATGAGCAGGACTATCGAAGCCTTGATTTTTCCAGAAAACGACATATTGCCTCACTTGCAAGATGTAAACTTGATACAAATATATCTTATTAATTTGTTTTTGCGTATAATAAATGTATCTTTGGTATAAGATTTTTTGTGTTTTTTAGAGAGGTTACTCATGAGCATGGAAACTGAAGAACCCACCGTCGAAATGGTCGATACCGAAACGGGCGAACAGGTCATCAAGGAACTGGACAAGGCCGTCCTTACCAAGGGCGCCTGGCAGACCATGATGTTCCTTTGTCAGGAAAAAAACGCCAAAACGGGCGAATTTGGCGAACCCAAGGTGTATCTGCGCCGTTACCAGAAGGCCGGCGGGGCATTCAAGGCCCGTAGTAAGTTCAATATCAGTGGCAAGGCCCAGGCCGAGGCCATTATCGAAAATCTAAAGAAGTGGTACAACATTTAATGGCAGACCCTGCTAGTAGTAAAAAGAAGAAATACAAGATAGACTTCCTTTGTGAAGGAAATATCGGGTCTTTCCCGTGGAAGGATAGGCTCGAGACCGTTGCCCGTAAGCTATTGCACGAAGAGGGCACCGAGAACAACGTAAACGTAGTCCTCTGTACAGACGAATTTGTCCGCGAGATGAACAAGAACTATCGCGGTCTGGACAAAGTAACAGACGTGCTTTCGTACGAATGGCACGAAGAGGACTTTCTGGGCGAAATCTACATCGCCCGCGACCAGGTAAAGCGCCAGGCCCCCGAGTATGGCAACACGTTCTATGCCGAACTCAAGCGCGTGCTCGTGCACGGGCTGTTGCACCTTTCGGGCTACGACCACATCAAGGCTGCCGACCGCAAGGTGATGCGCAAGCGCGAATGCGAGTTCCTCGGGCTCGACCTGTACAAGGAAGGTAAGTAATGGAAAACTCCGAAGTACTTGCCATCGTATTCCTTTGCGTGTTTGTCCTGACCTCGGCGATGTTCTCTGCGACCAAGTGCGCGTTCAGCCTTATATTCGCTAAGCGTGACCCCAAGGAACGCAACGAGCGTGAAGAGAAGATTGCGAACATCGTTAAGTGGAACGGCTTTAACGAGTGCGTGTCCATCGGGCGCATCTTCGGCAACGTGAGTGCCGGCGTGCTCGGCTTCTTTGTGCTGGGCAATTCCAACATCGCCCTGGTAGAGACGTACCCCTACATCTCGGTGGCGGCATACCTGATTATCGCCTGTGCCGTGCTGTATGTAGTGACCGTGTTTATCCCGTACCTGATTGCAAGCCTCAAGCCTGATACGCTTTCGATCGTGCTTGTCCCGCTGTTTAGGCTGGTGCGTCTCCCGTTTGTGCCCGCGGCAAAGTTCTGCCACGTGGTGTTCGTGAAGCTGCTTGACCTCTTCGGGTACGATTCCAAATTGAGTTTCTTGCCCGAAGAAATGCGCGACGCCGTTCAGGCGGACCTTTCCGATGTGACCGATGGCGAAGACGAAGGCCTTGAGAAAGAGGAACAGCAGATGATCCTCAACATCTTCGACTTCGTGGAAACTCCGGTACGCGAAATCATGACCCCGCGTGTGGATATGTGCGCTATCGACGTGGATACGCCGCTCGAGGATTTGGTGAAGGTGCTGAACAGCGAGCGCCATTCCCGCCTGCCCGTGTACAAGGACACGATGGACAACATCGTGGGTATCCTTTCGAACCGCGACTTCCTGGAGTGGTACACCGAGCATGGGGAAGAACCGTTCGACATCATGAAGATTGTGATGCCGCCGGTGTTCGTGCCCTACCACAAAAAGATAGACGACCTGCTTACCGAACTGCGCAAGACGGGTAACCAGCTGGCCATCGTTATTGATGAATACGGTGGAACGGCGGGCCTCGTGACTCTCGAGGATATCCTGGAAGAAATCGTCGGCGAAATCCGCGACGAGGATGACGTGGACGAAGAAGACGACGTGCAGAAGTTGAAGGATGGCCGCTACATTCTCGACCCGCTCATGAGGCTTTCGGAACTCGAGGACGAATTCGGCGTGGAACTTGTCCCGCCCGAAGGTTCGCATGTCGAGACTCTTTCGGGCCTAATCCAGGCGACTCTTGGCGTGATTCCCTCCCCGGGCGCAGAAGTCAAGCTCAAGGGCTATACCTTCCGCGTGCTCAAGATGGACGGCACCCGCATGGAGAAGGTCATGATGATTCTCCCTCCGGGCGAAGTTTCGCCGACCGGCAAGTTCAAGGCCGTCGGGAAGTAATTCCCTGCATTCTGCCAACTAAGTTCTAGAGATACATAGCCTCAATCTGCTGGGAATAGACTTCCTCGGCAACCTTGCGGCGTATCTTTAGCGTGGGCGTAAGCAGCCCGGATTCTACGGTGAGTTCGTCACCGACGAGGGTCCACTTGCGGATCTGTTCCCAGTGGTTCAGCTTCTTGTTGACTCGGGTGATATGCCTGTTGATGGCCTCGCGCACGCGTTCCGACTGCATTGCGCGCTCTACGCTGAATTCCTCTTTCTGGAATTTCAGGAGCCTGCGGGCGCCTTCGGGGTTGAGCCACACGACCGCAGAGGCGAACTTGCGGTTGTTCGCAATCACGAGCGCCTGCTCGATTACGGGGTGCCGGCTGATTTCGAGCTCGATGGGGCTCGGGCATACGTACTTTCCGGTGCTCGTTTTCAGGAGTTCCTTTATGCGGCCCGTGAAGTTGAGGAAGTCATCGCTGTCGAAGAATCCCTGGTCGCCAGTCTTGAAGAAACCGTCCTCGGTAAAGACTCTCTTGTTGGTTACAGGATCGTTGTGGTAGCCGACAAACACGCTGTCGCCTTTCACCCAGATTTCGCTGTTGTCTCCAATCTTTACTTCGAGCAGCGAGAGGGGTTTCCCGATGGTGCCCGCCTTCGAGACCTTCGGGCAGTTCGCAGAAACGACCGGGCTGCATTCCGTCATCCCGTAGCCTTCGTACACGGGGAGCCCGATGTTCAGGAGGAACCTGAGGATGGACTTGTTGAGTGCGCAGCTTCCGCTCACGATAAGTTTGAACTTTCCACCGAGGGCATCGCGCATCTTGCGGTACACGAGCCTGTCGTAAATGCGCTGCATTAAGGACCTGCCCTTCCCGGGTTCGCTGATTTTTGCGAGCTTGACCGCATTCTGGATAACGAGGCGCTTGAATCCCTTCGCCTTGTCGCCAATCATGGTCATGCTTTCGTACAGGCGTTCCAGTATGCGCGGCACCACGATCATCACGGTGGGGTGGACCTCAGTAAGCATCGTGGCCACGTTTTTCGGTGTGTCGCCGAAGTAGATGCGCACTCCGTTCAGCATGTAGAAGTAGACCGCCATGCGTTCGAGGATGTGGGCGACCGGCAAAATCGTGAGGCAGACGTCTTCTTCGCTATTTAGCGGGAAGAGTTCCATCAGGTTCTGGATTTGTGCCAGCATGTTGCGCTGCGAGAGGTCAACACCTTTCGGGGAACCCAGGGAACCGCTCGTGTAGATGATGCTGAAGAGGTCGTCGGGGCGAATGGACTGAATCTGGTCATCGACCCAGCTGAAGTAGCGGTTGCTTTCGGCGAGATCCTTGCCCTCGTCGATAAGGTTGTTCCAGTAGATGCCGTTTTCGGGCAGTTCCGATGCCGGATTGATGCAGATGATAAGCTTGAACCGGGGTAGGAACTTGTGTAGAGGCTCGTCCAGTTCGGCGATGGTGTTCACGAAGAGAATCTGTGCGCCCGAATCGTCGCACTGGAACGTGAAATTCTCGGAAGAGATGTTCGGGAATAGCGGGGCCACCTGCGCGTGGTTGATTTGCGTCGCGATATCCGCGATGAACCATTCCGGAGAGCTCGGGGCGATAATGCTCACGCTGTCGTGCGGTTTTAGCCCGCGGTTGTTGAGCGCTATGGAAAGGTAGATGGCGCTATCCCTCAAGAAATCGCGCGAGTAGTGGAGCCACTGGCCGTCGGTGCGCTTGTACCACCCGCCAAAGTCGTCGCGGGAACATGTTGCAAAGAACATTGAGACAAGCGATGTGTACTGTAGCGGCTCCATACCCAAAAAATACTATTCTATTTTTGGAACGTACATAAAAAATCGTTATTTTTTACTTTAATTTGTAACGGAAGGGTTGAATATGCTGAAAAAATTGCGGGATTACGAGCAAAGTCTGCAAAAAAGGCTTGAGGAAGGCACCCCGGTGAGCGATGCCGAACTGCTTTCGGTGCGGACCCGCATCGCCTTTTTCCAGCATGAACGGCTCGCGCACGAGTTCGTGATGATTCTGTTTGCGCTTTTGAGTGTGGGCGGGGTGTTTTTCTTTGTGGCGTTCCCCGAAATCCCGATTTTCTGCCTGGACGTGCTGTTCTTTGCGCTCCTCGTGCCCTACATAAAGCACTATTACGGGCTCGAGAACGGCGTGCAGCGCCTGTACGACCTGTACGCAGAACTCGAAAACCTATAAAAAGAACGCGCCCTTTCAGGCGCGTTCTTCACTTATACTCGTGTATGTGCGAGCGGTCTCTTGTGAGCCGTAGGCGACTCATCTTAATGAGTCGTCGTCCTAATCCTCTTCGCACCCGGAAGCGGAACACTTGTACGTTTCCCCATCGTCGGTGCAGTAGTACGTGGTGTACGAACCCGAAACAGATACCTTTTCGTAGAAATGGCAGTAGCTGTCGATGGTTGTGCCCATGCGGGGGCTCGTGATGGTGCTGTTGTCTGCGGCGGAACAGGCAGAGAGTGCGGCTATCGCCATGGAGCCGAGTAATGTTGCAATCGCTTTTTTCATGATTTATCCTCCTGCCTAGAAGTAGATGAATGCGCCGAAGTTAGCGATGAAGTCGTTGTTCGTGTCGCTAAACCCGGTGAACGGGTTGGAGTAGAAGTTGTCCTCGATGGAGGCTTCCACGGCGAAGCTTGCATACTGGAAACGTGCGCCGAGGCTAGCCGTCGCGACTCCGGTACGGGAAGACATCCTGGTGATGCTGCTCTTCACGATATCGAGTTCGTCGTTGTAGTCGGTAATGAACTCTTCCGATTCCATGGAGAACACTGCCCAGGTGTAGTTAGCTCCGCCAAAGACGCGCCAGCAGTTGCCGAGCTTGAGTTCGGCAAAGATGTTCGGTGTGGCGTAAACGCCCATCGTGAAGTAGCTGTCCTTGTTGTGGTTGCTTTCATCCTTGAACTCGTCGTAGAATATAAAGGGCGCGCGGCTGTTCACGCCGAGCAACACGCGGGCGAATTCGTTACGGAGAATCGTGCCACCGATGTTGAAGGAGGGCTGGATGTAGATGTGCGCGTCCTTGCCCGTGGTTTCGGTCTTGGTGGACGACGAACCGGACTTTGTTTCGCGGTAGTAGGAATTCTCGTGACGGGTGAAGTTCACGCCCGCATTCCAGAAGATGTTCTTTGCGGAGGGGTCGTTACTGATGGCGACCGTTGCGCCGAGATCCCAGTAGTCGTATTCGGTTTCGGTGGTTGACTTGCTGTCGGCGTCCTTCTGTTCGGTATCGGTCGAGGTTTCGTTCTGGTAGGTGAGCCAGAATGCGGATGCATTGATGTCGAAGGCTCCGAGGGGGAGGGCTAAACGCAGGCGCAGAATGTCGTTCGCGCCAACGGTGTAGGTGTCCTCGTCTTCTTTCTCGTAGGGGTCCTTCGTCTCGGTGAAGGTGAGTTCCTTGGCGAGCGCGTAGCTAAGAGAAATACCCAGGCCCCTGCTGGCAAGACCGACGGTAGCCATGGCGAGGTTGTTGTAGTTCTCGAAGGAAATGAACTTCGTGTTGCCCGAACCGAATGCCACCGCGCTGAATTCGCTCGTGGGTTCCATGTACACGAGGTTGATGCCTGCCATCTTGTAGGGCTTGTCGAGGTTGTCGCGGATGGTGGGGCTTGCCGCGGGGTTACCCACGTTGTTGTAGGCGATGCCGTGCGGTTTTGCTGGCGCCTTGGCCGTGGTCGCTGTGTCCACTGCAGGTGCAGGCTTTGCTGCGGGGGCAGGAGCGGGAGCCGCCTTTGCGGTAGCTGCGGTTGTCTGGCTTGTCGAAACTTCGGCGGCAGGAGCGGAATTCTGTTCCGGTGCTGCCTGTGCCGTATCGCCTTCTTGGGCCATGGCGCTCGCGATGGCGAATGCCGCAGTCAAGGTAATCAGTTTGATATCCATTGTTTTTCCTTTTGTTATTGTTTTAAACTTCACTGCTGGAGGATTCTGCGAGATCTTCGCTGCTCGAAGAACTTTCTGCATCCTCGCTGCTGGACGATTCAAATGTATCGCTCGAGGAACTGTCTATCTCGAACGAAGAACTGGATACCTCTTCGCTGGACGAGCTTTCGATAGCGTCGCTGCTGGAGGATTCCGCGAAGTCGCTCGAGGAACTTTCCGTAACATCGCTGCTGGAAGATTCTGCGATATCGCTCGAAGAGCTTTCTGCAACTTCGGAGGAACTGGATTCCGGAGCGCTGCTCGAACTACTCACGGAACTTGAAGAGGCGATGCTGCTCGAACTGCTCACGGAACTCGAGGATGCCGTGCTCGACGAACTTTCTTCCTCGTCGGAACTGGAAGAACTAGAGTAGCTGCTCGAAGACTTTGCCGAAGAACTCGAACTTTCTGCGCTGCTCGACGAACTCTTTTTCGAGGAGCTGCTCCGGAGGCTCGTGTCCCCGTGCGGGGTCTTGCTGTTGTGCGGCCCCGTGATGGTGGAATCCGTGGAGCACGCAATTACGAAGGCGAAAACCAGGCTAATAACGAGAATGACTGCTTTTTTCATGGCTATCCTCCCGGCTAGAATGTTACGGTCCCGCTGAAGTCCATAAGCATGGAACCTCCGTCGAAACCTCTAAAGGGGTTGCGGTACAGCGCAGACTGGATGCCCGCTTCAAGTATCAGTTTCTTGTACTTGAAAAGCAGGCCCGTGCTCAAACCGAGCGTGTTTGTCTTTGTCGTAATCTGCGTAAGGTAATTCTTTACCGTGAAGTCCTTGTCCTCGTCTTCGACTACGTATGCCTCCTGGTATTCTTCGCGGTTGAAGGAATTGCTCCAGGTGTAGTAGGAACCGCCCCAAATCATCCAGTTCTCGTTGAATGCATATTCTGCAAGGATGTGGGGAGTGAGGTAGAGGTTGCTCTGTATGTAGAAGTCCTTGCGGCGGTTATCATTGTCCTTGACGCGGTCGTAGATGTATGCGTTAACGGAAGTGTTGTTGCCGACGTGGACGCGTGCGTTTGCGGATCGCAGGACGATGTAGCCGAAGTTGTAGAAAAAGGATGCGTAGATGTAGTTCGAGGTCCCCCGGAGCTTTTCCTTGTAGTTGTCGTCGGGGTCGATGGAGCTTTTCAAGGAGGTTTTTACGGTTTCGATGTTGCGGGCGGCGGTTCCTCCGGTGCTCCAGGAGAAGTCCTTGGCGGAAGGCTTGTTTGTGAAGGTGACTGACCCGGAAATATAGTGGTCGTGGCTATGGTATTCCTTCTTTATTTTGCCTTCGCTGTCGGCGTACTCGACCTTGGCGAGGGAATCGTTGTATTGGCTGTACCGCAGGGTGGCCAGGAAGTCGGTGGTTTGGAAGGGGAGCGAAAAGCGGAAGGTAAATTCGTTGCCATGACCGCTGACAGATGTCCTTTCGTCCTTGTGATAGGCGTCCTTTTCGTCAAAAAATTCCACTTTTTCGTCGAGATCGAGCGAAAAACTGAAACCGAATGACTTGGTGGCGATGCCGAGCATGGCACGGCTGTTCAGGTAGGCGAAAAACGACGTGTGCTCGCCAGACGCGTAACTGGCAACGGCCTGGTTGTCCGATGGAGCGAGATATACCAGGCTGTTTCCGTACATGAGGTATGGGGTGTAGAGGTTCCTCAATACGGAGGGCGCTTCGCCCGGCGTTCTCGCTGTGGTGTAGTATGCGTTTCCGTGAAGAACGTTGAAATTTGCGGTATCTGACGGAGTTTCCGCAATTGCGGCTGCGACAATCGTTGCTAACGCGAAAAGGTGCAGTTTTAATCTCATAATTTGTCCGAAATGTTTTCTCCAGCAACAAAGATAACTTAACGAAGGGAGTTTGCGGGGATTATAATGAAATTAAAAATGTTATGTTTTACAACAATTTTGTAAATTTTGAGAACAATTCGTTCTTAAAAACCTTGTTTTTGTAAAAATTTAATGAAAATTGTTGCTTTTTGCTTGAATTGTGATTATATTTAGTGAGAACAATAAAAAGGGATGTGATTATGAAATCTTGTACG
>JAEEGG010007433.1_pt1 | contig 25254 bp, 28 predicted proteins | sample 9134161 | NCBI WGS metagenome assembly JAEEGG01 (sample SAMN16246543, study PRJNA631951) | gut metagenome | biome: gut microbiome; feature: rumen; material: CR-attached | host: Bos | place: Iran: Karaj | collected 2018-10 | reverse complement strand
ATTGATATCCTAAGTCGTACCATTATATTTATACTCAACCTTTGCGTAATCATAATATGACCTAGTTTTGTCATTACCCACTTTAACAACTTTTCTTCTGGCAAATAAAGCTTTTCTAAATAATGAATCTTTATTATTCCTTTTATACACTGTTTCAATGCAAATAATTTTACCTTGTACTTTAATGCCATTATTAATTATTTTTCTTGCAAGTCCTCTATTATATTTTGCATTTATTATATTTGCTAATCCCACATAACCAAATGCACCTGCAAATAGTAAAAATATTAATTCAACTAACAAAAATATTCCTATTCCAAAGTTACCACTCAAAAATTCTGCATATATTGCCAACATCCCATATAAACAAAGAATCGATAAAATAAAACATATAATATCTTCTTTTACTGTTATTTTTTCGTCTTCATAATAAATCTCCATTGTTGGCCCCCTTTATATTATAAATAATATTATAAAAATATAAAAAGCTTATTTAAAATGCTAACATATTTTATTAATTTTTAATAATTCTGTTTTTTAGGAATTACACCTCTAATTCCACCTCTAGGATTTTCAACATCTCCATTATACCTTGGTATTAGGTGTACATGTATATGCATCACACTTTGACCTGCTGCTATTCCGCAATTCATACCAATATTGTAACCATCTGGATGATACTCTTTATCTATCATTTCTTTTGCCTTTTCCATCAATTCAAAAATAGCATTTTTTTCTTCTAATGTAGTTCCAAAAAAATCTTTAACATGCCTTTTTGTCATAAAAAGCACATGCCCTTTACTTACGGGGAATTCATCAAATCTAGCAAAAGCGTATTCATTTTCTAATATGATTTTTTCTTTTTCGGTTTCCCATTTACAAAATAAGCATTCATCCATATTACGTCCCCCTCTCAAACCGATATTATTATACCATATTTTTTAATGTGCAACAAAAAATCAATCATTTCTGATTGATTTTCCTTTGGTGCGAGTGACGGGACTTGAACCCGTACGTCGAAGACACACGCCCCTCAAACGTGCCTGTCTGCCAATTCCAGCACACTCGCAAATTATAAGACGCTATTAAAGCGTCTTTTTTTGGTAGCGCATAGGGGAATCGGACCCCTGTTACCACCTTGAGAGGGTGATGTCCTAGCCGCTAGACCAATGCGCCATATTTATTTGGCTGCGGAAGCAGGATTCGAACCTACACTAAATGAGTCAGAGTCATTTGTGCTACCGTTACACAATTCCGCAATGCTATATTATATTAGCATAAATAGATAATTTTTTCAAGTAAATATTTCAATTTGCCCATATTTTCATTAATATCTCGAGTTACTACTTGCTCTTGCAATATCTATTGCCTGAATTTCTTCTGCACTTAAATTATACTTTGTTTCGCCTTTTACCAATGGTTTTGCAAATATAGATGAACTTTCTCTAGAATACAATCCGTTTACTACTATTCCATTATCTTCAGAATCCATTAAAGCCATAGTAAAACTCAGGTCACTTCCTGTATCTCCATAAGCGTTATATCTAATAAGCCCAACTTTTTGTACGCATTTTTTTAAGTTTGCTTCTAAACGATTTAATGCTTCTTCTTGGCTCTTTATCTTTTTAGCATTTTCATCAACTATTTTTAAATATTCAGATAAAATTTTTTCTACTTTATCTCCTTCTCCTAGCTTAGACATAAACTCTGTATATCTATTATTTAATTGCTTATATGCTTTTCCAACTATAAACGTGATAACAGCAAATGTAATCATAAGGATAAAATTTATACTAAAAATCACAATTAAAAATATTGGATTTTGTATTATGCCATTCATACTTTCCAAAAATATCACCCTCTTAATAAGCCTTATCCATTCCGATAATATCCATTATTCTATCTAAATCATCATTTGAAAAATATTCTATTACAATTTTTCCTTTTTCCTTTGATTTAGGAACGATTTTTACTTTTGTCCCTAAATAGCTTTTCATACTTTCTTCAATATTTTTAGTAAAAATATCTTCTTTTTTCTGAGTATGTCCAGCTTTCTTTTTATTTCTCATAAGCATTTCGATTTCTCTTACGCTAAGCCCTTTTTTCTCTATTAACAAAGCCAATTCGTATTGCTTGTCTTTTTTTTCAACAGGAATGATTGCTCTTGCATGCGCTTCAGAAATTCTTCCACTTATAAGCATTTCTTGAACTCTCTCATCTAAATTGAGAAGTCTTACGGAATTTGCAATTTTAGGTCTACTTTTCCCTATTACATTAGCGACTTGCTCTTGAGTCATTCCATATTCATTAATTAATGATTGATATGCATTTGCTTCTTCTATTGAATTTAGGTCCTGCCTTTGTAAATTTTCTATTAAAGCTAATTCTAATAACTTTTCTCCCTTTATATTTTCTTTTATATATACAGGCACTGTTTTTAAACCTGCAACTCTAGCTGCTCTCCAACGTCTTTCTCCTGCTATTATTTTGTATGTATTACCATCTTTAGATACAACTATAGGTTGAATTAAACCATTACTTTTTATTGATTCTGCAAGTTCTGCTATTTTTTCTTCGTCGAAATCTTTTCTAGGTTGATTTATATTTGGTTCTATTTGAGATAATTTTAGTTCAGTAATCATATTATTGTTAGAATTATTAGATATCTCTTGAATTTGATTTTCTATTTCTGACCCAAAAAGTGCATCTAATCCTTTTCCTAAACTTTTTTTCATTTCATTCACCTCTATTTATTTTTATTTAATATTGCTCTTGCCAAATCTTTATAACTCTTATTGCCTATTGAATTTTTGTCATAAGCATAAATAGGTAATCCATGACTTGGAGCCTCACTTAATTTAACATTCCTAGGTATAACAACATCAAAAACATTATCTTTAAAATGTGTTCTTACTTCTTCGGCAACTTCTTTAGACAATTTTCTTCTTGCTTCGTACATTGTAAGAATTATGCCCTCAACTTCAAGATTAACATTTAACTTCTTTTTTAATTTATTAATTGTATTCGTGAGTTGCCCTAACCCTTCCAAAGCATAAAACTCACACTGTATAGGAATTAAAACCGAATTTGCAGCAGATAATGCATTTAGGGTAAGTAATCCAAGAGATGGAGGACAATCTATTAATATGTAATCATAATTATCTTTTATTTCATCAAGAGCTGTTTTTAATACAAACTCTCTTGCCATAACTCCTGCTAATTCTAGCTCTGCACCTGCCAAATCTATACTAGATGGTAAAACAGACAAGTTTTTTACCTTCGTACTTATTATACTTTCTTTTATATCTTCTCCATCTACCATAACAGAATAAATATTTTTGTTCTCTTTAGATTTGTTTATTCCTAATCCACTAGTAGCATTACCTTGCGGATCTGCATCTACTAGCAAAACTTTTTTGCCTTTTAATGCTAAAGATGCACTTAAGTTAATAGCAGTCGTTGTCTTTCCAACACCGCCTTTTTGGTTAGTTATAGCTATGATTTTTCCCATATCTTTTTCCTCCCTTAAAATGACATCTTAATTTTAACATATATATTTATAAAAAAAAAGATTTATTTTTTCGTTTCACATGAAACTTTAAAAATATACAGCCAAAATTGGCTGTATATTTTCGTCCTTTATTTTATTTTTCTTCTCGGAAACCCTTTAGGTGTACTCTTAACTTTTTCAATAACAATAATAGTATGCTTTATATCGCTATCTGGCAAAACGACTTCATCTATCCCTACTATCTTGCCACCTAAAGTTTCTATATGAGATTTAGCTTCTTCAAGTTCTTCTTTATAATCCGAACCTTTCATACAAACAAACTTTCCTCCAACTTTAATAAAAGGGATACAATATTCAGAAAGTGTTTTCATGTTTGCAACAGCTCTTGCTGTTACAATGTCATATTTTTCTCTAAATTCTGGTTTTATACCAAATTCTTCGGCTCTTCCATGAATAGCTTTTATTTTTTCTAACCCCAACTTATCAATAACATCTTGTAAATATATTATCCTTTTATTTAAAGAATCTAGCAATGTGATTTCGGTTTCATGTGAAACAATCTTTATTGGAATTCCTGGAAAACCAGCGCCAGTCCCAACATCTATGATTTTATCGCCATCTTTTATATGTTTTAAGCAATACAATGAATCTACAAAATGTTTGGTTATAATATCATTTTCATCAGTAATAGCTGTTAAATTAATTTTTTCATTCCATTCAAGCAATAAATTTTGATATTCTTCAAACTTTTTTGCTTCATCATCATTTAATGAAACACCTATTGCTGCTGCATCTTTTTTTAGTTTATCCTTATTTTTCATTGTTTCCTCCCTTTTTTTGCATAGCTAGCCATACCAGTAAAACAGATATATCTGATGGAGATACCCCTGAAATTCTTGATGCTTGTCCTATCGATTCTGGTTTTTGTTTATTTAATTTCTGTCTAGCTTCTAAAGCCAACCCTTTTATTTCGTTATAATCTATGTCTTGTGGCAAAGCTTTCTTTTCTAGTTTTTTAAATTGCTCTATTTGTATCATTTGTCTATCTATATAACCTTGATATTTTATTTGAATTTCTACTTGCTCTTGTTCAGCGCTAGTTAGTTTAGGTCTGTTTTTATCTACTTTTTCTAAGTCTTTATATGTTAATTCTGTTCTTTTTATAAGTTCTGACAAATGAACACCTGTTGTAATTTCACTTGTGTTCTTTTCTCTTAAAATTTCATTTACTTCTTCAGTTGGTGAAATTACAGTTTGTTTTACCCTCTCTACTTCTTTTTCAACATTTTCTTTTTTAGCTAAAAATTTTTGATATCTCTCATCTGATATTAGACCTATATCATGTCCTATTGGTGTTAAGCGCACATCTGCATTATCTTGTCTTAAAACTAGTCTATATTCTGCCCGAGAGGTCATCATTCTATATGGTTCGTTTGTCCCTTTTGTTACTAAATCGTCTATTAATACACCAATATACGCTTCTGATCTATCTAATACAATAGCTTCTTTGCCTTGTACTTTTCTTGCAGCATTTATTCCAGCTATAATTCCTTGAGCTGCTGCTTCTTCATATCCAGAACTTCCATTTATCTGTCCTGCAAAAAACATTCCAGAAATTCTTTTATGCTCTAGCGATCTTTTTAGTTGTGTAGGATTTATACAATCGTACTCAATAGCATACGCAGGGCGCATTATTTTAGCATTTTCTAAACCTTTTATACTATGATATATTTCATATTGAACTTCTTCCGGCAAACTTGATGACATTCCCTGAACGTACATTTCATCAGTATTTTCTCCCATTGGTTCTATAAATATTTGATGACGTTCTTTATCTGAGAATCTTACTATTTTATCTTCAATTGAAGGACAATATCTTGGTCCAATTCCTTTTATATTTCCTGAATATAAAGGCGATCTATGTAAGTTATTTTTTATAATATCATGTGTCTTTTCATTAGTATATGTAAGCCAACAAGGGATTTGATCTTTTTGTAAATTTTCATTTTCAAAAGAAAATGGTACTATTTCTTCATCTCCAGGTTGAACTTCCATTTCATCAAAATTTATGCTGTTTTTATTTATTCTAGCTGGTGTTCCAGTTTTAAATCTAAGTAGCTCTACTCCATTATCTAATAATGACTTTGACAAAAAATTAGCAGGAAATAGACCATCTGGTCCACCTTCATAGCTTACTTCTCCTAAAAATATTTTTCCTTTTAGGTAAGTCCCTGTTGCTAGAACTACCGCTTTTACATGATATTCTCCGCCTCTAGATGTTTTTATTGAAACCACTTTATCATCTTCTACTTTTATTTCAGCTATTTCTGCTTGATTTATATCTAGATTTTTTTGCATTTCCAAAGTATGTTTCATTTCCATCTGATATCTTCTTCTATCTGCTTGCGCTCTCAAAGAAAATACTGCTGGGCCTTTTGATTTATTTAACATTCTTGATTGGATAAATGTTTTATCTGTATTTTTGCCCATTTCTCCACCTAATGCATCTATTTCACGCACTAAATGGCCTTTAGAAGTACCTCCAATGCTCGGATTACATGGCATATTTGCAATACTATCTAAATTAATTGCAAAAATTATAGTTTTTGCCCCTAATCTCGCACTAGCTAAAGCTGCTTCACAACCAGCATGTCCTGCCCCAATTACAGCTACATCATAATCATCTATAAAAAAACTCATTTTTTGTGCACCTCTTACTTTCCTAAACAAAACCTTGAGAATATACCATTTATAGTTTGTTCGTCCACATTTTGCCCTACAATCGTTCCTAAGTGGTTAAGTATACTCTTTATATTAATCGATACCATATCGACCGGCAAATCGGATTTTAGAGCGCCGATTGCCGCATCTATTTCTTCAAGCGCATTTAGAATCAACTCTTTATGCCTTATGTTTGAAATTATAATATCTTCATTTGTACTCATATTATTTATTTTCCATAATTCTTCAATTTCATTTTCTAATTCTTCTATTCCAAATTTTTCTTTTGCAGAAATATTTATTACTTTTTTCCCTTCGAAGATTTCTTTTTCACTCCATTTTTCTTCTAAATCAACTTTATTTATGATAATAATTGACTTTTTATTCTTTATAAGCTCTATTATTTCGTAATCTTCCTCTGTAAGCTCTCTTGAAATATCAAAAACGGCTATTATCATATCTGCATTCTCTATTTCGCTTTTCGCCTTTTCTACGCCAATTTCTTCAATTTTATCTTCAGTGTTTCTTATTCCAGCTGTATCTATTATTCTAAGTGGTATTCCTTTAATATTAACATATTCCTCAATCGTATCCCTTGTAGTTCCTGGTATATCAGTAACTATCGCTCTATCTTCTCTTAATAAAGTATTCATTAAAGATGATTTTCCTACGTTTGGTTTTCCGAGTATAACTGTTTTTACGCCATCTTTTAGCACTTTTCCTTCTTCAAAAGAATCGCACAGTTTTTTTAAGCTTTCTTTAGATTCCATTAATACAGAAAATATATTTTCCCTAGTAACATCCTCTATTTCATGCTCTGGATAGTCAATTCCAGCTTCTATTTGTATTAAAACATCATATATTTTAGATTGAATTTTGTTTATTTTTTCAGATAAAAATCCCTCTAACTGTACTAAAGATACATTTCTTTCTTTATCTGTTTTTGAAGTTATTATATCTATTATTGCTTCTGCTTGAGCCAAATCTATTCTTCCATTTAAGAAAGCTCTTTTTGTAAACTCTCCTGGTTCAGCAATTCTTGCACCATTTTTTATTGCTATTTCTAAAATTCTTCTCATAACAAGCATTCCGCCATGACAGTTTATTTCTACAATATTTTCTGTAGTATAACTATGAGGCGCTTTAAAAAACGATACTAAAACTTCATCTATCTTCTCTTTTCCATCGAAAATATACCCATATTTAATTACATTTGGAATAGGTTCTAAAACATTAAAAAAAGCATCTTTTGGGCAAAAAATCTTTGACGCCACTAAAAATGCTTCTTCTCCACTAATCCTTATTATTCCTATTCCACCAATACCCGGCGAAGTGGCAATAGCTGCGATTGTGTTTTTTTCCATTGTATTCTCCCTTTTTTCTATCTTTATTCTCTAAAAAACTTCAACTTCGGCTAAAATTCATTTAGCCGAAGTCCTTGATACATCTATGTTTCGTGTCTTTAATTACCTTTTTTTAATTACAACTTTTCTAAAAGGCTCTGTTCCAACACTTACTGTTGTAACTTTTGCATCTTCTTGCAAAGCTGTATGGATTATCCTTCTTTCATAAGGAGTCATCGGCTCTAAAGTAACATTTTTGCCATATCTTATAACATCTTTTGCTTTTCTTTGAGCTAAATGAATTAAGGTCTCCCTTCTCTTTTCTCTATAGTTTTGAACATCTAATTCAATCCTCTTATAGTCGCCTTCTTTGTTTACTATAACACTCGTAAGTAACTGTAATGCGTCTAAATTTTCACCTTTATGGCCTATTATTAAACCTAAATTCTCACCATCAATATTTACTTTTATTGCTTCTGGGTCTTCTTTTATTTCTGTTTTTATATTTAATCCCATACTATTTACAATATTGTTTAAGACTTCTGTTACTTTTTCTTTCTTTTCTTCATCACTAACAAAATTCATCTCAACATTGTTATTCTCATTTTTAACCAAACTCTCTTTAATTTTAACTCTGACTAATGCTGGTTTTGCCCCAATTCCAAGCAATCCTTTAGTAGGTTCTTCTAAAACTTCAATATCAACTTCTTCTTTTGAAACGTTTAACTCTTTTAATGCCTCATCTACGGCTTCATCAACGGTTTTAGCACTTTTCTCAAGCATTTTCTCCATCAGTGATTCCTCCCTCTTTTAATAATTTCCTTTCTTTATTATGAGGTCCATAAATCTTATAATTCATCCACACTTGTAATAATATTGTGACTGAAGTATTTACAAACCAGTATAATCCCATTCCAAGAGGAACTCTAAGCGAAATCCAAAAAATCATAAGTGGCATAACAAAAGACATAGATTTCTGCATAGATTCTGTTTGAGCATTTGATGTTCCATTTTTTTGAGCTTGCTTTTTAGTAACATATGATGACAAAAACGTGGCAATACCAGATAATACTGGAATTATTAACGTTAGCCATTCAGCCATATTAGGAACCTTCCCTAAATCTAGGCCTAAGAAATTAGTATCAATAATATCTTTTCTTTCATTTACTATATAATATAACTCTTTATACGTACCTTTATCTGCATATTTTTCTATTGATTCAACAACACCTGGAACATCCTTTAACTCAGGATACATAAACTTTACAGGCTGTGCTATTGCAAAAAACATAGAATAAATTATAGGGATTTGGATGAGTAATAATAAGCACCCTCCAAATGGATTTACTTTTCTTTCTTGGTAAAGTTTTTGCATTTCTTGAGCCAATTTTTCTTGATTATTTTTATATTTTTCTTGCAATTTTTCTAAAATAGGCTGTATTTCTTGAGTTTCCTTCATTGAGCGCTGTTGTTTTAGTGATAATGGTATCGTTATAAGTTTTATAAAAATTGTGAAAAGTATTATAGCTAATCCATAATTGGCTGTTGCTTCATATAAAGATCTTAATATCCAACCCATAGCCCGAGCTATGGCATCCATAATTGCTACCATTTTTACCTCCACACAAGTTATTTAAGTGGATCTTCTCCACCTTTTGCAAAGGGATTGCATCTTAAAATTCTCCAAAAACCTTTAGCTAAGCCTCTTATTACTCCATATTTTTCAACTGCTTGCCTTGTATATTCAGAGCAAGAAGGAGTATATATGCAACAACTAAACCCTTTTAAAGGTGAAATATGTTTTTGATAAAACCTAATTGCCTTTAACACTAGTTTCTTCACTGTTTTTTCCCTTTTTCAATAAATTTTCTATTTCTTTTTTTATTTCAAAAAAATCTACCTCTTTGGCAGAAATTCTATTTTTCCATACAAAAACTACATCCATTCCCTTTTCAGTTTCAATAGGTGTAATTCTTGCTATTTCTCGTAAAATTCTTTTAATTCGGTTTCTACTAACGGCTTTTCCAGCCTTTTTCCCAATAGCAAAGCCATACCTTATTATATTAAGCTTATTGGGGAAAAAATAAATAGCAACATTATTACCATTTACAAAATTTCCCCTACTTAACACTTTTCTAAATTCAAAGTTCTTTTTTATAGTTATCATACAATTCTTCCCTTTTTAATCTAATTAAACACAAAGAACTTCTCTTCCTTTAGCACGTCTTGCACTAAGAACTTTTCTTCCAGCAGCGGTTTTCATTCTTGTTCTAAAACCATGAACTTTTTTCATTTTTCTGTTATTAGGTTGAAATGTCCTTTTCATAATCTACACCCACTTCCTTAAAAACTTTTATTTTTTCCTATAAAGGCTTTATCATTATACTACATAGGGCTTATTCTGTCAATATTTAAAAAACATATTGACAGAATTCTACTTTTTATGTAAAATAGCGTTGAAAAAATAAATTAATATTTAAATCTGATGAAACTATAGGAGGACACCGGAATGAAACCCAAAGAGACTGATACTGGAAACACTACTGCTGTCTTCGTTCAAGGTGATTGCCTAAAGCAGCATACCGGCTGGTATCTGCAGAAGGTCAACAAAACTGTCGTTCTTCCCTGCCTCGCTGACATCCCATTTTCCGAGTTAGACGTTACTGCTTTGCCCAGCGGATACTGGAAAGCAGACCACATCAGCATCACCCCTATCACCGACCTCGAGTATTACCGTGACGAGGGTGAGCAATTCCCTACACCTCACACCAAAAAGCATTTCAAGGTTAAAATGGAGCCTGATGGCTACCAGTACTTCATGGTTATTTCTGAAGAAAAGATAGGTTTTTCAAAGGATTTTGAAATTCTCCTTATGGAATGGTTCGAGGATATGTGGTTCCACTCCGAATATTCCTACATAACTTACGTTCGTGTACCTGGTACTGCGGCCATCCCCGTTATTCTCGACAGCGCCAACATCCTCTGCATTTCCCCCTTCTGAACACATTTCATACAATCCGTGTGGCTCGCTTTGTTGCGAGCCACATGCGTTTTAAATTGATATTTTATCTTTTATTTTCTGATATTTGCTTTCTCCGATACCTGAAACATTCTTAATATCTTCTGTTTTGTTAAATTGTCCGTTTTGAGTCCTATAATCTATTATTTTTTGGGCAGTTGAATCTCCTATTCCTTCTAAATTTTTTAGTTGATTTTTTGTTGCAGTATTAATGTTTATCAATCCTGAAACTTGGGATACATCTGCTTTTGATGTCATTAACGAAGAACTTATACTTGTATTTTTCTTTGAGTTTTCTTTTTGTCCCTCTTCCTTTTTAGGAATAGTAATTTTTAAGGCATCAGATAAAACATATGCTAAATTAATCTCAGTTAAATCTGCTTTGTTTGTAGTACCTCCAGCAGCTATTATTGCATCATTTACTCGTGCATTTTCTTTTATCTCATATATTCCCGGATTTATAACTTCCCCGCCAATATCAATAAAAATTGTTTTTGTTTCCTCTCTTTCGTCGACGCTTTCAATGTTATTTTCTTCTTCAAAATCGAATTCATTAAATATTTCATTTTTTTTATTATTAGTATAAAGTATATTATATAATATTGCCGATATTACCAGCGTAATGATAGATATAGCTGCTATGATTTTCTTGTTTATTTTCAAAATTTTTCCACCTCTTTTGAATAATCATAGTATATTTTCAAATTTTTGTCAATACAGTAAATATTTGTAAAGGAGTTTAAAATGAAAAACTTTATATTACGAAAAAGATTTTTACTTTTATTTGTATTTACCTTTTTATTACTTATATCAAAATCCTATGCGATAGATGTATACAGCAATTCAGCGATTTTAATAGATGGTAAAACAGGTGAAGTATTATTTGAAAAAAACTCAAATCAAAAAGTATATCCTGCTAGTACAACAAAGATTTTAACCGCTTATATTGCACTTTCTCAAGGATATACCATGAAAGAACAGATTATTCCATCTAGAACTGCTGTTATGTCGGTTCCAAAAGGTAGTTCATTAGCTTATTTCTCTGAAAATGAGATTCTTAATTTAGAACAAGTCTTGTACGGTCTTATGCTTCCTTCTGGAAACGATGCTGCAAACATTTTAGCGGAACATATATCTGGCTCTGTATCTGATTTTGCTGATTTAATGAACTCAACTGCTAAAAATCTCGGTGCAATAAATTCTAATTTTGTAAATGCAAATGGGTTACATAATGATAATCACTATACAACCGCTGCAGATTTAGCTAAAATAGCTTGTGCTTGTATGAAAATAGAAAAGTTTAGAGAAATAGTTTCTCAATCAAAATACGATATGCCAGCTACAAATATTTCTAAAACCTCTAGAACATTCTTAAATACTAATAAACTATTATTATCTGGTGGGGAGTATTTTTACCCATACGCTACTGGTATTAAAACTGGTTTTACCACTCAAGCTGGTAATTGCTTAGTAGCTTCTGCTTCAAAAGATGGCTTAGATTTAATATCTGTAGTTCTTGGAGGTAGTATTATTCCTGTAAACAAGTCAACTGCTTTTACAGACACTATTTCATTATTTGATTATGGCTTTGAAAACTATCATAATGAACAACTTGTAGCTCAAAATAAAATAATTACAAGTTGTGTTCCTAAAAAATCTGGCAAAAAAACATTAAATTTAGCAGCTGCAGATAGCTTAAACATAACCGTTAAAAATGGGGATACACCTGTGTTTGACCATGTTACTACTATAAATAACAAGATAGTTGCTCCTATAAATAAAGGAGATGTGCTTGGCACTATTTCTTATACAATGGATGGTAAACCTATTGGAATAGTCAACTTAGTAGCCCAAGATGATGTAAAAAAAGAACATGTTATATTTGTTATCCTTAGAATATTGCTTTATTTCGTTATTTCTGTTATAATATTAGGCGTAAGCCTTAGAATTTTCAATGAAATTAGAAAATTTATTAAAAGAAATCGTAGAAAGAAAGGAAATAGGTGATAATAATGGGCTGGTTTGATAAAATTGCTGATTTTGTAAATGGAACTCTTGATGATGCAACAACTTCCATAAATACCGCTGTTTCTGGTTCGATTCCATATTCCTGTGCATACTGCATTATGTGTAGAAAAATTGCTAAAGATCTTCCATCAGGTAAAAAAGTGTCTATTTTTACTTGTCCAAAAAAGGATTTTTCAAATTACTTTCCATCTTCTTTACCGGCTTTGCCAGCAAATGAGATGGATGAAGAAAAGAAAAAAGAATATTTTGAACAGTTTTATAATTATTATAATTCTGAACATTCAAATTTTATAGCTCAATCTCATAGTACAAATTTATCTGCTTTGTCGCTATGTGACAAAAAATCAAAACCAATTGATAGTTCAGATATCCAAAATTTAAATTACTGCCCTGATGTTTACTATTGTGACCAATATAGACCATATTTAGTTCAGGATATTCCTTCATTTTATTATCCTATAATGGATTCTTATGATGGCATTCCTATAAATGAAAGTGAATATGATGCTTTATCTCCTGAAGATAAGTTACAAATTACTGGCAGAACATATTAAGCAAAAACCTGTAATGCTGATGTATCTTGCATTACAGGTTTTGTTTTTTATACTTTCATTTCTAATTTCATTCTATCTGCAATCATTGCAATAAATTCACTATTAGTTGGTTTTCCTTTTATTACGTTTATTGTATATCCAAAAACATTTTGCAGGGTGTCTAGCTTTCCCCTACTCCAAGCCACTTCTATAGCATGTCTTATTGCTCTTTCTACCCTACTTGGCGTTGTATTATATGTAGTTGCTACGGTAGGATATAACGTCTTTGTAACAGACGCTAATAAATCTTGATTCTTGATTGAAAGTATAATTGCTTCTCTTAAGTATTGATGACCCCTAATATGTGCCGGAACGCCTATATCATGCATAATATTAGTTATTTCTTGTTCTAGATTTTCATCCGTTATCTTTCTTTCTCTTTTTACCATTTTTACATTCTTTTCTTTTCGCATTATCCTTCTTATTCTTTCTGTTAGAATAGAGAAATCAAATGGTTTTAACATAAAACAATACGCTCCCAAAGAAATAGCTTCTCTTATCAAAATATCTTGAGATAAAGAAGATAAAACTAAAAATATAGGTCTTTTTTCTATTTTTTTGTCTTGTACTGCTTTTAGTACGCCTATTCCGTCTATTTTGGGTAGTAACATTTCTAAAATTACGATATCTGGTTTCTTTTCTGAAATCATGCTAATCGTGTCTATACCATTGTCAACTACTCCTTCTACCGAAATATCTTTCTGATGTGATAGATAATCTTTTAATTTATTTGCTATATCTACGTTACCATCAGCAATTAAAACGCTTATTCCTTCGTTCATCGCAAATTCCCCCTTTATTTTTTAGACAAAACACAAGAATATTATAAAAGCTTGTCTTGTAAAAATATGTTAGAATTTGTCGATGATTTTTGTTTTTTTTCGCTTTATTCCGACAAAATACGATAATTTGCCTTGTTATTTGTGATTTGGACTATATCTTCTATGATTTTATTTTCTGAACCCTTAGGGGTTTCTATTTTAAACTTTACATTGTTCTCAAATACAGATGTATGCTGGATTTCATGTTTCGTTATATAATCTAAAATTTTATCTTTTATTGAATATTCACACTCTATTTCAATACAAGTTTTTTCTATTATTTCATAAATTTTTGCTTTTTCTAAGACATTTTTCACTGATTCAGAATATGCTCTTATTAAGCCGCCTTTTCCTAATAAAACACCTCCAAAATACCTTGTAACAACTACTAGAACATTTACTAACTCTTTTTTATTAAGTACAGTAAAAACAGGCAACCCTGCTGTTCCTTGCGGCTCACCATCATCACTATATTTACTTATATTATTGGGTAATATATATGCATAAACATTATGTTTTGCATCCCAAAACTCTTTTTTTACCCTTTGTATAATATTTTCCGCTTCTTCTTTTGAGTTTATAGGAAAAATAGTCGCTATAAATCTAGATTTTTTCTCTATAAACTCTTCTCTTGCCTCTTCTTTTACCGTAAAAATCCTACTGCACCTCCAATTGAGCATATTTTGCCATCAATCTCTTCTGCCCTGCTTTTTCAAATAATATTTCAAGCATTAAATCATCTTCTTCAGGTGTTATTTTGGTAATTACTCCTGCACCAAACCTTTTATGCATTACAAACTTACCTTCTTCGAAAACAGATAAGTCAGCGTGCATCTGCGTTACAGGTTGTTTATGGCCTTGTATATTCTTTATATAATTACTTCCCATAGCAACTTCTATATTGTTTTTATATGTATCTGGCAAACTATATTCCATCACACTACTAGAATACCAATCATTTGACCTGTGTTCTTGACTATTACTCTCTTTTGTATATCCATCCATTAGACTTTCCGGTATTTCCTCTAAAAACCTAGACGGTTTATTTATACTAGTGTTTCCAAATAAAGTTCTTCTTCTTGCACAGGTTATATAAAGTTTTTCCCTTGCCCTTGTTATTGCAACATAACATAACCGTCTTTCTTCTTCTATTTCTGCCTCATCTCCCATAGATCTATACCCTGGGAAAACCCCTTCTTCCATTCCTGGAATAAATACTATTGGAAATTCTAGGCCTTTTGCACTATGCATCGTCATTAACGTCACATATTCACTTTCTTCACCATCATTAGTATCTAAATCAGATATTAAAGCCATATTCTCTAAAAAGTCAGCTAAGCTTGGTTCAGAGCTTTCTTTTTCATATTCTTCTGCAACTGATATAAATTCAGCAATATTTTCTATTCTTGTTTGATTTTCTATACTATCTTCTGCTTCTAATGCACTTATATACCCTGTCTCGTTCACTACCATCTTTATTATTTGAGATACCAAAAGATTTTCTTTATTTACCTCTTCTTTTATCTTTTCCATTACGTTAATAAACTCTTTTATTCCATTTTTTGAGCGACTTATATCCCGGTATACATCTACGTTTCGTAAGATTTCCCAGCAAGAAACATTGTTTTCAGTTGCAATTTTTTGAACATTCTCTAAAGTTGTATTACCTATACCTCTTTTGGGTTCATTTATTATCCTTTTAAGGCTTATATTATCCATTGGGTTATATAATACCCTTAAATAAGCCATAACGTCTTTTATTTCTTTTCTATCGTAGAATTTTAGTCCTCCTATTACCTTGTATGGTAAAGCTTCGCTTATTAGATAATCTTCTATTATTCTCGATTGTGCGTTTATTCTGTATAAAACACCTATATCTGAATATTTTTGACCTCTATCTACTATGCTTTTTATTTCATTTATTATATATTTAGCCTCATCTCTTTCATCATCTGCTCTATATAACTGTATTTGCTCCCCTTCTTCGTTTTTTGTCCATAATTTTTTACTTTTTCTGTTTTCATTGTTCTTTATAACTTCATTTGCTGCATTTAGTATTATTCCTGTAGATCTATAGTTTTGCTCTAGTTTTATTGTTTTTGCACCTGGAAAAGCTTTCTCAAAATCCAATATATTCCGCATATCTGCGCCTCTCCAGCCATATATGCTTTGATCATCATCCCCTACTACGCATAAATTACCACTTCCTGCTGCAAGTAGGTTTACTAACGTAAATTGTGCTGTGTTAGTATCTTGGTATTCGTCTATTAATATGTATTTGAATTTATCTTGGTAATAAACCAAAATATCTGGATTTGATAGAAAAAGCTCTGTAGTTTTCATTATTAAATCATCAAAATCTAAAGCATTATTCTCTTTAAGTCTTTTTTCATACAATTCATAAACTTCAGCGACTTTAGCCAATCTAAAATTAGTTTGATTTTGACGTAAATAGTCTTTTGCTGTTATTAGCTGGTTTTTTGCCTTGCTTATTTCGCTTATTAAATATTGATATGAAAAGTTTTTATCATCTAAATTAGCTTGTTTCTGACATTCTTTTATTAAAGTCTTTTGATCTGATGTATCGAAAATAACAAAATTTTTGTCATAGCCTATCTTTTCTATATCTCGCCGTAAGATTCTTACACATGCTGCATGAAAAGTAGATATCCATATATCTCGTGCCCTCTCCCCTACTAAATCTTCTACTCTTTCCTTCATTTCTTTTGCAGCTTTATTTGTAAAAGTAATTGCCAATATATTATAAGGTTTTACACTCTTTTCATCCATTAAATAAGCTATTCTATATGTTAAAACTCTTGTTTTTCCTGAACCCGCTCCTGCTATTACTAATAAAGGGCCTTCTGTAGTCTTTACAGCTTCTAATTGTTCTTTATTTAACTTAGTTAAATCTATCATCTTCTAACCTTCTTTCCTCTAAACATTTTATATTGTTTACTTCCCTATTTCAATATAAATATGAATTTTAAAATCTTAATTCATTTTTTTCTTGAAAATAATACTTTTTTCTGTTATAGTGTTACTGATATTGATATATATTGTTAATTCAACAATTTATCAACAATGCGAAAACACTTTAATTACAAAAGATAAAAATTTCAAAGCTTTTATTTATGCTTTATCAACACATGTGAATAACTATGTGGATAACTTTATATTATTCCCATGTTGGTAAAACATATACAAATAGTGATGCTTTGAAATTTTTTGTTTATAAACTTTGTTTTTATGCGATTTTTGTTTAATTGTTTTGAAAGGAGACTAATATGGCAAATATCTCAACCGACGAATGGCAAAAAATTATAGATTGCTTAAAAGGTGAAATAACTGTAATTAGTTTTAATACTTGGATTTCGCCTATTAAACCTGTTTATATTGAAAATAATACTCTTTTTATAGAGGTTCCTACAGATTTTCATAAAACCTATTTACAAACCAATTTACATGAATTATTGAAAAATACTATAAAATACGTTAAAAATGTTGATTTAGATATAAAATATCTTTTACCTGAAGAGGCTAAAAAACAAGAAGAAATAAAGCTTCCAGGTCAAAAAAATATGGATGAGACTCCAACTGGATTAAATCCTAGATATATTTTTGAAAACTTTGTAATAGGGAATAACAATAGATTTGCTCATGCAGCTGCACTAGCAGTTGCTGAATCTCCTGCAAAAGCTTATAATCCTTTGTTTTTATATGGTGGAGTAGGTTTAGGAAAAACACATTTGATGCATGCTATAGGTCATTATATCTTACAACAACACCCTGAGCAAAAAGTACTTTACATAACATGTGAAAAATTTATAATTGATTTTATAAATGCTATTAAAGAACAAGGTGCTGAAGGAAATAATGCTTTTAGAAAAAGATATAGAAATGTTGATGTTCTTTTAGTAGATGATATTCAGTTTATAGCTGGAAAAGAAGGTACACAAGAAGAGTTTTTCCATACTTTTAATACGTTATATGAAGCTAATAAGCAAATTATAATATCTAGTGATAGACCTCCAAAAGATATTGAACCTTTAGAAGATAGGTTAAGATCTAGATTTGAATGGGGACTAACGGCTGATGTACAAGCACCTGACTATGAAACTAGAATTGCAATACTCAGTAAAAAAGCGCAACTTGATGGTATAACTGTTCCAGATGAAATAAATGCCTTTATTGCTGAAAGAGTAGATTCTAATATAAGAGAGTTAGAAGGATCATTAAATAGGGTTTTGGCTTTGGCACATTTAAACAATAAACCTTTAACTTTAGATTTAGCTAAAGAAGCATTAAAAGACATTACAAACGCGCCTACCAAAACAATTACAATAGACCTTATTCAAAAAGTTGTTTCAAAATATTTTAATATAAAAGTAGAAGATCTAAAATCAACTAAAAAAAGCGCTGATATCGCAATTCCTAGACAAATTGCAATGTATCTATGTAGAGATGTTGCAAACATGTCTTTACCGAAAATAGGCTTTGAATTTGGAAAAAGAGACCATTCAACCGTTATTCATGCTTGTAATAAGATTTCAAAGAATATTGAAGAAGATTCTGAGCTTAATAAAAAAATTGAAGAAATTAAAAAAATTCTATTTTATTAATTTTCCACATATGAAACACTTTGAAATTTAGACTATTACAAAATTTTATTAACATACAAAAAGCTTGTTTTCTAATATATAAACTATCAACATTTAAATGTTAATAATTTATAAATATATTGTGGATAACAAACTATTCACATTAAAAATTTTTAGTGTGAATAAAATATTAAAATTTATCCTCATGTTATTAACTTTTGAAACTTAGTTATATCGTAAAATTTTCAACTTATAAACATTATCAACATTACTATAACTATTATATCTTTTTAATATTTAAATTATAATTTTAAGGAGGAATAGGAAAATGAAATTTTCAATAGAAAAGGAAGATCTTTTAGTAGGTATAAATGCTACTCAAAAAGCAGTTTCTAGTAAAACAACTATGCCAATATTAGAATGCTTTCATTTAGTAGCAAAAGATAATACACTATATATAACAGCAACAGATTTAGAGCTTGGTATAGAATATAGAATAAATACCAAAATAGAAGAAGAAGGAGATATAATAATAGGTGCTAATATCTTTTCAGAGATAATAAGAAAACTACCTGATTCTACAATAGAATTAACAACAAACGATCAAAATCAGTTGGTTATTGAATGTGAGGGATCTTTATTTAAGATTGTAGCAACAATAAGTGATGATTTTCCTGTTTTTCCTAAAATAAACGCAGAACAAAAAATAAAAATAAAACAAGTAGATTTAAAGGATATGATAAGAAAAACAATATTTGCTGTAGGAATAGATGAATCTAGGCCTATTTTTACAGGTTGTTTATTAGAAAAAAAAGATGGTATGATGAATATGGTGGCTTTAGATGGCTTTAGACTAGCTCTTCAAACAAAAGTCAATTTAGAAGAAGGAACAGAAGATTTTTCAGTTGTTATACCAGGAAAGTCATTAAATGATATATCTAAGATTTTAGGAGATGACGATCAAATAGTTACAATTAGTGTTGAAAAGAACCAAAGTTTATTTGAAATACCTAATTGTACAGCTGTTACAAGAGTTTTAGAGGGAAAATTCTTAGATTATAGACAAGCTATACCTAAAGAGAAAGAGCTTAGAGTTAAGGTTAATAGAAATGTTTTACTTAGTTCTTTAGAAAGAGCAGCTGTTATGTCTAGAGATGAAAAGCAATTACCAATAAAAATAACAATATCAGATCATTTGATGGTTATAGAATGTGCGGTTCAGACGGGAAATGTTAGGGAAGAAGTTTTGATTGAAAGTGTTGGAAAACCTCTTGAAATTGGCTTTAATCCTAGATATTTAATAGAAGCAGTAAAAACTATTGAAGATGTTGAAATTGTATTAGATTTTGGTTCATCAATTTCTCCTTGTATTATAAGACCAATAGAGGGAGAAGAGTATATTTATATGGTATTACCAGTTAGAATATAGATGTATGCTGGTTTTTAGGGGGTAAAGAATTTGATAATAAACTCTATAAAACTTAAAAATTTTAGAAGTTATAAAGATAGAGAATTTGTTTTTTCTCCTAATACCAATGTTTTTTATGGAAATAATGCTGAAGGAAAGACAAATATATTAGAATCTATATATGTTTGTGCTTTAGGTAAGTCTTTTAGAACTAGAAAAGATACGGAATTGATATATTTTGGGGAAGAATATGGAGGAGTAGATCTATTCTTTAGAGATAGTAGTAGAGAAAAAAGTATTAATTTTTTGGTATCTAATAAAAACAAAAAACAAATAAAAATAAACGGTGTAAAACAGGCTAAAATAAGCAATTTATTTGGAAATTTGTTAGTTGTAATGTTTACGCCGTTAGATATGTTTTTTGCAAAAGGTGAGCCAGGAGAGAGAAGAAAGAGCTTTGATATACTAATAAGCCAGTTAAATCCCAAGTACATGCATTTTTTACAGGAATATTATAAAGTACTAGAGCAAAGAAACCAGTTATTAAAAAATGGTGAAAACAAAGTAAATAAAATGGAGCTAAATATATGGGATGAAAAGCTTGTTGAGCTGAATTTTGCTATAAAGAAGATAAGAGAAGAGTATATAAAGAAAATAATACCTATTTTTAATAAATATCATAAAGAAATATCAGATAATAAAGAGGATGTATTTTTAACATATAAAACACAGGTTTTAGAAGATAAAGAAAGTATGTTAAAACTATTAGAAGATAGATGTATCCTGGATTTCAAAAGAGGGTTTACTTCTATAGGAATTCACAGAGATGACTATATTTTTGAGATAAATGGAGTTAATTTAGGTTTATTTGGATCACAAGGTCAAATTAGGACGGCGATATTATCTCTTAAATTAGCGGAAAAAGACTTGATTTTGCAGGAAAAAGGGGAGATGCCGGTACTTTTATTGGATGATGTTATGTCTGAATTAGATGAAAAAAGAAGAAGATTTTTATATGAAAAGCTTAATGAATGTCAAGTTTTTATTACCTGTACAGATAAAATTGAAGGAGAGAATGTAAAAACTTTTGAAATAATAAAAGAGAAGTAAATATATATGAAATACAGATGTATGCTTGATTTGAGGTTAGTTAAGTAAAACAAATAAAAGGCATAATAACAAGGTGTTGTTTTCCTTTTCCTTTTCTGTAAAGACAATATAAATTATAATTAAAAGTAGAATATCTTCAAATTCTACTTTTCTTCCTAAAAAAGCCTCTATAGGAGATAAAAATGAGTTAAAAAGAGAACTTTCTTTATCTGAGAAGTTTTCTTTTTTTTCTTTATAATCTGTTTTTGAGGATGTTTTTGGCTGATTATAAGGAAAAGAAGGGTTATTTTTATATCTACAGGAGTATTTCATATAAAAACCTCCTAGTTATCATTATTTTCTAAAAAATTATCAAATATATGTAAATCACTTAAAAACTTCAAAGTGCCAGTAATAGAGATAATTTTTTTGCATTGTTCTATTTTTTTTTTGTCTTTTTTTGTTTAAATATGGTTTTAATGAGTTTAAAAAAACAGTTTCTTTAGAATCAATATTTTCATCAGAAATATTAGAAATAATAGAAAGAATGTCTGACATATCATTTTCTAAAGTTGAGGATACATCTGCGTTTTCAGTATTTGACATCTTAATCACCTCTTATTTTTTTGTCTATTTCATCTATATTTATGTTTTCAAAATCTATTTCATCAATTTGATTTTTTAAATTATCCTTATCTTTTCCAAGTATTTTTGATAATTCAGGATTGGAAAGTATTTTAGAGATATCTTCCTTTTTTGAATTTTTTAAAATTTCTTTTGCTTTATTTAAGTTTTTTTCTAAATCTTTTTTAGGTAGTTTTGATACTATGGTGGATAAGGTTTTTATCAATTTTTCATTCATATTAAAACACTCCTTATATAAGTATTTTCTATAAAGTATATGCAAATAGCACAGTATATGTGAATAAAAAGAAATAGTAAATTAAAAACAAAAACTCCAACAGTTATTTATTGAATAAAAAAAACCGATATGGTAAAATGACAAGTGGTGAAGACTTTTTATTAAAAGAAATAAGGAGGAAAGAGATATGTCTGAAAACAAGTGTTGTTGCGAATTAGAACCAGAAAAAATCGAAAAATTAAAACAAATTATAGCAGAAAATAAAGATATAGAAGGAGCATTAATTCCTATATTACATGAAGCACAAGAATTATTTGGATATTTACCAGAAAAAGTTCAACAAATAATAGCTGATGGGTTAGGGATAAGTTTAGCCGAAGTTTACGGTGTGGCTACGTTTTATTCTAGGTTTACTTTAACTCCAAAAGGAAAATATAACATTCAAATTTGTTTAGGAACAGCGTGTTATGTAAAAGGAGCAGATAAAGTTCTAGAAAAATTAGAAAGAGTTTTGGGTATAAAAGCCGGAGAAACTACACCAGATGGAAAGTTCTCAATTCAAGATGCACGCTGCGTTGGAGCTTGTGGACTAGCTCCAGTTATGGTTATAAATGATGAGGTTTATGGAAAAATGACACCTGATAAGGTGGATGAAATACTAAAGAAATACGAATAGAAAGGAGAGGAAAAAGATGATAACGGTAGATGAATTGGATAATATCCAAAGAAAAACATTAGAAGAAGTAAAGATTAGAGTAGTGGACGAAAAAGATATAAATAGAAAAAACATACTAGTTTGCGGAGGTACGGGCTGTACTTCTTCAAAATCACCTAAAATTATAGAAGAGTTAAGAAAAGAAATTAAAGAAAGAAATTTAGAAAACGAAGTAAATGTAGTTAAAACTGGTTGTTTTGGTCTTTGTGCCAAGGGACCTATTATGATAATTTATCCAGGAGAAACTTTTTATACAATGGTTAAACCTGAAGATGCTAAAGAAATAATAGAAGAGCATATAGTTAATGGTAGAATAGTTGAAAGGTTATTAATAAAAGATACAGAAACCGAGCAATTAGCGCATACATTGCATGAATTAGGTTTTTATAAGAAACAAAACAGAATAGCTTTGAGAAATTGTGGAAGAATTTGTCCAGAGAATATAGATGAATACATTGCATTTAATGGTTATAGAGCTTTAGAAAAGGTTCTTCATAAAATGACAAGAGAAGAAGTTATAGATACAGTGTTAAAATCAGGCTTAAGAGGTAGAGGAGGAGCAGGTTTCCCTACCGGTAAGAAGTGGTCTTTTGCGGCTAGTCAGCCAGAAGGACAAAAATATGTATGTTGTAATGCAGATGAAGGAGATCCAGGTGCTTTTATGGATAGAAGTGTACTTGAAGGAGACCCTCATTCGGTATTAGAAGCTATGGCAATAGCAGGATATGCTATTGGCTCAAATCAAGGATACATTTATGTTAGAGCAGAATATCCTATTGCTGTAGAGAGGTTAAAAATAGCAATTAAACAAGCAAGAGAATATGGTTTATTAGGAAAGAATATTTTTGGAACAGATTTTTCATTTGATATAGATATAAGACTTGGAGCAGGAGCGTTTGTTTGTGGCGAAGAAACTGCTCTTATGACTTCTATAGAGGGAAAACGTGGAGAACCACGTACAAGACCGCCATTCCCAGCTATTAAAGGTTTATTTGGAAAGCCAACAATCTTAAATAATGTTGAAACTTTAGCAAATATTCCTATTATTATCTTAAAAGGAGCAGATTGGTTCTCTTCTATTGGTACAGAAAAGAGTAAAGGTACTAAAGTTTTTGCTGTTGGTGGAAAAATAAATAATACTGGGCTTGTTGAGGTCCCTATGGGAACAACATTAAGAGAGATAATATATGATATTGGAGGCGGAATTCCTAAAGGCAAGAAGTTTAAGGCAGCCCAAACAGGAGGCCCTTCTGGTGGTTGTATACCTGAATCTCACCTAGATACACCAATTGATTATGATTCTTTAACTGCAATTGGTTCTATGATGGGTTCGGGTGGACTTATTGTTATGGATGAAGATAACTGTATGGTAGATATTGCTAAGTTTTTCTTAGAGTTTACTATTAATGAGTCTTGCGGAAAGTGTCCACCTTGTAGAATAGGTACAAGAAGAATGTATGAAATTCTAGATAGAATAACAAAAGGTCAAGGAAAAGAGGGAGATATCGAAAGATTAGAAGAACTTGCAAATAATATTAAGAGATCTGCTCTTTGTGGACTTGGTCAGACCGCGCCAAACCCTGTTTTAAGCACTTTGAAGTATTTTAGAGATGAATATGAAGCTCATATAAAAGAAAAACGTTGTCCAGCAGGAGCATGTAAGGATCTTACTAGATATGAAATAGATCCAGAAAGATGTAAAGGATGTAGCTTATGTGCTAGAAATTGCCCTGTTGGAGCTATTTCTGGAGAGGTAAAGAGTCCGTTTAAGATAGACCCAGAAAAATGTATAAAATGCGGACTATGTATGAGTAATTGTAAATTTAGCGCTATTGATAAAAAATAAGAAAGAGGTGAAAAGAATGGGTAAAGTTAATATCACTATTGATGGTGTAAAAGTAGAAGTGGAAGATAATTTAACAGTTTTAGAAGCTGCTAGAATTGCTGGAATAGAAATCCCTACTTTGTGCTTTTTGAAAGATATAAATAAAATTGGTGCTTGTAGAATATGTTTGGTTGAAGTAGAAGGAGCTCGTGGACTTCAAGCATCTTGTTCATATCCTGTATCTGAAGGACTAGTGATTAGAACAAATACAAAAAATGTTTTAGAAGCTAGAAAAGCTACACTTGAGCTAATACTTTCAAATCATAGGAAAGATTGTTTAAGTTGTTCTAGAAATACAGATTGTGAATTACAAGCATTAGCTGAGAAAATGCAGGTGGGAGATGTTATTTACGAAGGCACAAATAAAGATGAAATAGATGATTTATCTACTTCTGTAGTAAGAGATAATTCAAAATGTATTTTGTGTAGAAGATGTGTTTCTGTTTGCAAGAATGTTCAAACAGTAGGCGCAATTGAAGTAGCTTATAGAGGAATGAAATCTAAAGTTACACCTGCTTTTGATAAGCCACTTGCAGAAAGTAATTGCGTAAATTGTGGACAATGTATAGCTGTTTGTCCTACAGGTGCTCTTACAATAAAATATAACATGGATATGGTTTGGGAAGCTTTACAAAATCCTGATTTGCATGTTGTTGTT
>JAEEGG010007432.1_pt1 | contig 25258 bp, 23 predicted proteins | sample 9134161 | NCBI WGS metagenome assembly JAEEGG01 (sample SAMN16246543, study PRJNA631951) | gut metagenome | biome: gut microbiome; feature: rumen; material: CR-attached | host: Bos | place: Iran: Karaj | collected 2018-10 | reverse complement strand
AGTACATGCCCACCGAGCAGGAGATCGGCAGGTTCGACGAGGAGATACCACTGTACAAGCAGAACCAGCACCTCCAGTACACCCCGACCAGCGAGGAGATAGACCTGATCGTCAGGAACTGCCCCGTGTGCGTCGACGGCGAAGGCACCGAGAAGGTGGAGATCTCCGGATTCAGGGACCTCCCCCGCATAGACACCAACCAGGTCAGGGGAGGGGCGTGCCTGGTCATAGCCGAGGGGATGTGCCAGAAGGCGGCCAAGCTCAAGAAGCACGTGGACAAGATCGGGCTGCCGGGATGGGAGTTCATAGGCAAGTTCCTGGACGCCCACAAGACCGTGGACAAGAAGGACGAGGAGGGCCCCAAGAAGGTCCAGCCTCTGGAGAAATACCTCAAGGACATAGTCGCCGGACGCCCCATATTCGGCCATCCGTGCCGCGTCGGAGGCTTCAGGCTCAGATACGGGAGGGCGAGGACCTCCGGGCTCGCGTCGCTGGCCTACAACACCGGCAGCATGTACGCGATGGACGAGTTCATGGCCCTCGGCACCCAGGTGAAGATAGAGAGGCCCGGGAAGGCGTGCGTGGTCACGCCCTGCGACAGGCTCGAGGGGCCTACCCTCCTGCTCAGGAACGGGGACCTGGTCTACTGCCACACCAGGGAGGACGTCCTGGAGGTCAGGGACAAGATCTCCGAGATAGTCGACAACGGGGAGATACTGGTCCCGTTCGGGGAGTTCTGCGAGAACAACCACGTGCTGGTCCCCTGCGGATACCCCATAGAGTGGCACAAGCTGGAGCTGCGCGAGAAGGGCGGCCTTCCCGACGACTGGGAGGACCCCACCTACGAGCGCGCGAAGGAGATGAGCCGCGACCTCGGGGTGCCGCTGCATCCGAAGTTCAACCTGTTCTGGTCGGACTGGCCGCTGGACAGGATCAAGGCGCTCAGGGAGTACATACTGGAGAAGGGGTCGTTCGAGGACGGGATCCTGTCGATGCCCAACGCCGCGGAGCCCAAGCGCATGCTCGAGGACCTGTGCGCCCTCCACACCCTACGCTCCGGCGTCATCCACGTGGACGCGTAGTACTCGGAGCCCATGCTGGACTGCCTGGGGATCAGGCACGAAGGGAACGCGCTATCCCCCGGGCCGGAGCTCGAGGGCGAGGACACGCTCCAGGCGATAAGCAAGGCCGCGGGATACGAGGTCCGCGCCAGGGCGATGACCAGGATCGGAACCCGCATGGCCCGTCCGGAGAAGGCCAAGGAGAGGGACATGACGCCCAAGGTCTTCTCGCTGTTCCCCGTGGGCAAGGACGCGGAGGCCGGGAGGGAGTTCGTCTCCGCCATCGCCGCCGCGAAGAGCTCCCCGGGATCCAAGAACGGAAGGGCCGTGATCCGCACCGAGGTCGCCAACAGGGTATGCCCGGACTGCCAGGTGAAGACCTTCCGCAACTGGTGCAGGGAATGCGGGAAGCATACCGTCTACGTCCCGGTGGCCAACAGCTTCGGCGGAAAGGGGCCGGCGGAGATGGACATAGACCTGGAGGCCGAGTTCAAGGCCGCCTGCGAGCAGATCGGGGAGAGGCCGCCTGCGGAGCTCAAGAGCCTCGACGTGCTCATATCCAGGACCAAGACCACGGAGGCCGTGGAGAAGGGGATACTCAGGCGCAAGAACAACGTGTCGACGTTCAAGGACGGGACCATCCGCTTCGACATGACCGACATACCGATCACACACTTCAGGCCGAGGGAGATAGGCCTCTCCATCGAGAAGGCCCTGGAGCTCGGCTACACCCACGACTGGAACGGGGAGCCCCTCACGGACCCGGAGCAGCTGTGCGAGCTGAAGGTCCAGGACATCATCCCGTCCGTGGACTGCGGGACCTATCTCGTCAAGGTGGCGCGCTTCGTCGACGACGAGCTCGAGAAGCTCTACCGCCTGCCCCGCTTCTACAACGCGGAGGCCAAGGAGGACCTGATAGGGCAGGTGACGTTCGGCCTGGCGCCCCACACCTCCGGATGCATCCTCTGCCGCATAATCGGATACGCCAACCTCAGGGGATGCTACGGCCACCCGTTCTTCCACGCCGCCAAGAGGAGGAACTGCGACGGGGACGAGGACTGCGTCATCCTGGCCATGGACGGCCTCCTGAACTTCTCCAGGACGTTCCTCCCGGACAGGCGCGGAGGGCTCATGGACGCCCCCCTGGTCCTCACCACGAAGCTTGACCCCAACGAGATCGACAAGGAGGCCCACAACGTCGACTGCCTCAGGGAGTACCCGCTGGACCTCTATCGCGCGGCGATGGAGATGAGGGATCCCAAGGAAATCGAGAAGAAGATGGACCTCATAGCCGGAAGGATCGGCACCCCGGACCAGTACGAGCACCTCGGGTTCACCCACGACACCGCGGACATATCCTACGGCCCCAAGTACTCCGCCTACACCACTCTGGAGACCATGATGGACAAGATGGACGCCCAGCTGTCCCTCGGGAAGAAGATCCGCGCCGTGGACGAGATAGACGTCGCCAGGAGGGTCCTGAACAAGCACTTCCTCCCGGACATGATAGGAAACCTCAGGTCGTTCTCCACACAGACGGTCAGATGCACCAGATGCGGCGAGAAGTACCGCAGGATACCCCTCAAGGGGAAATGCACCGCATGCGGGAACGACCTCACCCTGACCGTCCACGAGGCCAGCGTGAAGAAGTACCTGGAGGTGTCGAAGACCATAGGCGAGAAGTACGGCCTGGACACCTACACCCGCGAGAGGATAGACATCCTCGAGATGAGCATGGACTCGGTGTTCAACAACGACAAGGTCAAGAAGTGCAAGCTGTCCGACTTCTTCTAAATCGGGACGACATGAGGCCGCGGACGCTGGAGATCAGGTCGGCGACCTCCCTTCCCTTGTCGGTGAGGGATATCATCTTCCTGAAGGGGCGGACGTTCTCCTCCTCGACCTCCACCAGACCGGCCGCGAGGAGGTCGTCCACGCGGGTCTGCACCGACCCGGCCCCCGACGTCAGGGACTCGACCAGCTCCGTCTTGTTCATAACCCCCCTGTCGCGCAAGACCAGGAGAACCTTCATCGCGTGCCTCCTCTCGAGGACGTCCAGCTCCGTATAGGGGATCACCACCCTGCGGCGTATGCTGCCAGTCCTGTAGAAGCCGCCTCTCGAATCCATGGCGGACCCGACTTTATTATCGGTATAAAGCACTAATGAGTTTTGGATAAAACTATTTCCGAATTACGGATAATAATTCCAAATAAAGTGGAATGTTGTATCGTACAATCATCCAACGCGAAAAGTCTGGCCAAGAAAAGGATCCGGCCCCCGAAGGGACCGGATGGATAGGTTTCAGATGTCCTCGGGTTCCGGCTCGGGCTCGGGCTCCTCGACGACGGGCGGCTTGGGCTCCAGCTCGGACTCGGGACCGATGTTCTCGATCTGCTCGGCGAACTCCTTGGCCTCCTCCCTGAGGACCTTTAGGGCCTCGTCCAGCGCCTGCTGGGCGGTGTAGGAGCCGTCGGTCTCGAACTTGAAGAGGAACGTGGTGTCGTCTCCGGTGACGGTGACGCCGCCGTCCTTGACGTGCTCGGTGCACGCCCTGCATAGGCTGCATCCCATCTCGTCGACGACCACGAGCCTGCCGTCCTTGACGTCGAAGACCTTCTTGGGACAGACGTCGCGGCACTCGAGGACGTCGTCCCTGGAGGCCGCCGCAGGGTCCACGCGGACGACGGGCATGTACTTGTACCCGACCCCGTTGCAGACCTGCCACTTGACGTGCCTCTTGGCCGTCCCCATGACGGCGGTCGCGGAGATGTTGACGCCCTGGTCGTTTATGAGCTCGACTATGGGTATGAACTCGTCCTTGACCTTGAACTTCTCCCTGAGCTCAGGGCTCACCATGGGGAGAAGGTCTCCCGAGTACACGGTGCAGGGGCCGGACTTGTTCAGGAAGTACTCTATGGTGCAGTTGGGACATCCCGCCCCGCCGCAGGTGCATTCCTCCTGCGGGACGAAGAGGTCGAGGTCGGTGGGCACAGGGATCATTCCGAGCCTATGGGCTATGATCTCGTCGAACAGGGGCGTGGAGCTCTCGCACTCCCTGCCGTTATCGTCGGTCAGCGGACCCAGGTAGAAATCCACCTTATGGATCGCCATCTTCGGAAGATCCGACAGGAGAGTCCTCCTGAGGGCGTTCGCCATGGCCGGAGAGGAGTTCCTGAGTATGAACTTGGCCTTCCTCTCGGCCATTTCGATTATCTCTATGTCCATGAGGATGCCTCCTCAGACCCTGCGTCCCCTGCGTCCGCCCTTCTTCTTGGTACCGTCGTGCGGTATGGGAGTGACGTCCTCGATGCGGCCGATCTTGAGTCCGGCCCTGGTGAGGGCACGGATGGCGGCCTGGGCCCCGGGACCGGGGGAGACGGACTTGTTTCCTCCGGGGGCGCGCACCCTGACGTGGATTCCGACGAACTCCCTCTCCTTGGCGACCTCGGCGACCTTCTCGGCCGCTTTCTGCGCCGCGTACGGGGAGGACTCGTCCTTGGCCTGCTTGACGACCATTCCGCCGGTGGCCTTGGTGATGGTCTCGGCGCCGGTGATGTCGGTCAGGGTGATCATGACGTTGTTGTAGCTGGCGTAGATGTTGGCGATTCCCCACTTTGCTGTCATCAGTTAACACCGTCCTCGGCAGTGATTCCCGCTTCCTCTGCATCCGCCCTGGCGGCCGCCGCGTCTGCTGCGGCCTTGTCGGCCTCGGCCTTGGCCCTCATGGCGGCGTTGGCGGCCGCCTGCTCGGAGGACACCCTCATGGGGTGCATCTCGTCGGTGAAGGGCGATGCGGGATTGAACTCGATGGTGGACTCCTCGTACCTGGACACGATGTATCCGGGAACGGTGACCTTGTGGCCGTTCATGAAGATGTGCCCGTGGGTGACCATCTGCCTGGCCTGCTTCATGGTGCTGGCGAGGCCCTTCTCGTAGACGATGGTCTGGAGACGGCGGGACAGGACGTCCTCGTTCTTGAGTATGAGGATGTCATTGAGGGTGGCTCCGACGGAGAGGTATCCGAGGCGGCCGCACTTTGCGAGAAGGGCGTCGGCCTCGATCTTCGCCTGGGCGTCGTCGAGCCTGAGGCGGGCCTGAAGGTCCCTGGACTGCTTCCTGAGGTTCCTCAAGATGGTCTCGGCCTTCCAGACCTCGGTCTTGTTCTTGAGTCCGAACGCGCGGACGACCTCGACCTCGGCCTTTATCCTCTCTCCCTGCCAAGGGTGGGAGGGAGTGTCGTACGTCTTCCTTGAGAATTTAGGATCTCCCATTCATACCACCTCAGGATTTCCTCTGGACTCCCATGGTGAGTCCGTGCCTGCCGTTCGAACGGGTCCTCTGACCCCTGACCTTGTGGCGTCCCTCGTGCCTGATTCCGCGGTAGCAGCGGATCATCTTCATCCTGTTGACGTCGTCCTTCTGGATGATGTCGAGGTCGTTTCCGAAAAGATGCATGTCGGCTCCGGACTCGTAGTCCATCTGCCTGTTGATGGCCCAGCTGGGGGCGTACTCGACGTAGGACTTGACGAGGGTCTCGATCTCCTTGACCTTCTCGTCGGGAAGGGATCCCATCCTCATAGTGGGGTCCACGTTGGCCCTCTTCGCGACGATCTGCGCGACCCTCTTTCCCACGCCTTTGATGCTCTGAAGCCCGACGACGGTCCTCTTCTGACCGTCGATGTCGGAGTTGACGATACGGACGATGAAGTTGAAGTTCTCGTCCTCCGTCTTCTGCTCTTTCTTTCCTTTAGCCATGTGCTTTCCTCCGTAAATGATTCCCTGGAAGGGAATGATGCCAAGCCCTCTTCCTTGCGGGAAGGGCTCTCAGTGTTCGTTCCTCCGAAGGAGGACGGGTCCTGAGTTTACGTGGTTGCGCGGATTACCTTATTATTAATATAACCTCGCACAGAAGGTGCCGGAGGCCGGATTCGAACCGGCGAACTCCTACGAGAATGGATCTTGAGTCCATCGCCTTTGACCAGGCTTGGCAACTCCGGCAATAGTTGCGGGTGAAGGGGTTTGGTAATAAATCTTTATGGAAGGGTGGTGACCTCTCCGCGGGCCCCGTCTATGTAGAACGTGTACTCGTGCTGGGAGACGATCCCTCCCTTGACCTCCACGAGCTCGGCGTAGCTGGAGAGCACCCCGTGGCGGACCAGCGCCTTCACGTGCTTCTCGGCGTCGGGGAAGTCGCAGCTGCGGGCGCAGAACGGGAACGTCCTGAACTCCTCCTTGACGTACTCCACGAACTCCGCGGCCTTGGGGTCGGCCACCTTCCTGTCCCTGACGAAGCGGACGATGTTGCCGGGCTTCCCGTTCCTTATCTCCCCCGCGCCGTTGGTGGCGAAGGGCTCCACGGCGACCACCATGCCGGACTTCACGGTCTCGCTCGAGCCGTTGTCGTAGCTCGGGACGGAGAGGCCGGCATGGAGGTTGTAGGGCTCGATCTGATGCCCGCACAGGTTCACGACGGGCGCGAACCCCATGCGGTTGATGGTCATCTCGACGGCCTTCCCTATCTCGGACAGCGGGATCCCGTCGCCTATGAACTCCGCGACGGTGTTCCTGGCGTTCCTGGAGGCCTCTATGAGGTCCCTGTACGCGTTGGTCCCGACCTCCACGGTCCCGGCGGTGTCGCCGACGTAGCCGTCCAGATGGGCGCCGCAGTCGACCTTGACGACGTCGCCGAGCTCGAAGACCTTCTTGTCGGTGCAGCTTGGGGTGTAATGGGCGGCGATCTCGTTGATGCTGATGTTGCACGGGAAGGCCAGGCCGCATCCGTGCTCGCGGATGTACCCCTCGACCTCCTGCGCGACGTCGTACAGCTTGACGCCCTCCTTGACCATGGAGAGCCCGAGCTCTCTTGCGGCCCCGGCGACCTTCCCCGCGGTGCGGAGCTTCGCCAGCTGGTCCTCGGTCAGCATTCCAGCACCTCCATGATCCTGTCCTCGGGGATGGCGCCCTGGCGGACCACCTCGACCTCCTTGTCGGAGAGCCAGACGATGGTGGACGGCTGTCCCAGGACGCACCTTCCGGCGTCTATGTAGGTGTCTATGGAATCGCCGAGGTCCGCGATGGCCGAGTCCACGTCGACCGAATCCTGATGGGAATGGATGTTGGCGGAGGTGGCCACTATAGGGCCGGTGCGCCTTATGAGCTCGAGGGCGAACCTGTTGTCGGGGATGCGGATCCCCACCTTCTGCGACAGGGAGGTGACGATGTCCGGGACGTCTGGCTGCTTCTTGATTATGATGGTCAGGGGGCCGGGCAGGAAGGCCTTCACGAGCTTGTCGGCGTTCTCGTTGAGGACCGCCACGCGCTCCAGCATGGCCTTGTCCGAGACCGCGACGGAGAGAGGCATGTCGAACGGCCTCTTCTTCACCACGTACAGGTTCTTGATGGCCGTCTCGTTGTAGATGTCCGCGCCGATTCCGTATACCGTCTCGGTGGGGTAGACTATCAGCCTGCCGGCGGCGATATCCTCAGCGGCCGCGAGGACCGCCTCGTCGAACATCGCTCCGAACCCCTTCGAGAGGTCGCACTTCAAAATCTTCAAATGATCACACCTCCAAACATGCTCAATCCTTCGGCGAGATAATCGTTTCCGTCATGCTCGACATGTATTCCGTGTCCCGGATACAGTCCTTTTATGTCAAATCTTCTAAGGGAGTTCAACGAACGCTCCATGTCCGAGCGGGAGCCTCCGGGGAAATCCGTGCGCCCCACGCCTCCCGCGAACAAGGTGTCCCCGGATATGAGCGCGCAGGTGGCCTCGTCGTAAAGGCAGATGCTTCCGCGGGTATGTCCGGGCGTGTGGACTGCCCTCAGCCTGTGATCCCCCGTGTCTATGACATGTCCGTCGGGGAGGTCCCCCACATCGCATTTTCCAAGGCGGAAGCCGAACATCCTGTCTAGAATGTATTCGGAATCCCCCTCCCTCAGACGTGCGGCGTCCTCCGGATGCGCATACGCCTTGCATCCGAACTCCCGGACGACCGCGTCCAGGCCGCCCACATGATCCGCATGGCAGTGGGTGAGGACCAGCATGTCCAGATCGGAACCGTTCAGGGCGGAGCGTATCCTGGATATCAGCCTCGACGGATCCCTTGCCAATCCGGTGTCGACGAGGACGTTCCTGTCGCCTGTGACGAGATAGACGTTGGAATCGTCCGGATCGGAGATGCCGATGCTGATGATGGCCATGCGCCGACGAATTAGTGGTACTATAAAACAGATTCTCCGCAGTCATCTGAATAGATTCCGAGCTTATTGGAAGATATCTGGAATCGGCGATCGTATTGCCTTTTGATGGCGGCCGACCAACGGACGATCTTGGACATTACATGACTTCAATCATTGACAATAAAATAGGATGTCATTACCAGAAGACTTAAATCGCCATTGCTCGTGGGATTATATTGGATATAAAATCCAAGTGATATTGTGAACAACAAGCTGCTAGCAATCATCATCGTTGCTATCATCGTCATTGCGGCCGTTGCGGTCGCCGCGGTCACTCTGAACGGCGGCGACAGCAAGCAGAAGGTTACCATCGACGCCGGTAACCTGGTCTACGGCAATGCAAACAACGATCCTTACATCAACAACGACGATGTGAAGTTCATCCAGGAAATCGTAGACGGAAAAAAGACGTGGAACAAGACCGTGAACCCCCTCGCTGACGCCAACAACGACGGTTCGATCACCAAGGCCGACATAGACCAGGTCAACATGATCATCGGAAACAAGAGCGGAAAAGTCTGGTACCAGACCTATCTGGGATGGCCCATGGAGATCTCCTATCCCCTGGTGGACAGGAACATCTTCGTCGGATACTGGCAGCAGGCCGAGGCCGCCGCCATCCTCGGAATATGGGACGACGTGAAGGTCGCCAACGCCTACGTGACCCAGGTCAAGACCCATCAGTACGACCTCTCGCACGTGGTCGAGGTGGAGAGCGTATCCACCAACAACTGGCTGGACACCACCTTCACGACTTTCGCGGACGAGAAGATCGACCTCATTATGGTGACCCCCAACCAGAACAACTACGACAAATGCAAGGCCGGGTACATGGACACGCATCCGAACTGCGAGATACTGCTCCTCTCCCATGTGGGAAGCAATGCCATGCCCGCCATGCTCACCATGGGTATCCTGTTTAACAAGGAGGACAAGGCAGAAGCCTACGCCGAGTACTGCTACAAGGCGATACAGGACATCCAGAACAGGATCAAGGGCGTCGAGAAGAAGAACGTCATGGTCACCATGACGACTCCCAAGGGATCCAGGACGGCCGTGTGCTGCGGAACCGCCTACGAGGGGTCCGTGAACCTCATGAGCCAGATCGCCAACGTCTACTCCGGAGATGCCCAGACGGCCTACGGACAGACCGTCAAGGATCAGCTCTGGTACACGGAGGACGCCCAGGACAAATGGGATGTCATCTTCATGAACTACTCCTCCATCGACTGGTTCACCTGCGAGAGCCAGCAGCAGTTCAACGAGTACTTCGACAAGGTCGCCGCGTTCTTCTCCGGAACCGAAGCCTACAAGCACAACGGGATGTGCGCCATGCCGTACGTATGCGGAGGATACGCCGCCTATGCGATGGCCTATTACTGCGCCTGGTACCTCTACCCCGAGCTATTCAGCCAGGAAGAGGCCGAGAAGAACCTCCAGTACTGGTTCGACAACTTCTGCTGCCAGAAGAACACCTACTTCGGCGAGAAGAAGTACACCGCCTCCAAGGCGTTCATCTTCTACACGGGAGACAACTACACCACCCTCGTCCAGAAGCACCAGGCTTCCAGCGCCTGATTCCGGACGAAAACCATTTCCAAACCCCTTACCAAGATGGCGGGCCATAACATGGAAGGATACGATCCTATCGAAGCGGCTGTCGAAAAATGGACGGCGAAGGCCGACGTGAGCGAATACGAGGGCAGGATCTCCACGTACCGCAAATACATCTGCCTCAAATGGGCCTTCATAGCCGGCAGCATCGTTCTTGCGACGGTCTCGGCCATTTACGCTCTGTCTATAGGGGCAGACTACGTGACCTTCTCCGATGCCATGGAAGTGGTCTGGAACCACCTGACTGGAAACCCGGGGGACATGGCCACCGACAAGGACGAGTATGCAGTCTGGTTCATCAGGCGGCCATCGGTCTGCTGCGGACTCCTAGCCGGAGCCGGATTGGCAGCGGCCGGAGCGGTGATGCAGAGCATCCTTAGGAATCCGCTGGCTGACCCTTACACCACCGGGATATCCTCGGGGGCCTCGTTCGGGGCATCGCTGGCGATGGGGCTGGGGCTCTCCGTTGCCTCCACGGCCTACGCAGTGGTCACGAACGCCTTCATATTCGCGCTTATTCCGATGGCGGTAATCATCGTCGTATCTAAACTGAAATCGGCATCGCCCACCACCATGATCATGGCGGGAATAGCCGTCATGTACATATTCAACGCCGCCACCACGCTGATAAAGCTCTTCGTCGACCCGGAATCGCTCTCCGCGATATACGCTTGGAGCGTCGGATCCATAGACATCGCCGGAAAAGGAATAGCCGGCTGGGATGCGGTGACGGCGATGTTCTTCTTCGTGACCATCGGAGTGGCCGCGCTGCTCCTGCTGTCGCGCATGCTGAACGTCATCGCCACGGGAGACGAGAGCGCAAAGGCGTTGGGGGTCAACTCCGACCAGCTTAGAATCGTCTCCCTGCTCATAGTGTCGTTCCTCGCAGCGGGAGTGGTCTCTTTCACAGGATTGATCGGGTTCATCGGACTGGTGTGCCCGCACATCGCAAGAATTTTCGTAGGGTCAGACAACAGGTATCTAATACCTGCCTCCGCAGCGTTCGGAGCCGCTTTGCTGATAATCTCAGACATAATCGGAAAGAGCATTTTCTATCCGACGACCGTGCAGGTAGGAGTCATCACCGCTTTCATCGGAGGACCACTGTTCCTCTTCCTGATAGTGAGACAGAAGAGGGAGGCCTGGTGAAATGAAGCTCCCTGATTTCCTCAAAGACGAAGTGGACAGAACCCCGCCCGACTTCGATTCGGAGCACATCATAGAGATGTCCGGAGTCTCCTTCGGATACAAGGCTGACAAGATGATCCTTCATGACGTCTCGCTCACCATCGAAAAGCCGGAGTTCATATGCATAGTCGGACCGAACGGCGTCGGAAAATCCACCTTGATCAAGTGCATGAACGGGCTCCTCAAGCCGACGTCGGGAACGGTGAAGATATATGGGAAAGACGTCAGATCGTACGCCCTCAAGGATCTGGCCAAGATAGCGGGATACGTACCTGTAAAGACCAATGACTTCAGCGTCCTGTCCGTATTGGATACCGTCCTCATAGGAAGGTATGCCCGCCAGTCTTGGAGAACCAGGTCTGAGGAGGTGGCCATGGCATACAAGGCCCTAGAGGCGATGGAGATGCAGGACTACGCCATGGAACGGTTCAACGACCTGTCTGCAGGACAGCATCAAAAGGTTTCCATAGCCAGGGGCCTCGTGCAGGAGCCCAAAATACTGATTCTGGACGAGCCTACGTCCAACCTCGATATAAGGCATCAGATATACGTGACAGCGTTCCTAAAGAAACTGTCAGCAAAGACGGGGATGACTGTGGTCATGATCAGCCATGATCTGAACCTTGCCGCCAAATTTGCTGACAAGGTAGTAGTCATGGAGCCTCCCGGAAGGATACACAGCATAGGGACTCCGGCGGAAGTCTTCACCGAAGAGACGATCTCCGAGGTATACAACGTCCGTTGCAAGATAGAGGATGACGAAGGGTCTCCGCACATAGTTCTGCAATACGTAAGATGAATGTGCTGCAATTTACTATGTAAACAAATTGAACTATAATTACGACTAAACGAAGTCAAATCGTTCTTAATAGATTGAAAAAGAATTGGATGAGATGAATCCATACGAAACCCGTCTGACTGCTAGACCACGCTCCAGCGGCGGATCGGGGCGTTAGTGAGCCCGGACTGAACGCCTCGGCGGACCTCGGCGCTTACATCCGGCTTCTATCGAGCCCGTCATCTACGGGCGCCCCGGACGGTACCTCTTTTTTAAGGCGGCTTCGGGCTTAGATGCCTTCAGCCCTTATCCGCTGCGGCGTGGCTGCTCAGCGCGCCCTGCCGGACGACTGATTGACTAGAGGCCGCGAGCCCCTGTTCCTCTCGTACTAAAGGGCCCTTCTCATCAGGTACCTGCACCTCCATCAAAAAGCAACAAAACTGTCTCGCGACGTTTTAAACCCAGCTCACGATCCCTTTTAATGGGCGAACAACCCCACCCTTGGCAGCTGCTGCACCACCAGGATAGGGAGAGCCGACAGCGAAGTAGCAAGCCACGAGGTCGATATGAACTCTTGCTCGTGACAACTCAATTATCCCCAGGGTAATTTTTCTGACATCAATCGCCCCCATTCGGGAGGCTGATTGGTTCGCTAGGCCATGGTTTCCCATCTCCGAACCCTATTGTCTGGTTCCGAGTCAAGCCAGCTTATACCCTTACGTTCTCCGGTAGATTTCTGACCTACCTGAGCTGACCTTTGGGCGCCCTTGTTATCCTTTTGAGGGCGTGGCGCCCCACCCGAACTGCCTGCCTATAGCTGTCCCTCCGGGGAGGTGAGTCGCAGGAATTGGCAAGGGCGGTGTTTCACCGGCGGCTCGGAGGGGCGCTGGCGCGCCTTCCTGGGTAACGCCTCCCGCCTACCCTACACATGCCAATTCCTGCAACAACAACAGGTTGCAGTGAAACTCCATGGGGTCTTCGCTTTCAGATGGAGGGGTCTGGATTGTGCACCAGACCGATTGATTTCACTAGCGTCGCGGCGGGGACAGTGGAACACTCGTTGAGCCTTCATGCAAGTCGCCAATTAAGCGACAAGGTATTACGCTACCTTAAGAGGGTCATAGTTACCCCCGCCGTTTATCGGTCCTTCGATCCGTTGGAACGGATTTTCAGATGCCGACACTGGGCAGGCTTCGGCCCCTATACACATCCTTTCGAACTAGCAGGGACCTATGTTTTTATTAAACAGTCGGTGTTCTCTTGTCACTGCGACCAGCAGCTCTCACTGCTGGCACCCCTTCTCCCGAAGTTACAGGGCTGGTTTGCCGAGTTCCCTCGCCACGATTATGCTAACACGCCTTAGGCTGCTCACCTAGGGACACCTGTGTCGGTTCTTGGTACGAGCGGCGGAATTGTAACCGCGTCGTTTTCACGGGGACCGGGAATCGCCCAGAGCGGACGTACGTCCGCCCCGTCACGCATTCCCCGCCTTCTCACCATTACGGTTCTCCGGCGGGTTCGGCGCTTGGACACGCTGACGGGCGTGCGAGGGCTGTCCCGATCCTGCGACGCGGGCAAAGAGACCGCCGGTGCGGGAATATTGACCCGCTTCCCTTTCGACGGCTTCGATTAAGAGCCGCCTTAGGATCGACTAACCCTTGGCTGACGAACATTGCCAAGGAACCCTTGCCCCTGCGGCGGCACGGATTCCCACCGTGCTTTGCTGCTACTCTCTCCAGGATCCTCGTCGGCACACGGTCCACGGGACCTCACGGCCCCGCTTCCGCCCATGCGCCGCGCCCCCTTACCAAATTCCGTCTCCGGATTCCGCAGTGTCGGTACTCGGTTTAGCCCCGTCCATTTTCTGGGCCCACAATCTAGACCGGTGAGCTGTTACGCTATCTTTGAAGGATGGCTGCTTCTAAGCCCACCTCCCGGTTGTTTTAGACTGCCGACGCCATTTCGTATTACACTTGACCGAAATTTAGGGACCTTAACTGCGGTCTGGGTTGTTTCCCTTATGGCCACCAAGCTTACCCCGGATGGCCTCACACCCGGCGTCTACGGTGAACGCAAGTTCGGAGTTCGACAAGATGCCGAGGAGTTTCCTCCCCTAAGCACCCAATCGGTGCTCTACCTCACGTTCCGCCTCGGCCGAGGTCTAGCTGCGACTAGTTTCAGGGGGAACCAGCTATTTCCGGCCTAGATTGGCCTTTCACCCCTATACCCAAGTCATCCAAACGATTTGCACATCAGAACTGGTTCGGCCCTCCACCCCCCCTTCGAGGGGCTTCAACCTGCTCAGGCATAGATCGACCGGCTTCGGGTATCCGCGCCATTGACTCCGGGCGAGCGCACCCTGCCCCTCGCAGAAAGCTGCGGGCAATCGGTTTCCCTCCGGCTTCCTCATTGAAGAGTTAACCTCGCCAATGACCAGAACTCCCTGGACCGTTTTTCTAAACGGACGATATAACACTGGTCCACCTTGCGGTTTCTTCCCTTTGATGCTATATGAATCTTTGACCGTATGGTTTCAGGTCTTTTGACCTCCCGTTAAGGGTGCTTTTCAGTGTTCGCTCACGCTACTACTGCGCTATCGGACTAGAGACGTATTCAGGGTTGGAAGTGAATGCCTCCCGTGTTCGCGCGCGATATCCGACGCACGCTACTCGAGGACTCCGCCATTCGCCCTGTCCGCCTTCTCCTACGGGGCTCTCACCCTCTGCGGCGCGGCTTTCCAGCCGACCTCGGATCCGCGGACGTTGGGCGTGGGCGGGCCTTCTACACCACACCCCCCCTCCCTTCCGGGAGGGGGTTCGGTTTGCCCTTTACCGCTTTCGATCGCCTTTAATAACGGTATCTCTGTTGATTTCTTTTCCTGCGGGTACTAAGATGCTTCAATCCCCCGCGTTCCCGATCGCTACCGATCATTCCGAAGAATAGGAAGTCCCATTAGGTGACCGCCGGATCATAGGCTTCTTGCACCTACCCGGCGATTATCGCAGCTTGACACGACCTTCCTCGGCGCTCTAGCCGAACCATCCCCCATACGGCGTAGCATCGCCGCTGGCGTATGATCTAGCACACGTCCAGGTTTCGTATGGTCGGCCGTCACAGGGTCCGCCCGCTCTCATCCGACGGGGCCCTCCGGCCTCTTCCCCGGGCCAGCGAGGCTGTCCGGGTGCATGTTGATTCTAAGTTGAATCGCGCCTTTTTGGCAAGCGCAATACCTACAGATGAGATTGTATTATTTAAACATTTCTGTTAATTGCAAAATTGTGATTCATCAAATGCGACGATAATTCCTCGATTCAGCTAAATCTCCCTATCCGGGCTGAATTGCTGCCTTGCTTCTTTATCAAAATTGAACATTCCTTACGGACGTATCGCAAGTGTCTTAACGGCGGCCATGGCCCCCTACGATTGCGATCATTGTCACAATCTTTCTTTCAGCAGACAGGCCCGGCTGTCCCATCTTGATTTGCCATATTTTTACATTATCAACATCTATCAATATCCTCCATAATTTAGATAAAAATTCCTAATTACTGAGTTTGCATATAGGAACATTATTATATCAGTTTACTATAACTCAGTCAAAATCTAGTTCGGAGCCGTGTCGGTTTCTTTCATCGTGGTCATTGGAATATATGTCCAAGTCATGAGAAGAATCCTGGGGTCCGAACCAAACTCTTTAGACGCGCCTCTTTAGTCGCATGGCGGCTGAATCGTGCGTTCCCGCATGGTATGCTTGAGTAATTCACCGGTAATAGGAGTGAATCTCATGATCTTTGACAACGAAGACGTAGCCGTGCTGGAAAGGACGATCAGCAGGAAGACCCTCGAGGCGGAGTCCGTTCTCGACTCCTCCATTTCCGAGTGGTTGAAAGTCTCCATCTCCAAACAGCTGTCCCGCGACATTTTCAGATGCAGGATGATGATGGACCTGGCATCAGGGGACTTGAACACCCTCCCCGCCAACATGACCGCTCTCAGGGACGACCTTGAAGTGGTCGATGAGCGCACCTGCTCCGAATACATGTCGCTCTTGAACAAAAGCGATCTCGCCGACGAACACAAGTTCCTGTGGCTTTACAACGTTCTCCTTGCGTTCGTGCCGAACCTCACCATCGCCCTCAACAACGTAGGCGGAATCCTCCGCGGCGAACCGCCCATTTCCTCCGGCGAAGTCCGCATGACCTCCTCTGTCAAAGCCCTGATGGAGAAGCTCCGCGCTTCCAGCGAATCCATATCGGACGAGAACGACCGCCTTCATGTCATGGACTTCATCGATTACTGCCGTGACGAATGCTCCCTCGTCCTCAGGGTATCCGCGAGCAAGAGGATATCGATCGACGAGATTTTCGCGCACATGGAGCACTCCAAGACGATCGACACCGCCGCGTTCAACAGGTGCTGCCCGAGTCTCCTGAACGAGCGCGAGACGGAGCTCTGGAACAGTTTCAACAATCTCTGGAACGAGCGCCTCCAGCTGATTCTCGCCCGCGCCATCTGCGACCAGGTGTTCGGCTCCCCCTGCTGAGCGACCCCCTCAGTTATATCCGATACCCGGATTCACCACCATGAGCGACCAGCGGACATACGGAGCGATAGAGATAGGCGGGACCAAGATCATATGCGCAGTCGGAACGGAGGACGGGACGATCCTGGAACGCACCAGGTTCCCGACGTCCTCTCCCGAGACCGATGTCCCGCGCATGACCGACTTCTTCTCAGGATCCGGCATATCGTCGCTGGGCGTCGGGACGTTCGGCCCCGTGGACCTTCGCGGAAAGGGCGACGAATACGGAAAGATACTCGAATGCCCCAGGGAGAAGTGGTCCGGATGCCCGTTGGGCGGCCTTCTGAGGAACGCGCTCAAGGTGCCCGTAGCCGTCGACAGCGACGTGAACGCCGCCTGCATCGGAGAGGCGTCCTTCGGAGCCGGCAAGGGGAAGGAGAACGTCCTCTACATAACCGTCGGCACCGGCATCGGGATCGGGTTCACCATCGACGGGCGCCCCCTCCACGGCCTCATGCATCCTGAAGGCGGCCACTCGAAGGTCATGATGCATCCCGACGAGACCATATCCAGCGTCTGCAGGTTCCATCCCGACTGCGCCGAGGGGTTCGCAAGCGGCCCCGCCGTGGAAAGGCGCTGCGGCAGGCGCGGGGAATCCATACCGAAGGACGACCCCGTCTGGGAGATCGAGGCCTACTATCTTTCCCAGCTCGTGCGCAACTGCATGCAGATCCTCTCCCCGAACGTAATCGTGATGGGCGGAGGCGTGATGGAGCAGTCCCACCTATTCCCGATGGTCAGGGATGGCGTCCGGGAGCAGCTCCACGGCCACTACGTGCGCGCCGAATCCGCGGACTTGGACACCTACATAGTGCCGTCCCTGCTTGGAGGGAGCCAGGCGCTCCTCGGATGCATCCGCATGGCGTCGGAGGTTTTCGGTCACCCCCTCTCCCATCTATAAATAACGCTTCGATGTCGTCCGATGGGGGCTCCCTCCCATCGGGTGGCCATATGTCCGACTCCAAATCCCCTATCTCCAGCGCTCGCCTCGATTCCGTCAAGTCCTCAGTACTCAAGGGGAGGTTCGTGTCCGCCGACAGGTTCCTGTCGATGTACGACGACCGCCTCCACTCCAGGCGCATCCCCGGATGCTATGTGATTCTGGTCTACAAGGGCCGGCATGCGTCCAGAAACCCCGAGAACTACCTGATGGGATACGTGGGACAATCCGTGAACGTGTTCTCGAGGGTCCATGAGCATCTCGTCGGCGAAGGGAACGAGGGCGTCCGCTCCGCCATCAAGGCAGGGAGGCGCGTCATGGTGCAGCCCGTCCCCTGCTCAGCCGAGTCTCTGAACGACATGGAGCGCCTTCTGATCGCCGCGATGAGCCGCGACAGGCTTTACAACATGACCGACGGGGGGTCCGCATGGAGGTGCAGGGACAGGTCCGACTTCATCCTCGCGGACAAGAGGCTGACGTTCGATTGGGATTCTCCCCCTATGCCGCTCTGCAGGACCCTGGCCTCCTGCTACGGGAGGTCTGGTAGGATACGCCTGAGGGTCGACGGCATACCGGTCTCGACCCTCTCCGACGGCTCCCTGATAAGCTTCGACCTGCCCAAGGGGCCCCACTCCGTCAAGGCCTCCCGCATCGGAAGGTCCTCCGGAACCATGGAGGCCAACATCGGAGACGGATGCGAGATCGTCGTATCGTCCGGAATGCTCAAGGTCGGAGTCAAGATGCTCCGCCGGCGCCAGGACGTCCCGGTCCCGTCCAAGCAGAGCAGAAGGGAGGATTGCCTCGAATTCAGGAACCCTGGATCCTGAAATTTAGGAGTATTCTAACCGATTTAATAATCCAACAACCTTTCAAGTTAGAGAGTTCCGAAAGGGTAAGACAGAACCGCTTATAACCGTCCGACAATTAACCTCCCACCATGAACTGCGCATACTGTGGATGTGAGATATCCGCCCTTTGCCCGTTTTCGATGTGTCCGAACTGCGGGCAGCCGTTCATGAAGCCTGAGCCTTCTGACTCGAGCAATACAACCGTTTATTAAACCGTTCGACCTCCGAAGGACCCGAGGGGAAACGGGTCCTCGGAGGAATCATGTACAGACTGGCGATTTTCGATTTGGACGGGACTCTCGCCGACCTGTCCGGATGGCCCTATGCCGGCGCCGACATGTACCCCGACATGAGGGATGCCGTCGGGATCCTCCGCGAGAACGGCGTCGTCCTCGCCCTCGCCACCCTGATGGACGGGGATTCGGCCGAGAGCGTCCTCCGCGGATGGGGCGTCAGGGAATCTTTCTCCTGCGTCATGGGGCGCTCTTCGACGTACGACAAGGGGGCCCTGATACGCGGATGCCTGGAATCCCTCGGATGCTCCCCCGCCGACGCCCTCATGATCGGAGACAGCCCCGGAGACCTCAGAGGCGCCAGGTCCTGCGGGGTGGACTTCGTGGGGGCCCCTCGCAGCGATTTCGTCGCGTCCTACGACGGCATCTACGTCCCCATGGACGGATATGCCCTCTGCAGATTCGTCTTCGGAAGGAACCGATGCGCTCAATTAAATACAGGCCGCATGATTGGAGCACATGTTCTCGGATGCGTACGGACTGGTAAGGAGGTTCACGCGTCCGGTGGTGCTTTCACATCCCGATTCGGGCTCCGTCCCGTTATGCGGGACGCTCATCGCGGTCAACAGGAGCGGATGGATGCTCACGGCGAAGCACGTCCTCGCCGGAAGCGGCCGGATGGAGCCTGGCTCCCTCGGAGAGCGCCTGATGCTCGGGTGGCCCGGACTCGGGGTCGAGGACCTCATCGTCGATTCCAAATCCGACCTCGCCCTGGCCAAGGTGGGCCCGTTCGATTCCGAACTGACGAACGAGTATCCCTCGTTCCCCAGGGAAGGCGGCGTGGAGGCCGGGATGAGCGTGGGAAGGCTGGGATTCGCCCCGGAATCCGCCGGAAGCGGCTTCGAGTCCGCCGGCATCCTGTTCAACGAGGGAATCGTCTCGCGGATCTACCAGAAGGACGGAGTGAAGTACTTCATCACCTCGTCCCCGGGGATCAAGGGGCAGTCCGGAGGCCCGGTCTTCGACCGCGACGGAACAGTCGTGGGAATCCAGACGTCCACCCGCAGCGCAGAGATAGGCTACGCCATGATAACCGACTCGGGGTCGGCGGCCGGGCTGAAGTCCAACGAGGGCATAGCCATACACGTCGAGACCGTCCGCGACTTCCTCGACGCCGCCGGCGTGTCCTACAGGCTGGTCTGATCCCGCCGGGGTCACTCCACGATCCTGAACTCCTGCTCGTCGTCGTAGGACGAATACCTCACGTTCTTGGAGTCGAGGAATTGCCTTATGGTCTTGACGTGGACGCCCCTGCCTATGCAGCAGTACTGGTCGTCCAGGGGGCTCTTCTCCTCCGAGGTGCTGTGGAACCCGAAGGGCACCGCGAACGAGTTGACCTGCATTGCGCAGACCCGGCCCTCCTTGTCGACTATGGGCCCTCCGGCCTGTCCCCTGTATCCCGGCGTGGAGGTGTCGAGGTACATGGCGTCGAACGGGCTGTTGCCGGCCTTCTTCATCGTGACGATCTTGGACACCACGCCGTCGTTCACGAAAAGGGCGGAATCCGAGTCTATCTTCGGGATGCGGAACGCGTTCATCTTGGCGTCGAACTCCGTCGGCGGATCCATGAAGGGGTGGCCGACCCTGCATACGCTCATCCCGAGGGAGACCTCGTCCGGATCCGCGAAGATGGGATAGTTGCTGATCATTTTCGGCTTGAAGTTCACCAGCTTCACCAGGGCGATGTCCACCCTGCGGTCGATGGTGACCTCGCTGATCATGACTCCGTCCCATCCCCACCAGAAGGAATGGTTGAGGATGAACTTGGGGTCCAGCTTGGGAGGGGCCCTGGAGGAGCCGTCGGCGGGCGCCTGCATGTTCTCGATCTCGGCGATCTTCTTCCTGTCCGCCTCATGCTTAACCAAGGAGTCGAAGGTGTGGGCGGCCGTTATGGCCCATCCGTCGCGGTTCACCATGATGAACGAGTTGAGGGTGGTTCCGACCGTGCCGTCCTGATAGCGGAGGGAGGTCGCCACCGGACGGGTGAATCCTTTCGCCTTGCGACATGCGTCCACGAACATGAGGGGACATACGGCCTACGGTATAAACGAACATCGGACGCGCGGAGACGGGCCCTTCATTAGTTAATAATACAGGTTCCCCATTGTTCGGACGTGATCTCCAAGAACGTTCAATATATGCTGTACGCCGGGACGAGGAAAGAGGACTACTCCGGCTGGAGGAAGGTGGACGTGCAAGGCGACGAGGGCATGGACTACTGGTCCCTGGACCTCGGGGGCGGCTACTCCTTGGAGAGGATCTCCCGCAAGGTCAAGAGGCTCCTTTGGACCAAGTGGGTCAGGATCAACGCCCTGAGGCACGACGGGACCATCGAGGACCCCGACGGAGACTACATGGACTCCATGATGAGCGTACTCTTCAACGTGCGCATAACCGTGGACGACGACACTATAAAGTTCGAGTCGAAGAACGAATCCTTCGCGGTGATCTCCAGGGAGCCGGTGGACTGGAAGGACTTCGAATCCGGGAAGCCCGACTTCGAGGAGACGGACACCTCGAACTGGTCCAGCTTCTACTCCTGAGGACTAGCAACCTTAATTCATCCTTGAAACGCTATAATCGGTCATCCCCGCTCGACGGGGCATGGATCGCGAAGTCCTCTCAAGGATGCTGAAGGAGTCCGCGGCGGCCGTCCTGTCGTACGTCGAGGACATGCAGTTCGCCACGGATCCGCCGATGGGCGTGAGCGTCTCCGAGGTGGGGTCGTACGACGTCTGGGACGGATACGCGGTGCTGCACCTCCAGTCCCTTCCCCAGGACACCGGGTCCCTCGAGCTTATGGTGGACGACAAGGTGTACTCGGACGAGGAGGCGGGGTTCACTCGCTACGACGAGGTCTCCCGCACCATCGTCATACGCCCCGACCCCTCCCTGCTGTCGCTGATGTCCATCTCCCATCCGCGCGTCCGCGTGATATCGGACATGAAGTTCCTTCTCCGCGCGATGGCGGCGTTCCTGGACAGGTACTCCGGGCTGATACGGCTTCCCGACGTCCCTCCTTGCGTCGGAGAGCCCTGCTTCCCTGAGGGGAGCCCGCCCTCCGAAGAGCAGGTCTCCGCGGTCCGCGCCATCCTGTCCAACGGCATGTCGTACGTCTGGGGGGCCCCGGGCACCGGGAAGACGCAGTTCGTCCTCGCGACCTGCATCAAGACGTGCGTCAGGGACGGCCTCAAGGTCGCTGTGTTCGCACCCACCAACAACTCCGTGGAGCAGGTCCTCAGAGGCATTCTCAAGGCGTTCCCGGAGAGCGAGCTGGGCGGCGGGATCCTGCGCCTCGGCGTGCCCACGAGGGAGTTCCTGATGGAGCACCCGGAGATGTGCGAGGACAGGCAGGCGCAGCGCAGGGCGGACAGGCTGGAATGCAGCATCAGGAACCTGGAGGAGGTGATATTCGAGAGGACATGCGAGCGCGTCAGGAAGGACGTGGACGCCATCGCGGAACGCCTCTCCCGCATGGACCCGGGGCGTCCGCCGGATCCGGACCCGGAACTGGAGGCGATGATCTCCCCCATCCTGGCCCTCTGCTCGGCCATGAGCGGCGCCCGCGATTCCGGATCGGACCTGAGGAGGACGCTGGCCGAGGCCCGCTCCGTCCTCTACGACAGGGACAGGCCGGCCCTCGGGATTCCCGAGTACTCGGACATGTCCGATTCCGAGATATCGGACCTTATAAGGTCCCTCAAGGACGAGGCCGAGAGGATATCGTCGAGATGCACCAGCAGGAGGGTCAGGGACGTCTCCGTGATAGCCGGGACCCCGCTTCAGTTCATATCCCGCTTCAGGCCCAGGGGCTCCGAGGACGACGGCCGCATGGAGCTCGACGCCGACAGGATATTCGTCGACGAGGCCGGATACTGCAGCCTCATGCATGCTCTGACGCTGTTCTCCAACGGCGTCCCCGTCTCCTTCCTCGGAGACCACATGCAGCTTCCGCCCGTCTGCGAGATCGACCCCGCCCTCATCCTCTCCAGCATGGCCAAGGGAAGCGGGCTCAGGAACGCCTTCCTCTGGGACATGAACGCCATCTACAGCGAGGAGCTCCTGAGCGAGGGGCGCGGTCGTCTGGCCGCATCCTACGTCGACGGGCTGGCCCCGGACCTGGATGCCACCGTCCGCAGGGATCTGACGGAATCCCACCGGTTCAGCCAGAACCTGGCGGGGATACTGGACAGGCACGTCTATCGCAACGGGATGACCGGATGCAGCGAAGGCGACCTGAGGATCTTCTTCGCGGACGCCCCCTGCGGAGAGAGGACGGACAGGAAGAACGAGGCCGAGGCGGAGGCCGTGAAGGGCATCCTGGAGATGTCGGCGCCTGAGCCGTCGGAGGTCGCCGTGCTGACCCCGTACGTCTCACAGGTGAAGCTCCTCAAGGGGATGCTCGGAAGATACAAGGACTGCGTGATGACCGTCCACGCCTCCCAGGGGAGGGAATGGAGGACCGTGATCCTCAGCGTGGCGGACAACGGCTCCCTCACCAAGGAGGTCCCCCTGAGGTTCACGAGCTCCTCCACGGGGATGGGCCTGCGGATAATCAACACGGCGGTCTCGAGGGCGAAGGAGACCCTCGTCCTCGTATGCGACGCCGGATTCTGGGCTTCCCGCAAGGACGAGCTCATCTCCGACATACTCGGGGAGGCACAGCCTCTGGCGCCGGGTCAACAATTATGAATAGCGATAAGTGAGTGAGGCAGACAGATGGACGAAGACACCGGCGCACGCGAAGAGGACGAGTTCAGGATAAAGGAGGACTCGTCGCCCTCCGGGCCTAGATTCCCGATAGTGAAGATGATCAAGCAGGAGGTCCTGTTCTCATCATGCGACCCGGACGAGCTGCTGAAGCGTTACGAGATCTCCGGAAACTAGTATTCGCTAGACGATCTGGACGACGATGCGGTAGAGGAGCTGACGGAGTTCGTAGGCTCCAACCCGGACCATCCCGAGGCGTCCAAGGTCTCCGTGATTCTCGCCAGGGCCCGCTGCAACAACGGCTTCGACATATACGATCCGGAGAACGTGGGGTCCCTGTTCGAGTCGGACCCCGCATGCGGGGCGATCTACGCCTGCAACGAGATACTGGACTCGCTGATCTACGTCATGGGGATCACCGAGGTCATGGACAACGTATCCTACGCCCTATGCGTCTTAAAGGCGGTGCAGGAGGGCATAATCACGGCCGAGGAGCTGCCGCATGCCGTCGAGCTCTTCTCCTACAGGAACCGCTGCGCGACGGAGATCCATCTCGGACGCCCGGACCCCGGGTCGGTGGAGGCGTGGAAAAGCATCCTGTTCAAGACGATGTCGATGATGTTCGGGAAGGCCGCGGACGGCGGAGAGAAGCGTGAGGTGACGGGTTAAGAGGTTTCATTCCAACACCAGTTTCGTTCGTACCCGTCACGTTCGTTTTCTTCCATCCGTGTCGACCGTATTTATCTTTATCTATCGGTTTCCGCAGGGACGGAAGCATGTCCGAGATCGGCGAGATCGCTTCTTGCCCTTCTTGGACTTCTTCTTCGACTTCTTCTTGGAGTCGTCGACGAGGCCGCTGAGCTTGGAGAAGAGCTCGTCGTCGTCGAAGATGGTCTCGCCGATCACGCTCAGGATGTACGGGTCCTTCAGCATGTGCTTCACCATCTTCTTGGACTTGAGCGCCTGCTCGCCGATGTCCCTGTACCAATAGTCGAGGACCAGGGCGCAATGGTCGGCGCGTATCTCGTCCGCCTTCATCTCCTGGTCCACGACGTCGCTTCCCTGGGATTCCAGGTACCTGTCGTAGCAGTCCGGACGCTCCACCTCGTCGGGATCATCGATGTCCAGGCCCTCGAGGATGGAGTCGTCCTCCTTCATATCGGCCAGGACCGTGATGTACGAGATCATGTCGGCGTTGATGTAGCGGATGAGCTCCGAGACCGCGTCCTTCTTCTCCTGCTTCCTGTAGCGCTTCAGCTTGCCCTCCAGGTCGGAGATCTCCTTCTTCTTCCTCTCGATGACCGCCGAGATCGTGTCTATGGAGTCCTGGAGACTGTATTCGCCGTCTGTCATGCCTATGTCATCCCCGCATGCGGATTAATACGTTTGTCGGATCGGTACTTCTTGTCCCTGGGGACTATCTGCACCGGGGCGCCGCAGAACGGGCAGCGGTCCAGCACCGCGTCCATCCCGTCCTTGTCCTCCCCGAGGAGGGCGGGGCCCTTGAACGAGTCTATGAACACTATGTCCTGGGCCAGGAGGGCGTCCAGCATCGGCTTGCAGCAGGCCGCCTCGACGTCCACGTCGGAGATCTGGAGCTTCAGCAGGGGCCTCGCGCGGAGGTTCCTGTTCCTCTGCTCGGTGAGGACCGCGTCGACCCTCTCCGCATCCACGTCCGCTCCGGGGAATCCCATCTCCGCCGCGTATGCGAGCATGCGGACCGCCTTCTGCATGTCCTTCGGGACGCCGGTCCCCACCTCGTACATGAGGCCGAGGTGGTAGAGCGCGCTGGGGTCCAGCGAATCGGCGGCGTCTCCGAGGTACCGTATCGCCTTCTGCATGTCCGGCTCGACGCCCTGCCCTGAGGCGTACATTATCCCCAGCTCCCTGCGGGAGGGCATGTAGCCTTTGGCGCAGGATGCCTTGAAGCACTCGGCCGCCTTGGCGTAATCCTTGGGGGCGTCCGTGCCGTAGAGGTACGAAAGGCCGAGCTGGTACAGC
>JAEEGG010007431.1_pt1 | contig 25258 bp, 17 predicted proteins | sample 9134161 | NCBI WGS metagenome assembly JAEEGG01 (sample SAMN16246543, study PRJNA631951) | gut metagenome | biome: gut microbiome; feature: rumen; material: CR-attached | host: Bos | place: Iran: Karaj | collected 2018-10 | reverse complement strand
ATAAAAAAGGTGTCGGCAGTTCAAAGAACGGCCGCGAGAGCGAAAGCAAACGCCTCGGCGTGAAGATTTTTGGTGGTCAGTTTGCCAAGGCCGGTAACATCATCCGCCGTCAGCGCGGTACCCAGCATCGTCCCGGTCAGAACGTTGGCATGGGCAAGGACCACACCCTCTATGCTCTGGTTGACGGCACTGTAGAGTTCCAGCACCGCGCTGGTCACATCTACATCAACGTGATCGAGGCTCCCAAGGAGGAACAGAACTAAAAAGGAACTAAAATCCCAACCCTAAGGGAATGAGGGTGAACGCCAACACGGCGCTCGCCCTCATTTTTTTGTACCCATAAACTTGTATAATTCTCTTGAAATGCGTAACTTTGCCAAAGATAATTCTCCATCACCAGGATGACATCTACAATTCACAATCAATAAACTCTTAAAACTACTAGATGATGAAAGCAAAAACTATCAAAACATTACTGGTTGCCGCCATCACCATGGCAGCAATGAGTGTGCCCGGAACGGCCAATGCCCAATTGGGCGGTTTGATCAACAAGGCCAAGAAGAAAGCCGAGCAAGTCGTGGACAAGAAGAAAGAGGATGTCAAGAAGGAAGCCAAAAAGGCCAAAGAAGAGGCCAAGATGAATGCCCTTGAGACCCAACGTCCTCCCCTGCCCTGGGTCATGGCCCCGGACGGCACGTACAACGGTGTCGGTATGGAGGAGTTTGTGGATCGCATGGTCGAGATGGATATCACCGAGGACGGACTGAAAGAACTCAAGAGCCAGTTGGATGCCCGTTTCAAGCACAACCATGTGCTCGACAAGATCAACTCCGGACCAGATTATGACGTAAAACTCTGGGAAAGCATCCAGAAAGAGAATGAACGCTATTGGCAATTCTATGACAAAATCAGTTCCTGGACCAACGTCTTGATCAACAGCACGAAAGTCACCGAAGATGCTAATGGCGCTGTGAGCGTTTCAACCAAAGGGAGCCTGATGACGGCGAACAAGTACCGTGCAAAAGGTTCGGCTCAAGGCATTATCCTAGTGAGTCGTAACGGCAAATATGTCTTCGCCACCCTCGGCGGACAAGGTTCCTACCTGAACGATGCAGACCTGGAGGGTGCAAAAAAATGTGCCAAACAGATGCACCTGTTCCAGATTTTCACCAAAGACATCCATCTGCTGTGGGACGAAGTTGGCGAGAAGTACAGTAATAATCAAAAATACATGTACTACAACCAGAATGTATATACCAATGCAGCAGATCAAGCCATCGCGCACAACAGTCCCGAGAACATCGAGTACAAGGCAATGCCCAAGACCGGTTCCATGCATGCCAAGTTCAAAGCCGAGGCACTTGCCATCGCCAAGGCCGATGACCCCAAAGTACTTGACGTAATCATCACCAGCAACGACTGGGACGTGCTGATGAAAGGCCTCGTGCCCGAGCGCCGCAATATATATGGCTACATCATCACCCAGGATAAACTCGGCAAAAAATGCTCAGAGCGTGTTTGGACCCAGAAGTATCAGGGCGACGGCAAGTACGGCAAGCTGAAAGCCGGCGGTGTGGGTGTGAGCGCCGACTTCTATGTGAAGTAACGGTATAACGGATTTAACGGAGATAACGGAGGGCGAGCCTGCATTCAGGCTCGCCCTCTTGCTCATTCAATATTCCTCGGCCTCAACATCGATGATGCGCGGATCGTTGGGATTGACATGCGGTATCGTGAGGTCAGCCTCCTCGCCCTCCTCGGGGCCGAACCACTCGCGCAGGCGTTCACGGGCCTTGCGCTCAATCTCGGGAGTGATATACTTCCTCATCGTGAACAACGCCCATGCCAGTGCCGCCAAGTCATCGGTGAATCCGAGGGCCAAGATTACATCGGGAATGAAGTCCAGAGGCAGGATGAAGTAGCCGAGCGCGCCCAGGACCTTGAGTTTGAGACTTCTGGGGACAGATGGATCACGCGAGACATAGTAGAGCACGAGCACATAATAGACCGCCTTGCGGCCAGCCTTTTGCGCCACCTTCTTCAGCTTCTTCCACAACTTGCTGTCGTTGAAGTACTGGGCGTAGTCTTCGAGGTTGATGTTGTTGATAGCCATAGTGAATCATCATTAATGGTCAGTACTGCAACCTCTTGCAGCAAAATGCGTGCCAAAGTATTCAATATGGTCATTTGAATGACCATATTGAAGTTTAGAGTTTAATGTTTAGAGTTTAGCGATGAGGGCTTTTACTTTTCGCGGAGGGTCACTTTCACCTTGGCGATGCGGTGCTTGACCACCTTGATGACGGTGAAGGTGAAGCGCTCATATTTCATGACCTCCTTCTCCTGGAGGAACTCGCCCTTGAGGTCGAGCAGGTAACCGGCGATGGTCTCGGCCTCCTCGGCATGCTCGCCCAGTTCTTCCTCGTCGATGTCGAGGACGCGGGCAAAGTCGCTCAACAGCGTCTTGCCGTCAAAGAGCCATGTGTCCTTGCTGATGCGGTTATAGAATTTCTCCTCGGTGTCATACTCGTCGTTGATGTCGCCCACAATTTCCTCGAGCACGTCTTCGAGCGTGGCGATGCCCTGTGTGCAGCCATACTCGTCGACGATGATGGCCATGTGCATCTTCTTTTGGCGGAAGTCCTCCAGCAGGTCGTCGAGCATGCGGGTCTCAGGGACAAAGTAAGCGGGACGCATCAGCGTCTGCCACTTGAAGGTGTTGTCGCGGGTGCCGATGTAGGGCAAGAGATCCTTGGCATAGAGGATGCCCTTGATGTTGTCGGGCGTCTCCTCATAGACGGGCATGCGGGAATAGCCCGTGTCGATGACCTTGCGCACCACCTGGTCGAAGTGGTCGTCCTGGTCAATGTCCACCACATCGACACGCGGCCGCATGATGTCGCTCACCGTCTTGTCGCCGAAGGAGAGGATGCCCTCGAGCAGTTCCTTCTCGTCAGGATTCTTGACCTCGCTCACCTCGAGGGCGCGCGTGAGGTCATCGACCGATACTTCCTCGGTCTGGGTCGAAACGACCTTATTCACCAGACTCGTGCTGCGCACCAGCAGGGCCGTCAGCGGCGAGAACAGCTTGACGGCTGCCTTGAGCGGAGCCGATGCCAATGCCGCGAACTTGACGCTGAAGTTGGTGGCATACAGCTTGGGTATCACCTCGCCAAAGAGCAGGATCAGGAATGTGAGGATGACCGTCTGCACAATGAAGTCCAGCACCGTGCTGTTGAAGTCAAACATCTGGTTCATCGCGTAGTTCAACACGATGGCAATCATGATGTTCACCAGATTATTACCCACCAGAATGGTGGCCAACAGTTTTTCGGGATTAGCAAGCAGCTCGCGCACCCGCTCACGGCGGTGTGAGTCCTCGATAGTGTCAACGTCGTCGGGGCGCAACGAAAAATAGGCAATCTCGCTGCCCGAGTTGAAGGCCGACAGGAAGAGGCCCAGCAGAGCTACAATAATGGCGATGATGCTGCCCCCAGTGGGCGCGTTGAGAGTGACAAGCGGATGTCCGCTCGCTGTGCAGAGTACCGATAAAAGGCACGATAACGGGTCAGGGTCCAAAATAAAAGTTGTTTTGTTGAATAGTGCGACAAAGATACTGCAATTATATCATGTGCACAACAAGAAACAGAAAAATAACTGGTTTACTACTGCATCGGTTCGACGGTGTAGCCCGCATTGCGCAGCAGCTGCAACAGGCCTTGCTCGCCAGGCAAGTGGCCAGCACCGACGCACACCAGGCAGGCGCGCTCGGGCATGATCACCTTGAGTTTCTCGGCCCAGCTGCGGTTGCGGCTATAGATAAGGACTTCCATTTCCTCCTCGCTGTCTCCGCCCATTGTGGCATCGGTCATCACAGCGAGCAGCTTGTCCAAGTCCTGAGCCAAGTAGGCATCGGCAAGCGCTGCCGACTGCACCTGGAAGAACTCGTCCTGCTTGCAGGCCTCAACCAAGCCTTTAGCTTGGTTGGCTATCGAGCCGTTGAACAACAGGTTGATCTGCTCGTCCACGTTCTCGAGCCCCACCGACGGACGGCCAGCCTCGTTGGCACGGGTCTGCACCATGACATCAATCAGGCTATTGGCGTCAAAATTGGGGAAATATTTGATGGCCTTCATCGCCTGCATCTGGGTGCTGATGGCGTTAGGCTTGAGGTTGTTCACTTGCTTCAGCTTCATGCCCAAGGTGCCGAAGTACTTGTTGAACACTTTCTCAACAATGCCGTAATCGGCGGGCGTGAGGACCTTATCGAGTGTGCTGTCCAGCGGAGCGACCATGGCCTGTGCCATGCGTGCCTGCACCTCGGGGCTCATCAGGCTGTCCTTCTCAACCTCGCCCACAACGATGTCGCATCCCGCGATGGCCTCGTTCATGCCCTTGATCTGGTCTATCATCGTGGACGGTGCCATGTGGTGCGTCCCTAAGATGTAACTGGGCCTGCCCAGTCCGTTTCCCGTCACTTTCCACAAGAGTTGTGCGTGCACTGCGGTAGCCACAAGCAGCAATCCAAGAACCAGCGTCAATCTTTTCATAGTTTTCATTGATTTTATGTTCCAATTGTGTGAACAAAGTTAGCAATAATCCACTTATCTGCCAAGTTTTTGGGCAAAATCCCCCATTATGATGATGAAAATGCGGAAATATGACCGATTTTAGCGATTGTGCAACCATTGCGGCAGCAGTAATTTTGCATTGTGAAAAAGTGAATAAGTTATTAGTTGATTAAACCATAGTCAGAATACTATTAGTAAGTAAACAGATAAATTGCCGCACCGATGTGATATCGATGCGGCTTTTTAGTCCTATGGATTTAAACTTCAGTTCTTGTCTTTAGCGTCCAGCCATACAGGTTCCTCAACTTTCAAGCGGTCACCGCCGTTGGGGCCCTTGATGAGCATGTCATAGTACTCCTGGGTATAACCGGCAAAGGTGGGCGAAGCAGGCGTACCGTGCTCGTTGCGCTTGAACTTGCCATTCTCCTCTTTCTTGATGTTACCGTCGAGGTACTTGACAAAGAGGTACTCGCCCAGCTTCTTGTAACGTGCGGTAGCATCCTGGCCGGCATTGACCGAATAGTTGGTCAGCAGGCGGATGGCGGCGTCACGGTCGGTGGTGAGCAGCGAGGTAGCCTCGGCCTCGATGACAGACTGCTGCTTGGCGAAGTTGTCCTCGATGGCGCCCTGCACCTTGCGGATGTCGCCAATCATCTGAGAATAACGGTGATAGGCCTGGTTGGCCACCCAGTTGTTGACCCAGAAAGCGCACTCCCAATCCAGCGTGTACATGTCGGCCTTGCCCTGGCGGTAGCTCTCGGGCACTTGAGTGATGCTGCAGTACATGGGCACAAACACTGCCGTGTTGGCATCATCGACACCGAACCAGAAGCAGCCGCCCACCTCGTCGGGCAGCCACGAACGCATCTGTGCAGCGAACACCCAACCGGTCTGCTGGGTGGCGATGGCACGCTCCTGGCTGTATTTCACGCCGTCCACCTCAAAGTCCATGGGACGCCAGCGGTAAGGCACGCCATAGGCGGTCGTTGCACCGGGATCCACAGTCATGTCAAACGGGGTGCCCTCGAAGTGGTCACGCATCATATTCTGCATGTCACGCACGCTGACTTTGCGGTCGGGCTTCACATAAAGAGGCATCACATCGGCATCAGCGTTGGTCTTGCCATAGATGAAGGGCAGATAGGCGTCCATGCCCTTGTGGAAACGGTTGAAATAGCTCCATACGCGGGCATCGCAGCCGCGCAGGGCACCAGCGTCAAACTTCTGGTAAACGGGCGCGAAGGCAAAGTCGGCATCCTTGCCGCTGTAGAGACCTTTCTTCTTGGCAAACGAGATGACGTCCTTGCTGTACATGACGTTCTTCTTGTCCTTCATGTTGAACTTCCAGATGCGGGGATTGTTGGCGTGGCCAGCGATGCAGTCGTCGGGAATGCGGATAGCCACCCAAACGGCGCCGAGTTCATCGGGACCCTTGCCAATCATGTCCATGATCCAGATCTCGTTGGGGTCACCGATCGAGAACGACTCGCCCTCGCTGGCATAGCCGTATTGTGCCACCAGTTCGGTCATCCACTTGATGGCCTCACGTGCAGTCTTGGAGCGCTGCAGGGCGATGTACATCAGGCTACCGTAGTCGATGATGGACTTGCCGCTGGTGTCCCAAAGTTCCTCGCGTCCACCCCAGGTGCTCTCGGCAATGGTCACCTGATGCTCGTTCATGTTGCCCACGACGGCATAGGTATGAGCCACCTCAGGAATCTCGCCCATAGGCTTGCCGCTGTCCCAGTCCACAATCTTGCGCATCGCGCCAGCGGGATGATCGGCAGCAGGCAGGTACTGCAAGTCGCCGAACAAAGTGTGGCTGTCGGCGGCATAGGTGATGATGGTCGAGCCATCGACACTGGCATTCTTACCCACCAGCAGGTTGGTGCACGCATCGGCAGCAGTCCAGCCGGCAAGAGCCAGCAGAGCGGCCGATAACAATTTAATTGACAGATGTTTCATTTTTCGTTTGTTTGATTGTTGAATATAGTGAATGTTCAATGATTTTTCTTTAGTTGCCCACCGGTATGTCGTAGCCTGTCAAACGGAACGCTACCTTGAAGGGCGTGGCCTGCTTGCGCGGCTTGGGACCGGCATAGTAATAGAACAGCCGCTGCACGTCGAACGTCTTGACACTGACCAGCTTGGTCTCGCCAGGCTTGAGGCTGACGGGCACAGTAACCGTGCGTTGAGTGAGCATCTCGCCGCTCATGGTCGTATAACGCAACAGCAGCCTGACGGCACTCATGCGATGCTTGGTGTTGTTGGTGATGAAAAACGACTCCTTGCTGTCGCTGGCACGCTTGCTGTAGCCCTTGAGCGCCACGGCGTTTGGGTCGATGTCCGTGTCCAGGCTATCGGGCAGCAGGCAGTCGGCTGCGTCCATCACGGCGACAGGCACTTCGAGCGACTGCAGGTTCTTGCGTGTGGTGCGTGTGCGGGCATCTAACGTATTGACACACAGCAACGACACCGCCAGAAACAGGAGGGTCGGAAGAGTTAAAATATGTTTATTTCCACGTCTCATCACAGGTAACGAATGCGGTTAAACGGCGCTCCGTCGCCACCCTCGGGATAAATCTTGCGGAAACCGACGGGCAATCTCTCCCCCGTCCGCTCGGGAATGACGCTCACGCCATTGAAAAGCGTGGGCAGGAATCGGGCGATGTTGACGCGCACCTTGACCTTCCAGCGCGGCGGGTCGAAGGTGAATGTCGTCGCCGTCTTGTCGAGTGTCGCCACACATTCCAGCGGCTTGATCAAAGTAACCTTGTCGCGCTGGCTGTAGAGCCACAGCTGGTACTTGCTGTCCACCGCACTGCCGGCAATATAGCCGATGACCGTTCCCGGCATGACGTTGATGTCGGGCGAGTCGAGCAAGATGATGCGGTAGCCGATGTTGTGCGGCCCCTTGTAGCGCTCAATGCCCAAGGTCATCTCCTCGTTAGGGTAATACCAGATGCCCTCCAGGGGCTGCATGTCGGTCTCATCAAGCCGCACACGCATCGAGTCCACATCCAAGCCGTGCAGCACTACCGAGCGCTTGGGCACACCATTGCCCGCCACTGCTACCATGGGCAGCAGGGCAAAAAGCAGGCAAAGGAGCACGACTCGACGCATGGTTTATCCTTTAATTGACTGTGGCAAAGCGGTAAACGACACCAAGGCTAAGAATCTCCTTGAACTGCCAGTAGTTCCAGTCATCGTCGCGGGTACGGGAGCGGTCAAAGCGCAGGTGGGTGTAGAGCTGCGTGGTCAGGTACTTGCCGATGGACAAGTCGAGGGTGTTCTCCCAGTCGCCCTGCACATACTCATAGTTGGTGAACATGTAGAGCCTGGAAGTGAACATCACATTGGGCGTGAAACGCCACAGCCACTTGGCCTCGAAATTGCTACCGACGGTGCTCTTGCAGTGCTTGCCCGCATCGATGCCGAAACGCGTTGGGTTGATATCGGTGATATTGCGGCAATACTTCAGGTTATAGGAAATGGGGGCGATGGCCAGGGTGAACATGCGGTCATCGGCCTTCTTGTAGTTGTAGGTCATACCAAGACCGATATTCAGCTCGGCCGGAGAGAGAAATGCCGCAGTCATGTCCCTGGTGTTCACCTTGTAGTTGTTGAGGAACTGCGTGGTGAACTGCAGCATGGCACTGTAGTACCAGTTCTTGACGGCCTTGTAACCCAACTGCGAGGTAAACAGGAAGTTATCCTCGTTGATCATGTACTTGCGGATGCTGTCGCCATGAGTGGTTGCGATACCCAGCTTATAGGACAAGGCGTTGTTGAACAACCAGTTGGGGTGTACATCGGTATTCAGGTTGCAGTTCCAATTGACACTACCCAGCAACGCCAGGTTGTTCTCGCCGCCCTGGTACCAGTTGCCGCTGATGTAAGCCTGGGTGAACTGCAGCGAGGCATTGAAAACATGCAGCCAGTTGTGCAACGGGACTGCAGGAGCCTCGGGCGGGGTAACGTCCTCAACAACGACTTGTGCGGGAGCGATAGTGAGCATGGCCTTATGCGGATCACCGGGGATGACTCCCTCGGGGGGCGCCTCGGGCAGACGGCCGGCATTATAGGCCACCAACTGCGGATTGGCGATCATTGCGCGCTGGCGTGCAAGGTGGGTGCGGTCAGAACCTGCTATTGCCTGCTGCAGCCACTCGTCACCGGCATCCAAACGGTAAAGGCCATTATTTTGCCCATTCAACGCATGTCCGTTAGCCGGCTGATGGGCATCGTTATCATACACCAGCGGTACATAGAGCATATCGGGCTCTACCACAGGATCCTCGGCCTGTGCTGCCGCGTTCAGTCCCATCGCCAACATCGCAGCGAGGGCCAAACAATTCTTCAGTAATGTCATTTTTCTCATTTTCATCGGGTTTTATGTTTTTGTCAGGTCAAACAAACGGTATCGGGTATTCGCGTCAGGCGTCATAGAGCTTTTCCTTCTTGGCGGGGCGACGGGGCGTCTCCTGCTGTTGCTCCTTGGACTGCTGCTTTTTAGCCTTGTGGCGGGGTTGCACCTTTTGGCGCTTATGCTCGTGGTTGGGTTGTTGGTTCTTGTTCTCGGCAAAGCTTTTGATCATATCCTCGACGATTTCGCGATTGCCGTACAGATAGTTGACCGTGACCTCGACGATGAGGTTCTGATGCTTGGAGACAAGGTCGGCGATAATGGCCCTCGAGCCATCAGGCATGGTGCCGTCGATGCTGTAGGTCTTCTTGAAACCCTTGACCTTCAGTTTGCCGTCATGCAGGTCATACATGCTGTATCCCAGCGCTTTGCGTTGCAGATTTTCGGTGAGCATCTTTTTCTCGTCGCCTTGGTCCTTGCTATAGAGCTGCACCGTCATGACCATGTCCTCCCACTGGATTTCGAAGCGTGTGGAGCTGTTGAAGGTGACAAAACCATTGTCGGGGGTCTCAAACGAGAGGTCATAGCGGCTCCAGTTATAGACCGTCGCGCCAGCGTCCATTGTCCCCGCTGCTATCATCAACAACAGGGCAAGCATTAGTGCTATGGGGTTGAATCTGTTCTTCATTGTGGAGACACATTATATATATATTATATAGGAATCTTATTAGTCGGGATGCTTGACGTCGTCAAGATAGCTTTCCCACTCGCCACGGGAACCGCGGAACACGTTCAGGTCCACTTTGCCCTCGATGCCGCGAACGCTGCCCTCGTGGCTGAACTGCTGGAAACAATGCGGCAACGAGGTCAGCTGGTCGGGACTGTTGAACGAGCACAGCCACAGGTCGTGGTCGCCCAGCATGTCCTTGTAGTACTTGTTGTAGCCATCCAGATTAGTATAAATCATGACCTGGTAACCCTTGCCGTTGAGGACCTCAATCATGTCCATGACGCGTTCGAGGGCTTCTTGACGGCTCACTCCGGCGCCATTGCCCCAATCATCCTCCAGGTCGATGACCAGCGGTAAGTCAAGTTCCTTGCCACGGATGGCGCTCAGCAAATTGCTGGCCTGTTCCTCGCCGGTGCGGTTCTTGCGGAAGAAGTGGTAGGCGCCCACCTTGAGGCCGGCTTTGCGCGCGGCGCGGTAGTTGCGGTCAAAGGCATCGTCCTTGTAGGTCATTCCCTCGCTGGCCTTGATATAGACGAACTGGTAGTCATCGTCTCGCACCTGGTTGAAGTCGATGTCGCCGTTGTGCTTCGACACATCGATGCCGGCTATCGGGTAGCGATAGCGGTCCACATTGACCGAATGAGGCAGGATATATTGCCGCAGCACATACCAACCCATAAACACAACAAGTGCTGCCGCTCCTGCGAGAAGCAGCCACTTGATGTAATCGGGTCGTGTAGGCACCTGGCGTCTACCCATAGGCAGTCAATGTGTTAGAACAACGGGAAGCTACTGGGCGAGTACACCCATTTGCGCTCAAATTCGTCCTGGGTCGATGTGAAGAACAGCACGCCCTGAATGATTGAGACGATTTCTGTCACAATTCCCAGGATGCCGCAAGACAACAGTGTGGCAACCAGGAAAAGGACGCCGGCGCTGGTCTTGCCCAAGTAGAAGTAGTGCAGACCCACGCTGCCCAAGAACAGGGCGAGCAATCCTGCAACACCGCGGCTCTTGCCCGACGTTCCGTTGCTGAAGACGTCGTCGACAGTCGAAGCGGCCTGCTGACCAAACTGCTGCCACTGGGTCTGCTGCTGGTCACTGTAGGATACATTGGTTTCAGCGCCGCAATAGGGGCACTTCACACGGTTCACTTTCTCTTGAGTGCTGTACTGCTTTCCGCACTCGGGACAATTGTGGATATACATAGTCTTATCGTTTTTAGTTGTTATAATGTGTCTATTCGTCTATTAGACGTGTGACACCCCCAAAAAGTTGCAAGAACCGTACCAATTTCTCTTCTCTTGTTTTCCTTGCTAAGCCATTTTATCGCACTGTGGGGAATTTACAAGCCGGTGGCTTGCAATACTCCGACCGCCTAACGAGAAAGGTTGGCTTAACGGCGGCGCTTATTGGCGCTGCCAGCATTGGCGCGCTGGCGTTGCTGCTGTTGCTGCATCTTTTGGGCTTGTTCCATGCGCTCCAGCCATTTGGATTTCTTTTTGGGCTTGGCGGCGTTGGCGGCCATGGTGGCGCGCACCTTGTCCTCGGTGATGAACAGGCGGCAGCTGTAGGTCTGCAGGATGGTGATCAACAGCGAGATGAAGTAGTAGTAGCTCAGGCCCGACGCGTAGTTGTTGAAGAACACGAGGAACATCAACGGCATCATGTACATCATCGCCTTCATGCCCGGCATCGACTGAGACTGGGCCTGGGACTTGGTGGTGATGTAGGTGTAGAGGATGTTGGTCACGGTCATCAACAGGCAGAACAGGCTGATGTGGTTGCCAAAGGTGCTCGAGATGAACGGGATGTGGGTTGGCCACTCCACAATCTTGTCGGGAGCGCTCAAGTCATTGGCCCACAGGAAGGACTGGCCACGCAGCTCGATACTGGAGGGGAAGAAGGTGAACATCGCGATCAGGATGGGCATCTGCAGCAGCATGGGCAGGCAGCCGCCCATCGGGTTGGCACCGGCAAGGCGGTACAGCTCCATGGTCTTTTGCTGCTTTTTGATGGCGTCCTCCTGATTGGGGTACTTCTCGTTGATCTTGGCGATATCAGGAGCCAGGAAACGCATCTTGGCCTGTGAGATATAGGTCTTGTAGGTCAAGGGCGAGAGCACAATCTTGAGGATAATGGTCAGCACCAGGATGATGAGGCCGTAGTTGGTCATGAACTTGCCCAGCCAGTCAAACACGGGGATGATGATACCCGTATTGATCCAGCGGAAGAGCTTCCAGCCCAGCGGGATCAGGTGGGTCAGCTTCAGGTCCTCTTTGGGCGAGAACTTGTCGTAGCTCGAGAGCATGTGGTAGCGGTTCGGGCCCATGTAGAAGTAGAACGAGGCGGGTGTCGGCTGGTCGCTCGAGTAAGGAATCATCGTGTGCACGTTGATGTCCTTGAGATAGTCTTCGTAGTCGGGCGTGTCCTTGGTGTCGGCACTGGCCAGCTTGGCGGTGCTCATGACGCTGTCGGCAATCAGGACGGTGGAGAAGAACTGGTTCTTGGCACTCACCCATTTCAGTTTCTCCTTCACTTCCTTCTCGTCGTTGCCGCTCTCGCGGGTATATTTCACGTCCCCACCCTTACCGGCAAACTTGTAGTAGATGCCGCTGTTGCGCTCCTCGAACTGCTTGCCGAACTCGTGACGCGAGATCTTCTGGTGCCAGTCCAGGTCGATGAGGTTGATGTTCAGCGGGATGATGCGCGACATGTGCTGCTGCACCATCTCCATGCGCACCATGTAGCTGCCGGGCACGAGGGTGTACTTCAGTCCCCACTGTGCGCCACCGTCGAGCTGTAGGTTCATCACCACGGTGCTGTCGTTGAGCTTTTGCGGCGTGAAGTAGAAGTTCTTGGTCTCGAAGCGCTGCGTGTTGTTGCTCAGGGTGAAGCTATAGTCGTTGTCACCCTTGTCAAACAGCACGAGTTGCGGCGACTTGTAGGTCTTGTAGCCCTTCAGCGTTGCGCGGGCAATGATGCCGCCCTTGGTGCTGAGCTCAACCTTCAAGGAGTCGTTCTCGAGGGTGACCAGCTCCTCGGTGCCCGTCAACGAAGCGGCAAAGGAGCCGTTCTTGGCATACACGTCGAGTGCGCGCTGCACGGCCTGCACGGCCAGATTGTGGGCAGCAGGATTCTTACTTGTCGATGCGATGACCTCGTCCCAGGTGACGGTGGTGTCGGCCACGGTGATGGTGCCGTCGATTTTGCCGTCCTTGAGTGACAGAATCACGCCCTCGTTGTTAATCGTGGCGTGATCGGCGGGCAGGTTCTGCAACACGCCGGTGAGCAGACTCAGGTCGTCGTTGCTCAGGGTATCGACATTGCCGGTAACGGCAGCGGCGCGGTCGTTGGCGCGCTGCACGGCGGCAATGGAGTCGATCTGTCGCTGGCGCTCGGCCATTTCGGCCTCACTGGGCTGATTGAGCCACATGAATCCGAAGATCACGACGCCCATCAGCAACATTCCAATCAAAGTGTTTTTGTCCATTAGTACTTTCTCTGACTCTGGGCTCCACGCTAAGACGCGAAGCCGCTAAGTTTTTTATAATGTTTTATTTGTTTCTACAGTAGGTTCTATCTGTACTTTTTATCATCTTCACGCCGCCGCGTCAGCAACTTATAAAACTTAGCGCCTTGGCGGCTTAGCGTGAGGTTATTGCGGTTTATCCGCAATAATTGCCTCGATAAACGACATGAAGAGGGGATGGGGGTTGAGGACGGTACTGGAGTACTCGGGGTGGTACTGCGTGCCGATGTACCAGCGGTGGTCGGCGAGCTCGATGACCTCGGCCAGGCCGCTCTCGGGATTCACGCCGGCAATAGTCATGCCAGCTGCCTCGAACTGCTTGCGATACTCGTCGTTGAACTCGAAGCGGTGGCGGTGACGCTCCTCAATGTCGGTCACGCCATAGGCCTGTGCAACTTTTGTGCCAGGTTTGACACGGCAGGCATAGGCGCCCAGTCGCATCGTGCCGCCCAGGTTGGTGACGGTCTTCTGGTCCTCCATCAGGTCGATGACGTTGTGGGTGGTCTTCTCGTCCATCTCGGTGCTGTTGGCATCGGTCAGGCCCAGCACGTTGCGGGCAAACTCGATGACCATGCACTGCATGCCCAGGCAGATGCCGAAGGTGGGCACGTCGTGCTCACGGCACCACTTGAGGGCCACATACTTGCCCTCGATGCCGCGCTGGCCGAATCCTGGTGCCACGACGATGCCGTCGTGCCCGGACAGCAGCTTCTCGACGTTGCCGTCGTTGATGTGCTCGCTGTTGATGTAGTCGAGCTTGAGTCGGCGGTCATGGTAGGCGCAGGCGTGCAGCAGGCTCTCGTCGATGCTCTTGTAGGCATCCTGCAGCGAAACATATTTGCCCACCAGGCCGATGCGCACCACCTCGCGGGCGCCCTTGAGCTTGGCCAGGAATTCGTTCCACTTGTCCATGTCGGGCTCGCCCTCGGCCTTGAGGCCGGTTTTCTCCAGGATGATGTTGTCCAGACGCTGCTCGTGCATCTTGAGGGGCACCTCATAGATGGTGGGCACGTCCAGCGACTGCACCACAGCGTCGGCGCTCACGTTGCAGAATTGGGCCACCTTCTTCAACATCGTGGGGGGCAGCTGGTGCTCGGTGCGCAGCACGAGCACGTCGGGCTGGATACCCTCCTGCTGCAACAGCTTCACACTGTGCTGCGTGGGCTTGGTCTTGAGCTCCTTGGCGGCGCTGATGTAGGGCACATAGGTCAGGTGCACGCAGATGCAGCGCCTGCCCAGCTCCCAGCGCAGCTGGCGGATGGCCTCGATGAACGGCAAGGCCTCGATGTCGCCCACGGTGCCACCAATCTCGGTGATGACGAAGTCATACTTGCCGGTGGTGCCCAGCAGTTTCACGTCGCGCTTGATCTCGTCGGTGATGTGCGGGATAATCTGTACGGTCTTGCCCAGGTAGTCGCCGCGGCGCTCCTTGTCGATCACGCTTTGATAGACGCGACCCGTCGTCACGTTGTTGGCGCGGGTGGTCTTGATGTTGGTGAAGCGCTCATAGTGGCCCAGGTCCAGGTCGGCCTCGTGGCCATCGACGGTCACGTAGCACTCGCCGTGCTCATAGGGGTTCAACGTGCCCGGATCGATGTTGATGTAGGGGTCAAACTTCTGGCAGGTTACGCGGTAGCCGCGCGAGAGCAGCAGGCGCGCGATGCTCGAGGCGATAATGCCTTTTCCCAACGACGAAACCACGCCGCCGGTGACAAAGATGTATCTTGTTTCCACTTCTTTTTTCATTATAATCAGATAACCTGCAAAGGTAATGCTTTTTTTCCAAAATGTCGCAGAATGAGTCGGGTCAATAACGCAAAAATGGGTGAGGACACCCAAAGTAGCCGTGCCACGATGACGACACAATCTATTGACCGCGCCGACGCACGGGAAATTATTCAAATGTTTTTAAAATGCAGTCCGGTAAATTTGTTGTTTATCAGTCAAGACAATAGCAACTCCCCCTCTTGGATAAGAGGGGGTGCCGCGTGAGCGGCGGGGGCGTTGATACCACCTGAGAATATAATACAAGGACAAATCATACTCCTCCGGTGAACTCCCCCTCCTCCGCCCTAACGGGCACCTCCCCCCAGGCGGGGGAGGAGTTGATTGACAACGCTTTATTTTCATTAGTCTCACGTTATCTTGATTTAAAATATTTGTACAATTTCTCGCCCGCAGGGCGGTTATCCTTTCGTCAGCGAATCATGACACAGACAGTCACAAAAAAACAGGCGGCCCGAAGGGGGCGCCCGTTTTTTTAATTTGCTCTATTAGAGGAAATCAATTACTTGATAACCTTAACAGCGCTGGTGGTACCGTCGGTGTAGGTGGTAACGACGATGGTGATGCCGTTAGCCTCCTGCATCTCCTGACCAGCCATGTTGAAGTAGCGTACGCCAGCAACGGTCTTGCCGTTTACGAGCTCGTTAACGCTGGTAGTCTTGTCAATCTTGATATCCACAGATTCCACTTCACTCCAGTCCTTGCCATCAGCCTTAGCACGAGCCTTTACAGTGTGAGTACCTTCACCACTTACGGTTACAGGAACTTCGGGATTGTAAGTGAGCCACTCGCCACCATCCAAGCTATACTCGATAACGACATTTTCACCCTCGTCGTTGTTGGTGATAGTAATGGTTGCATAGCGGCCATCAACAACCACGTTGCCATCTTCGTCAAACTCAGCTGTACCGTACTCATAAGTGATAGTGGGCTTTTCGGTCTGGAGAGCGGGAACGGTAACTGTGGCAGAAGCGGTGCCTTCATTGATTACATCATAACCCTCCTTGTTAGACTTAGCGGTTGCATTGACGGTATAGGTAACTTCCTCATCGGTGCGCGGGATAGTCACCTCAACTTCGCCAGTGCCAGTGTAGGTTTCAGTCTTATCACCATTGGTTACGGTTACGGTTACGGTGCCCTCACCGGTTACGGTAAAGGTTACATCATTATCGTTAACGGTGGGTTCACCGATTACGGGATTAGGAGTATTATAAACCGTCTTGGCGGCAAGTAAGTAGGTTGCGGTCGTGTCAGCTGCAATCATGTTCTCGGGAGCATTATTGGCATAAACCACGATGCTCTTCTCGACATCACCCTTCTCAACATCGAACGAACCAGTACCAGCACGGTTAGGAGCCTTGTCTACGAGCTCGCCGTTCACCGTGATGGTGTACTCGGTATAGTTCTCGATCTTAACATTTACACCAGTAGCGTTGGGAGTAAAGGTGATCTTGGGCTTAGAAGCGTAGGTGGGACCCTGAGGTTGAACGGTAACAACCACGTTGTAGGTGTTAGTGGTGTAGTTATCACCGGTAACGGTTACTTCGAAGGTTACTGTGATGGGCTCCTCACCGTAAGCGGGACGGTCAATCACGTAAGGCAGAGTAACGGTCTCATCACCAACCTTAACGCTAACTGCAGTACCCTCGGCAGGAGTGAAGTTAACGGTCACCTGAGTGTCAGTCACATCCTCGGTCTTGGTTGCCTCGGGAGCCTTAGGCAGAGGCTTGGTCCAGGTTACGTTATCGGTCTTCTCCTTGTCATTGTAACCCTCAGCAGAAGCGGTAGCGGTAACCTCGTTTTCGCCCTCGGCGAGTTGTACCTTACCGTCGACCACGGGAACCTCCACACCATTAACGGTTACAGTCAGCTCAACACCATCCTCGGTGCCATTGTAGCTAACGGGCATCAAACCGGTCTCAGGATCAACCTCACCAAAGACGATTTCACCCTTAAGTTCGTCATTAACTTTGTAGGTGTAGGTATCGCTGTCACTTGCGGGCTCGCCAGTGTAGTTCTCGCTGGGTGTAACGGTCAACTCAACAGTCACACTGTGCTCACCGGGCTCATCAGATTTCACTACAGTGTAGGTAGCGGTGTAAGCCTTGGTCTCCTCATTATAGGTCCAAGTAACGGTGGTCGGGGTTCCGTCAACTTTAACGACAACCTCAGCGTCGGGATCGTTAGCCTTATAGGTCAACGTTGCAACGTTCTCGTTGAAGGTAACGTCAGCAGTAGCCTCAAATGCGGGCGTCTCCTTCTTCTTGATGGTGAATTCATTGCTCTCAGCTACATCAGACTTGCTCTTACGTTCAACGCCCTCACCAGGACCCTCGGCATATGCATAAACCTTGTAGGTACCCTCCTCGTCGAACACAATAGGAGCGCTGTAAACCTGATAGTTCACGCCGTCGGTGCTGTAATAGATGGTTGCATCCTCCTCGGCAGTGATGGTCACGGTCTTGCTGTAGTCGTCACCATTTACAGCGATTTCGGGTTTGTCAGCCTTAATGCGAACCTCAGTGGTCTTATCAATAGGATTCAGCGTGCAACCGGTCAAACCCGGCATAATCTTAGCACCGCAACTTTGTTGAGTGTTCAAAACGATGTCACCACCCTTAAAGCCAGCGGGGAACACGAGGCGTACACGCCACATCTGCTGATAATTACCGGGACGCCAGCAAATACCATAAGAAATGCCTGTTTCAGGATCATACTCCTTAGTATCCATTACAGACACAATGAACTGGGTCATATCAGCATTAGGTGTCAGGTTAGGTGTGTAAGTTGCCTCAGCATAGTAGGGATCCAAAGTCACAGGATCCGTAAGCTGGTTCTGATAGGTAAGAGTCATGTCAGAGCCTGCCGTTGCCACATCAATGGTAACGCCCTCGGGTAAAGTAAATTTAACCTGCCAAGCGCTGACAGCCTCGTCAAAGTGACCCTTGACATCAACTACCTTTTTGCAACCGGCAGCCGCTTCATCTTTGGTCAGCGTAATGTTGTCCAGGTAAAAGTAGTTCTCACCAGCGAACATACTTCCAGCCATCAACAACGTTGCTAGAGTAAATAAAAATTTTTTCATAAATTGAACAATTTAGAAATTAATGAATATAAAAAATAACACACAAATTCGATAGTAAAATGCATTTCAAGGTTTTATCATCCGTTTTGATTATCAAAGAGTTCCGGAATAACTATATAATGGTTCAATTGTTTGTATTAATCGAGGTTGACAGCCATGTGTTCATCTGGAATGGTTGAGGTGGCGCACCAGCACACGTCAAGCGGCACCGCTGGGGACGCCTGCTCTAGAGGTTAAACACTAACTGTCATCAAGTTCCTTCATCATGACACTAGTCGTAATCGTGATTAGCTGGTCCATCTTGTCTTGCAAAGATACACACTTTTTTATATCCTGCAAAATAAAAAAACCTTTTTTTTATAAAACGGTGAATTTAACGAATTAAACCAATGCCATAACGGTTGCGCAAACAACACCACAAAACCCCACGCGAAGGCGCTAAGACGCTAAGTTTTAAAGGGTCTTCGAATTAAACGAATTAATCTAATGGCATCCGCTCACTCTCGACCCAGGCACATCGACACTCTGAACCCGCGCAAAGCCGCGAAGACGCTAAGTTTTAAAGGGTTGTTCGCGCAGCGCGATCCAAATAAGTTTTGAGGATTTGCGGCTTGACGTTGGGTATTATGACGTGGAGGGGCGGATAAAAAAACAGGCGGCCCGAAGGGGTCGCCCGTTTTTTTGGTTAGCGTTAAAGGGGAGTGAATTACTTCATCACCTTAACAGCGCTGGTGGTACCGTCGGTGTAGGTTGTAACGACGATGGTCATGCCGTTAGCCTCCTGCATCTCCTGACCGGCCATGTTGAAGTAGCGTACGCCAGCAACGGTCTTGCTTGCGTTCATCTCCTCAACCTCGGTGTAAGCAGCAACAGCAGCGTAAACATACTTCTTAGAGGGATCCAACTCGTCGATAGCTACACCCATGTTGTAAACGCGACCCAGAGCGTGCTCGAGCACGTAGAGGTTCTCGTTCTCAAAGAGCTCGTTGCTCAGAGCAGTACCCAGAACGCACAGAGTGCCATCCTCGGCAGCGCCGTAGCGAACGCCATCGATAACGATATAGAAGGGCATGTCGGGACGCATAGCGTCGTTCTCGGCCATGCTCTTGTTGGGATCATAGGGGAAGGTGCCATAGTTGCCATAGCTGAAGCGAACGATGCAGGTGTAGTCATCGTTCGAGGGCAGCATCTCCTGCCAGAACTCACTACCGTCAACGAGGTAGGTTACAATCCAAACACCCTGATCGTGGCTGGGATCAACGGGGGTAACCTCCTTAGCGGGAACCTCAACGAAGTAAGAAACCTGAGTGCTGCCGGGAACGGCATCCTCGTCAGCCTGTGCTACAGCCCAGTAGTTGATGAAATAAGCCTCATCACCACGGGGAACCTCTACGGTTACAGTGCCTTCGCCTTCGTAGGTCTCAACGGTCATTTCACCAGTCTCGTTGTCGATGGTCTGAACATAAACGGTTACAGTACCCTCACCAGTAGCGGTGATAACTAAAGCGTCATCGGTCAGATCAGTAGCGATTTCGGGAGCGGGAGTCTCGTAGGGCTGGGGCTCAGCCTTGCCAGGAACGAATACGGTCTCGAGAGCATACTCGCTGACTTCGTAGCCTTCCTCCTGAGCGGTAGCGCTTACGCCATACTCTTCACCCTCGGGATCCTCGCCGAAGGGAATTACCCATTCAGCTACGCCATCGCCCTCAGCCATCAGCTGGTCATCCCAGTAGATGCAGATGTGGCCATAACCAGTAGCACGAACGGTAACGGTCTCGCTCTCCATATCGGTCAGAACCTCGATGATGGGCTTGGGAGTTACGTCGGGAACTACCTGGGGCTTGCCAGGAACCTCAACGGTAGCCAGAGCATACTCGCTGACTTCCTTACCCTCTTCCTGAGCGGTAGCGCTGAAGCCCATTTCCTCACCTTCGGGATCGTCGGTGTAAGGTACAGTGTAGGTAAGAGGACTCTCACCACGAGCAACCTCAACGTCGTCGTTGTACAGAACGATTTCGCCAGCACCAGTTACGGTGATAACAACCTCCTGAGTCTCATCATTGGCTTCCCAAGTGATGACGGGCTTCTCGGTTACCTCGGGCTCGGGAGTCGTACCCTCAACAGAAACGGTGCAGACCTTGTCGTTGCTCTGATTCTTGGGGCAGGGCTCAAGACCCGGCATAATGTTCGCACCGCATGCGGGCTGAGAATTGATAACGATGTCACCACCCTCAAAGCCAGCGGGGAAGACGAGGCGTACACGCCACATCTGCTCATAGTCACCGGGACGCCAGCAAATACCATAAGCATTACCTGTTTCAGGATCATACTCCTTGGTATCCATTACCGCTACAATGATCCTGGTCTTGTCATCATTAGTTGACAGGTTAGGAGTGTAAGTTGCCTCAGCATAGTACTCATCCAGAGTCTCTTCATCCACAAACTGGTTCTGATAGGTAAGAGTCATGTCTGAACCCTTAGCAGCCATGTCGATAGTCACGCCCTCGGGCAAGGTGAAGTCAACCTGCCAAGCGCTAACAGCATAGTCAAAGTGGGCCTTCACATTGACAACTTTCTTCACACCAGCAGCAGCTTCTTCCTGGGTCAACTGAATGTCGTCGATGAAGAAGTACTCCTCGGCACAGAGGCTACCTGCCATCAGCAGGGCAGCAAGAGTAAATAAAAATTTCTTCATAATAGAAAACAAATTTTTAAAAAGTTAATAATAAAAAGTATAAAATCTAAATAATCAAAGTCTTAGCATAAATGGTAGAATCTAATCTGGTCTCTCAAATCGTTTCGGAATAACTTTATATACTTCTCTATTTTTCTTCATGCATCAAATTCGGGGTTTATCGTATTAAACGGTCATACATTATATATTTGCCGATGTCGAGTGTGGTCATTCAAGTGGCGACACAGAAACACCCCAATGGCAAGGCTTGCCATCTCGGCCTCTTGGAAAATGCATAACCTGTTCATCTCAAAGTACTTAATAATCACTAGCCAGTTGTTGCACTATATAGTTTGCATGCAAAGATACTACAAATATCAAAACCAGCAAACTTTTGACAACTTTTTTTCAAAAAAAACCGCTGAAGACTATCTAGACGCAATAATTACGGAAAACGGCAGGAACACTAAAAAGAAGTGCCCAAAAAGCCATTTTGACGGGCTTTTTGGGGCACTTGTCTCTTGTTGCGGCCTCCCCTTAGAACGGACGGCGTCCGCCAGGGCGTCCTCCGCCACCCGGAGGTCCGAAGCGACCCGGTCCACCCCATCGGTCGGCGTTGCGGTCCTTGGGCTGCTCGCCCTTCTTGAAGGTGTTGAAGCGATAGGTGAACGTCACCATGCCGTAGCGGCCCAGGGAGTTGTAGAAGACATCCTCGATGTAGTCACCGGTAACATTGCGGAAGATGTTCTTGCGCTGTCCCAGGATGTCGTAGACCGAGAAGGTCACGGCGGCCTGTTTCTCCTTCAGGAACTGATAGGCAATGGAGCCGTTCCAGATCCACTGGTCGCTGTTGTAGCCGGCGCTGTAACCGCTGGTGGTGCTGTAGCGCAGGTCGGTGCTGATGACCAGGCCGAAGGGGGCCGAATAGGTGCCGTCGAACATACCGCCCCAGGTGTGGATGTTGCGGGTGTTGGACTTGAGCGTCGAGGTGGTGGTGTTCTGGAAGCTGTAGCGGGGACGCAACTCGATGTCAAACACGCTGTTGCGGAAGGCCAAACCCGGCGAATAGTTGATCATCCAGGTGTTGCTGCGGTTCTCGACACCGTCGGTGACACTCTTGCTGACCCCGTAACGGGTGAACATGTGGCTGGTGAAGTACCATACCTTGCTGGCACCGAAGGGGAAGCTCAACATGTTCATCGCCATGGCGCTCCACACGCCACCCACATTGGTGTAGCTGGTGGTGCGGCCACCAGTGACTTCGTCGGTGGTCACGGTCGAGACGATGCTGTTCTGGGCAAAGTCGACATTGGCCATAGCCATGATGCTGCGCTGAGCGCCCTGTGCAAAGTCACCGAAGCGCAGGTTGATGTTGTGGTTGAAGGTGGGCTTCAACTCGGGGTTACCGATGATGATGTTCAGCGGGTTGCTCTCGTCAGCGACAGGCTGCAACTGGGTGATGCTGGGCTGGTTAGCGCGCATGAAGTAGTTGAAGTTGAGGTTGCGAGTCTCGGTGAATTTGTAGCGCAAACGTGCATAGGGAGCTACCGACCAAGCCCAACGCTCCTTGATGTTGCGTGCGCTGTTGATGAGGTCCTTGCTCTTGGACATGGCGCTGTTGACCGACAAGCCCACGTTGAGGTTATAGGCCTTGCGCACCTGACGGAAACCGACGCTGAACTGCTGGTTGTAGAACGTGTTGCGGAAGCTGTTGGACAGGCCCTCGTTCAATTCCTTGCTGGTAATGGTGCCACCAGGCCATACACCGGTGCGATCCAGGTCATAGACCATCTTGTCGCTCGTGGTGTAGCGGTAGTTGCCGCGATAGGAGAATTCCAGGAAACGGGCATTCTTGACGTCGCCGATAGGCTCGGTCCACGAGATGCGGCCCGTGAAGTTGTGCGTCTTGCGACGGTTGTTGGCAGTCTGGTCGATGAGCTGGTTATTACCGTCCAAGAGATAATAGGTGTTGTCGGTGTAGGTGTCAGCGTCTTCACGCACATTGCTGTAGCGATAATTGAGCATCAAGCTCTGGCTGCGTCCCGGGTGGCTGGCCACCTTGTGGTTATAAATCAGGCGGGTTCCCCACTCGTAGCTCTTGCCGTCGTTGAAGAAGTTGCTCAAACTACGGTTCACAGGCGTCAATGCGGCATCGCCGGCACGGGTCATCGAGGAGTCGGCACGCGAACTCTTGTTGAAATTGAACGAGAAGTTGGGCCTGATTTCCAGGGTGTTGTTGCTGTCCACCTCCCACTTGAGGCGGAAGTCACCGCGCAGGTTGTGACCCTTGTCGCGTGCCATGGTACTGGCATCGTAGTAGCTGACCGAGTCGGTCAACAGGTTCTGTCGGGCCGTGCGGGTGCGGGTGTCGCGGTCGCTGTGGCTGTACATGATGTCACCGCCGACGCGGAAGTGCTCATCGTCCTTACTGCCGACGTTGAAGTTGATACCTGCATACTGTGAGGTGGTCACGCCACGGTCGCCGCCCCATCGCTGGAAGCGTCCCGAAGCGCCATCGCCAAAGCCCAGGTTGTTGACGTTGTTGCCGCCTCCCAGGATGGTGAACTGGTTACCGTCGCGGAAGTGGTTGATCATCACATTACCGGCATAGCGGTCGTCGGTGCCGTAGCCCGCGTTGACCGTGCCGAACCATCCGTTGTTCATACCCTTCTTGACCGAGAGGTTGATGACCGTCTCATCCTCGCCGTCGTCAACGCCGGTCAAGCGTGCCAAATCACTCTTGCGGTCGATGACCTGGAGCTTGTTGATCATCTCGGCGGGAATATTCTTACTGGCCACCGTGGGGTCGTCGCTGAAGAATTCCTTGCCGTCGATGAGGATTTTCTTCACCTCCTTGCCGTTAGCGGTAATCTTGCCGTCACTGCCCACTTCGACGCCCGGCAGGCGCTTGAGCAGGTCCTCGACCACGGCATTGGCCTGGGTCTTATAGGTGTCGGCATTGAACTCGATGGTATCCTCCTTGACCGTGATGGGGCTCTTGAGTCCCACGACGACGGCTTCCTTGAGCATGATGGTATTGGGGTCCAACTTGACAACGCCGATGTTGACGTCACGTCCGTCCTCACCGACGGTGACGTGCTTGATCAAGTCGTTGTAGCCCAGATAGGAGAAGCGCAGCAGGTACTTGCCGGCCTTGACGCCCTTGATATTGAAGACGCCGTTCATGTCGGTGGTAGTTCCCTTGACCAATGTGCTGTCCTTGTCGTTGCGCAAGAGCCTGACAGTGGCCTCGATGAGCTCGGTAGTGTCTTGAGAGTCGACCAGCACACCATTGATGACCGCTGCACCAGTGGTAAACGGCATCAGGCAACAGATCGCATAAACGATTGAAAGTATCTTTTTCATGACTTTAATGTCGTGTGAAATGAAAGAAATTATATATAATGAAAAATTTGCCGCAAAGTTACGGTTTTCGGCTCATATGGGACAAAAAAGATAGATGATTATTCCATTTTTATCGACAAACTAGACCACAAATCGAGCCAACTCGCAATGTTGCAGGATAAGGCAGAAAGCACGGCGATAATTTGGTACATTGAAGATTTTGTAGTACATTTGCAAGCAATAACTTGAAGAAATCCGCATTATGAGCAAAGTCATTATCATCGGTTGCGGTGGCGTAGGCACCGTGTGCGCGCACAAGTGCGCTCAGAACCCCGACGTGTTTAACGAGATCGTGATTGCCTCGCGCAACCGCGCCAAGTGTGACGCTGTGGCCCAAGCCATCGGCAAGGACAACATCAGCACCGACCAAGTGGATGCCGACGACGTGGAACAGCTCGTCGCCCTGCTGGAGCGCCATCGCCCCGACATGGTCATCAACCTGGCATTACCCTATCAGGACCTGACCATCAGGGAGGCGTGCCTGCGCTGCGGCGTTCATTATCTGGACACTGCCAATTATGAGCCTCGCGACGAGGCCCACTTTGAGTACAGCTGGCAATGGGCTTACCGCGAGCGCTTTGAGCGTGCTGGCCTGACTGCCATCCTGGGCTGCGGCTTTGACCCGGGCGTGAGCGGCGTGTATACCGCATACGCCGCAAAGCACCACTTCAGCGAAATGTACACGCTCGACATTGTGGACTGCAACGCCGGCAACCATGGCAAGGCATTTGCCACCAACTTCAATCCAGAGATCAACATCCGCGAAATCACTCAGAAGGGCCGCTACTGGGAGAACGGCAAGTGGGTTGAGACGGGCGCCCTGGAAATCCACAAGCCCCTCACCTACCCCATGATTGGTCCGCGTGAGAGCTACCTCATGTACCACGAGGAGCTGGAGTCGCTGGTCATCAACTTCCCCACCATCAAGAGGGCCCGATTCTGGATGACCTTTGGCGAGGAATACCTGACCCACCTGCGAGTGATCCAGGACATCGGCATGGCAAGCATCGAGCCCATCAACTACCAGGGCATGGACATCGTGCCGCTGCAGTTCCTCAAGGCCGTACTGTTTAACGCGCCGGCCCCGGGCGAGAACTACACCGGCGAGAC